>Ga0214167_1001218_pt1 | contig 10674 bp, 14 predicted proteins | sample TroBogypolimnion_45_FD_153006 | JGI IMG/M metagenome (GOLD analysis project Ga0214167, IMG submission 153006) | Freshwater microbial communities from Trout Bog Lake, WI - Practice 18AUG2009 hypolimnion v3 | ecosystem: Environmental > Aquatic > Freshwater > Lake > Hypolimnion/Profundal zone ... | reverse complement strand
CTCGGTAAAACGTGTCTTTTTCATCAGAGCCTCCTGGTGGGTGCATTGTGCCAGAAAACTCTACTTTTGACATGTCTATCATTTAGGGAAGCTTACGCAACCGGCAGGTTATGTTTACTGTCAGTGTTTATTTTGAATTTCCTTTTCTGTTTCGCAGAAACTCCTGCTAACCCCATCAGGGTCTTTGCCTTGACCCGATCACAGGGCTTTCCGTGAGCCTCGACTTCTTCCGAGATCCGTCGAGCCCCATATGTCGCCTTAGATATTTCATGGGCCTGTTGAACAAAGGGAAGCATAAATTCATACTCTTTCTGCCGCGCTGATTTTCCACGTGTTAGCCAAGAATAGTATCCGGTCCTGGGTACTTGCAATAATCTACCTAACAGGGATATTGGGTATGCCTTCCTTTCGGTATCGATCATTTGATACCGCCCCCCGATTCGTTCGCAAAGAAGGTCGTCGCTTTTTTTAAGATTTCACGCGCCATTCTTAAGCGGTGATTCTCTTTTCGAAGGCGAGTCAACTCAGCCTGCATGTCCTTTGCACTTGCTGAATATGTGCTGCCAGTACCAGCGCCTTCAATCTCACGTTTCCAGCGCCCCAGTATGGTTGAATTAATACCGAGATTCCGAGCGCCTCAGCAGTCTGTTACCTTGTTCCGTGATCAATTTGACGGCAGATTCCCTGAACTCTTTTGTGTATCTCTTCCCTTTCTTTGTCATTGAACACCTCCTTGTTCGGCTTTAGCCCGCTCTTAAGAAAGTGTCCACTTTTTCCCTACCACCTAACTTTTGGCCGGATTACCAATGTCGAACACACTATAAGTGATTTTTTCGGACATGGCGCTCTCCAGTTGATAAGCATTTTCTTCTTACATCCTAATCAAATAGCCTTCCTCGGAATAGATAAGGTGTCATACCGCTGGAAATAATCTTGTCACCTTATTTGTTGTCGATCCCCTTATGTTTCTCGGGGGTGACCATCAACCTTATGGGTGTAATTCGATATTGTAATTGATCGTTGATGGCTTCAGGTGCTAAACGTCCTCGAGCATACAAATAATTTAATGAAATTAATAGAATACACAGTGCCTCTATAACTTGAAAACAATGGCCTTTTTATTGCTTTAATATCAAAATGAAAAGCAAATCTTTATGCGCTATAAGTAACGCTAGCTTAGCGGTTGGTATTAAGAAAAATAATAGGAGCTTCCCCATGAAAGAAAGTCAATTGTTGAAAACAATATTGGGCATGGCAAGCACAATTGGGACATTACTCTGCCTGAGTGTATTTGCCTCCGCTGCTATTCACCCAGAACAGGAGTGGAGTTATAACCATCCGCGCATCCACCAATTAATTACAGTCCATGAGAAGGTGAAACCGGAAGTTATGGCTATGGAAGATGTGATTGGAACTGCTATAGGACATGACGAGAACGGTGAACCAGGGATAGTGGTCTATGTAAACCAACATGGAAAACATCCCGCAAAAAGTGTTAGAAATATACCGAGCAATCTGCATGGCGAGAATATTACTGTTGAATTGACAGAGCCATTTCATGCTTTTACAACTTCTTCCGTGTCGCACACAGTAAAGCAAGCCGCCCCAATTCAGCTAGGAACCTCTGGCGGCTGGAGCTATGACCTTGCTAACGGTTATTGCTGTGGCGGCACCCTCGGCTCGCTGATTAAAGTAGGTTCGACTCAATATATAATGAGTAACTATCATGTGTTTGAGGCTGATATTGTCTCTGGAGGAAATCAGAAAGTTTCAGCAACGGGAGATCCCATCATTCAGCCTGGACTGATTGACGTAGGCTGCAGTGCCAGTAAAGCCCAGAAGGTTGGGAGCCTACGTAAAATTAGTTCGTTGCCGAACTCAAACGTTGATGTTTCCTTAGCACAGGTTGTGCCTGGGATGGTGAACGCCACAGGCTCTATCCTAGAGATCGGGACGATTTCAAGTGCAACAATTCCCGCTTCACTCAACAAAGCTGTCAAGAAGAGTGGTCGAACCTCCAAACTTACCCATAGCATTATAACGGGTTTGAACGCTACAGTGTCAGTAACCTATGAAAATGAATGCGCCGGTGGTACGGCCTTTACCAAGACTTTCACCGGGCAGATTATAATTAAAAATCCTTCCAGTTCCTTTCTTGCGTCTGGTGACTCTGGTTCCCTTATGGTGGAAGATGTAACAATTAATCCTAAAGCCGTAGGCCTGTTATTTGCTGGAAGCACTACTCTTGCTGTGGCAAATCCTATAAACGATGTTCTGACATATATCAGCGGAAAATTAGGCGGCACTGCCAGTATGGTTGGCAACTAAAACAACTAGGCGGGGTAGATGAATTTGGAAAGATTGCGCACGCTCGGGTTCTGTACTGTTTTGGCCTTAATGTTGATGCCAACAGCATGTGGTATCAACACGCGGAGCCCGGTCAATCAAACCGAACACCAGGGAACCATGGATAAAAAGGATATCAATTCCGCCCTTAGAGACCACGAGAAGGAGTTGCTTGCCGTATCGGGTGTTGTTGGTATTTACGTGGGGCTGCTTCCGGATGACAAGACACTCTGTCTGAAGGTGATGGTAGTTAAGAAAACTGATAAGCTCAAGAGAATGATACCGAAATTAATCGAAGGATACCCTGTGATTATTGAAGAAACCGGAGCTATTCATCCATTGATGTGATGGCTGTCTTATTGTTATTTTGTCACAGCAACCTGCCATCACATAATTTCCCACAGGTTTGTCTCGACTGAGGGCTACGTTTTCAGTTGATGCAATTAGAAGTTTTAGGGTTTTCACATTTCAAAATTTTACGACGACGAGGAGCTGTTTTGAAAAAGATTGTCACAAAGATTTTCACTGGAAGTATTGCCTGTTTGTTTGCTGTTGCTACTGCTTTCGCGGCAGATAATGACCCCGGCATTCAGCAGAGAGAGGTTAACCAACAGAACAGGATTAACCAGGGAATCCAGAGTGGTCAGTTGACACCTGGTGAAGCTGGTAAACTTGAAGCTCAACAAGCCAGGATCAAGCAGAGAGAAGCGCGTATGGCTGCCAGGGATAACGGCAACCTCACAGCAAGAGACAAGGCCAAGTTAACCAGAGAGCAGAACAGGGCGAGTGGAAATATCTATCGAAGAAAACATAACAACAGAACGGCAAACATCGGTAAGTAATTCAAAACTCAAAATTAAGAGAAAAGAAGCGATAATATTCTTTGGGTTGTACCTTTCATATCTGGCTGTATTTAGAACCCAGGCAGGGCTTAACGGCTCTGCCTTTTTTATTTTCTACACAGCATTGCTGATCGCCAAAGTGCGACAATGCTGATCGCAAGAACGCCTCCGACGGTGTCGATTCCAACGTCGATTATTGACGCCGTCCTTGTTGCCACAAAAGATTGATGGAACTCATCGCTTGAAGCATACAAAGCAACGATCAAGAGAGAATAGAATATTTGCTTACGAGTTAATGTTGATATCGTTCCGGCACAAAAAGCGTTCAGCACCAAGCAGCCCAAAATAAAATATTCAGTAACATGACCTGATTTTCGAATGAGCCCGTGAATAAAATTTACTTTCTCGTCTGAAATTTCACTGACGATGAATTTTATTATAGGAACGATAATAGTTGAGGTGTGTTCGAAAGAGAATGTTCCTGTCGACATCCAAAAAATGAAACTCATCCAAAGAAAAACTGGAAACCAATATTTGAATTTTTTGTTGTTCATATCTCTCTGTATATACATAACTTATTTGTTATGATTCTGTGTTTTTTTGCAGGATTTTACCGTGTATCTCACGGGTCAATCCTTCAATGCGCTGGCTCAATTGTTGAGTGATTTCAGTTAATTGTGTATTCTGTTGGAGTAACGTTATCATCTGTTCCGAATGTTGGGCAGCGAGCGCCAGTCGCTGGTCATTAGCCTGGGCAAGTGCCTCCCTGTGTTGTGCGTCAGCTTGAGAGTGGACCTTGTCTCTTTCAGCCTGTCGTGTCTGTGCAAGCAGGATAAGCGGTGCTGCGTAAGCTGCCTGGAGACTGAAAGCTAAATTGAGGAGTATGAAAGGGTAAAGGTCGAACTTGGCGAATCCGAGAACATTGGCTCCTATCCAGATTGCTACGATAATAGTCTGGGCCACAAGGAAAACAGGAGTTCCAAAAAATCGTGCGAAGGCTTCAGCTTTGAGCGCAAACCAATCATCGCCATAAACTGAGGCTAAATGCAGGTGTGGAAGATGGAATCTGAAATAGTGCTGATCATGATTTTCTGATGAGGTGGCGGAGGGCTTGGATTCTGTTGAGTGTGTTTTCATTTATTCACCGGTATATTTTGCGTTAACTTCATATCAGCTTTTGGATTATTTTTATCGCGTCAGGGAACCTGACAATACCAAATACCGAAGCAGCAACTTTTAGCAGGTCTGGTGTGATATAGGTAATCATATGATGATTGCCCTAACTATTTAAAAAATATTTACTTAAATAGGCATGGTCTAGCGATAGCGTTACCGGTTCAACCGGTGGATTGCTTGGTTAGAATCAAGTAAGATGTCCCTGAACCGATTTACGCTATTCGCTCTTTTTCACATCTGAAAAAAGATGGGAAAAATCAGCGGGCTCTTCAACATCTTCATTATCAGGAACCCTCGCCTCTCTCTTTTTCCGCTCAATCTCCTCGCGTGCCTCCTTAAAAAGGCGTTTAAAATAACACTTGGGAAATTCAGGGTCAGCGAGATAGCCGAAGATATTTTTCCGAGTTCGGCTGACTATTTCGGTAACCAATGCCTCCTTTTCCTCCGCTGAAATAAAATTCCGTTCGTTGACATTGGTAAGGAGAATCTCTGCCCCTAAGGCAGCACGAATCTCATCAATCAGTTCCGGCTCTCCGCTCACCAGACTCCAAAAGGTTTCAGAGACCGAGACCACGACATCATAGCGCACTGTAACCTGCCAGCGATCACCAGCCACCCTGCGAGATTCATCGTAAAACCGTACTATAACGCCGTTTGCGAGTTGTTCATCTTCCAGGTGTTTCACTTCAGCTTCCATTTTTTATGACTTCCTCATTACTTCGCGCAGCATGGAGGCGAGGCTGCCTTGAAATGCCGACTTATCGGCTGATTCGCCAATGATCGCTGTTGCGTGACGAATTGTATCAAGGAGTATCTCGGACGAATCTTGCATGGTCTTTCCTTTCGACGATGTCGAATTGTTGACTAAGTAAAGAGGGGAGGGCAGGCAGCACAGGAACTATTCACTTCGTAATAGCTCGTAGGTATCCTTGTCTTCATCCTCTCCCATAAAGGTCGATTCGGTCACCAGCAGATCTACACCTTGTGCCAACGTAATAGCAGCCTCGCACATTCTCGTATCTAAAACAAATGCGAAAGACTGTCCTTTGCGAATTCTACAGACTTCTTCCAGGTGAATTGTCTTTCCGTTATGCGTGATTTTTCCCGTAGCTTTCAATATCCCTACTAAAGGTCCGGTGAGACCCAGCACATCTAATTTCTCCTGAATCAGATTGACACTGTCCCTTTCTTCTACCCTGTAACCAAAGGTCTCAATGGTATGGTCCAGGTGTTGAGCCGTTATGATCAAGTCTTGGTCAAAAAAAATAACCCCTTCTTGTTCAATTGGGTGTGGATCGATAAAAGCGACATCATAATAGCTTGATACCCCTCTGATGTTCTCAAAGAAGTTTTGACCGGAGGCTGGATAATAAATTTGTACAGGATGTTGCACTTTATCCAATGACAGACGTTGTAAAATACTCGAAAGCCCCAGGCAATGGTCACCATGAAAATGGGTGATAAAAATTTTGGTGATTTCCGTGGCGGAAATATCTGAAAATATCATCTGTCGCTGCGTGCCTTCGCCTGGATCAAAGAGAAATCCCTCTCTATCCCATTTCAAAAATGAGGCGTGCTGATTGCGTCTTGTATTAGGCACCTGACTTGCCGTACCAAGAGCTGTGAATCGACGGACTGACATATTGAGGGGGATTAAACGGTTAGGATTGATGTGCCTGAGAGGCTATTTCTATCACAGAGAGCATAACCAGGATGCAGTCTATTCGGAACTAAAAAACAGTGAGCATATACGTTATATCTCTGGGAATGGTGGAGGTAAAAGCGAAAGAAGAGCGGGCGCGGTTTCGATGGTTTCAGGGTGAAGTGGGTATCATTATTCTCGATGATGATGATGCTTTGAAGTGATTTATCGTGAACCGACCCTTTGCTGCTCATTACTTAATTCATGTTGAACGAAGAGAAGGGGAGGGCGCCACATTGAAACGGAATCTAAAGGTGCACTTATCGCTGCGCGTATGGAAACAGTGGGGGCGTGAGTGTAACAGGTTGGGCAATATACAAACAACAAACCCCGCGCAAGGCGGGGTTTATTTGTTATATGACGACAGATTTAAAGATTAGAGCTTTACGACATTTTCAGCTGCTGGGCCTTTTGCGCCATCCACTACATTGAACTTCACGCGATCTCCCTCCTGGAGAGATTTGAACCCCTCCGCCTGGATAGCAGAATGATGCACAAACACATCCTTGCCGCCATCTTGCTCGATAAAGCCAAAACCCTTAGAATCATTAAACCATTTTACAGTTCCTTCAGCCATTGTTACTACTCCTTTTTTCGTTGTGCGAATGTTTCGCACAGTTGTGTTAGCCCCACTTTGGGACCATTGATAATACACCGTATTGTCAAATTGATCATGCGGTAATATGTTTTTGCTTCAAACTCAACTCATTATTTGGATCGTCCGGAGAAACCGAAAACGCAGGATATGGCGGAGTTGTTGCGCGGACGTTGTGAGCCTGATGTGGTTCTTGACTTATTGCCGGCTGGATTTCTATTTCGTTTTTCGGAGCGCAACTCCGGTTCGGCGTGCCGGGAAGCAAGCACTGCAGGATCAACGGGCTGATGCCGCATTTTTCCATCAAGGGATTGCTCAATGGCTCGGATCATCCGAGTATCCTCTTGCGTGGCAAAGTTTAGGGCCTCGCCGGTGCAGGCAGCCCTGCCGGTTCTGCCTGTGCGGTGGATATAGGCCTCTGCGGTATCCGGCATGTCATAGTTGATGACATGGGAAATACCGGTGACATCAATTCCCCGCGCGGCAATATCGGTGGCCACGAGGATCTTGAAGGTGCCATTTTTAAAGCCGTCAAGCGCCTCCTGCCGTTTGTTCTGCGATAGATTTCCCTGCAATGAGGTGGCTTTGAAACCAGATTGCGCTAATCTCATCGCCAGGCTCTTCGCTTTGTGCTTGGTGCGGGTAAAGACCAAGGTGGTAGTCATATTCTCAAGCCCCAGCAGGTGCAAAAGCAGTTCGGTTTTCTGTCCTTGCCCAATAGCATACACCTGATGAGAGACACTCTTGATTGATCGGGTGTGGTTGATCTGCACAGTCACCGGATTTCTCAGGATATCTTCGGCAAGATGTCTGATTTCACCCGGCATGGTTGCGGAGAAAACAAGCGATTGCCTTTCTTTAGGAAGCTGCTGTAATATCCTGCGTATATCAGGAAGGAATCCCTTGTCGAACATGTGATCGGCCTCATCAAGGATCAACGTCTCGACATGACTCAGATTGATCGCTTTATCGTTAAGGATATCCAACAGACGTCCGGGGCAAGCGACGACGATATCGACGCCGTTACGAATCCTGGCGATCTGGACCTGCTTACTGACCCCCCCGTAGACAGCCATGCTCCGCAGATGGGTTCCCTGGATGATGGTCTTGGTAAAATCATTGATCTGTTCCGCCAACTCTCTGGTCGGGGCAACAATCAAGACTCTAACCTGTTTTCCGGGGGTTGTCATGAGATGCTGCACGGTCGGCAAAATAAATGCCGCGGTCTTCCCGGTCCCGGTCTGCGCTAAACCCAAAAGATCACGCCGTTCAAGAATAGGAGTTATCGCCTGTTTCTGAATGGGTGTTGGCGCGGTGAAACCGCACTCTTGGATAGCCTTGGAAATGTGGGTGTTGAAATGGAAATCGTTAAAACTCATTACTACTCCTGCAATTAAACAGCTCTTGCATCCATGATCAGTTCACTGCACATTGTTGCAACGCAGGATCTATGGCGGCGAATCATTGTTAATCGCTAAAAAAATGAATAAAACTGCCGTTACTACAGCAGAAAAGTCGTGCATACGCGACAATCGATCAATAGAAGATCGACTTAAGCGCGTTTATCAGTCCAACGCCTGATAGGCACGTAATTAGATTGGAAAGCTTGGAATAAAAGATGGCGAATAAGTTATCTGCGACGCTGGCCTTTTTTAACAGGCGGCTTGGCTTCATTGCAGACAAGCGTGCGATGATTGTATTCTTTGCCGTTTAATCCATCCATCGCCCTGTGTCCTTCTGACCGGCTAGACATCTCAACAAAGCCGAAGCCTTTAGATTCTCTAGACACTTGATCGACAATAAGCTTGGCGTTGACTACGCTGCCAAACTTGCCAAATAGTTCAGAAAGTTCGGATTCAATGATATTATAAGGGAGGCTACCAACAAAAAGTTTCATGCTCTTTCCTAGGGTTATAAGCAAAAAACTTTTATGGTATCGAAGGACAAGAAATTACAGCGTAAGATATCAGGAAAGGAAAATGCTATTTGATTATTAATCATTATTATACGCTATATTTTCTTATATTACGAGATAATAATTCTCATTATAAATGACGAGACAGACAAGCTCTTGTCCATAATATAAATAAGGCGAGTTCTCCCCGTATACTCATCGGATTCGAGGTGCTCCAAAAGATGTTATTGACTTGGCAGATTGATTAATTTAACCTTTTTTCATAATGAGATTTGTCTTTTGGCCAATAATATCTTTTCTGGTCTTTGCCCTTGTTGTCCAGAATACCTGCCCTCGGGGTTTTGCGGGAAAAACAACTCTTGCGGGTAAATGCAGTCACTGCTCTTCGAAAATAAATTCAATTACGTTGCCGGAAGTCCAGGTGTTTACATCCAGTTTTCCCCGTCCTGTCCATTTCCCAATGTATGTATTTGTTACAACGGATACGTCCCCCTTTTTTCAACCACAGCGTCGCAGCGCTACATGGCCTATCCTCATTATTGGCTATGAGGCCCCATGGCCGGACGAACTCCTGAAACCTCCACGCGCCTACTCGCTGCCTGAAATTCACTGGCATCACCATTATCACGTCTGAATAGCGAAGGTACAGTCTTCACAAAAGTCGAGGTGTCTCTACTGCCCCCGTACCTCCTTTGTATTACAAACGTTTTTCATTGCAGAGAGGTTGTATGAATACGCGAAAAACGCTCCTTTGGAGCACGCTTGTTCTCTATTTTATCATCGCTTTTGAAGTTCTCATCATGATAAGCCCATTCGCGGGCTTGTTTTACTCGGTCTTCAATCCCTTCTTACTCAAACTTGCAGCCCATCCTTTAACGCGGTGGATGAGCGCTTTTTACCTTCCGCACATGATCTTGCCCGCCGATGAGCTACTGCGCTTCATCCGTATTATGGGCTCGATACTCTTTGTCATTGGCATGTCACTTTTTTTCATTTGTGCCGTCCAGATTTATGTCGCCAAATTTACAAAAAAAGGAGCTGTGCTTGGAGGCCTTTACTCGATTGTCCGTCATCCCCAATACCTCGCACTTGGCATGTCTGGTATGGGGCTCGCGATTCTCTGGCCGAGGATACTTACCGTTGTCCTCTGGATAGTGATGATTTTTGTCTATTATTTTCTTGCTAAAGACGAAGAACGACGCATGTTGAATGCCCACAGGGATGCGTATGAGCCGTTCATGAAAAGGACCGGGATGTTTCTTCCCAGAGCAATCGAAAGATTAATTTCTCCTTCGTCGGCTTTTGGGAAAATCATATTCGGCGTGTTCCTCTCTATCATTGTCCTCGGAGGAGCGTTTCTTCTTAGATCCTATACGGTAAGCCATCTCACACTTTGGACAGAAGGCGGCAACGTGGCAGCCTTGTCAATTCTCCCCGAGGATGGCTTTAAGATGGAGCACCGGATGCCCGCGATCCTTGCGTTACCAGAAGTGCAAGAACGACTAAAGGACGGTAAAAACTATCTCGTCTATTTTATTCCCCGTGACTACATCATGCAGGGAATGATCGCCGATACGGGAGGAGACTGGAAACTATTTGACCAGCATCGCTCCATAAGGATGATTGCTGACTGGATTTTTAATCCTTTTGGTCATCTTAGGGACGGACATCACGCAATGCACGGCTCCATGCATCATGACAGTGTTGGGCCGGATTCAAATTTGATCCGAAGACTTCTCTTTCTCTCGATAGATGGGGTGGATGTGCATTCGCCCTCTGACCTCCTATCGATCAACGCCTTGCGTGTGCCTCAATTTATGGTGGATATCGATATCCACGAGCTGAATGTGCTCAACGTTAAAGATTTGCCCCACGGGAGTGGTTGGGGGAGCGTGCCTACTCCGGTATTTTGAGGACTTTTTCAAAATGATTTAGGAAACTTCGAGCATTAATCTGGTAAAAGACTGGTCAAAGGCTATCTGCGAAGTCGACGCAGGTAGCCTTTTTTTTGATCCCTCGTTATATTATTGGTCCGGTGACTAAACAATTAAATCAGGCAGCATAGGCGATCATGGGGTGCTCGAAATATTTTTTCACG
>Ga0214167_1001214_pt1 | contig 10707 bp, 14 predicted proteins | sample TroBogypolimnion_45_FD_153006 | JGI IMG/M metagenome (GOLD analysis project Ga0214167, IMG submission 153006) | Freshwater microbial communities from Trout Bog Lake, WI - Practice 18AUG2009 hypolimnion v3 | ecosystem: Environmental > Aquatic > Freshwater > Lake > Hypolimnion/Profundal zone ... | reverse complement strand
ATTTTGAGTGAGATTTTCATTGAGTTGACCAGTAATTCTGTTGATATTAATTACATAGTTTTCATATGAATCTAACAATTTATTTTTTGAGTATTCTTTATTAATTCTTTGATAACCATTAATTTCATTTTGATCCATTCCAACATCTTGAACCACTTGAACAGTTGGATTAGAAAATCTCATATCGATTGAACTCTCTTCAAATAGAACCCGATTATTATCAATAGTCATTACCCACACATTTTTATCTTCTAATTTTCCAGAATTATTTTTGTTATCTTTTAAAGACATTTCAAAGAAGTTAGTCTTAACTACTTTTTTTTCTTTATTTAATTGAATTGTCCTTTTAACATTTACACTTTCTGGAACCAATTTTTCTCCTGATTTACCATCTATCCCACCAGTTACTTCTACCCCATCACAAACCATAAGAATAGATTCAGGTAATTTCTTCGAACAACCACAGACTGAAAAAATTAGTAAACTAAAAATTAATATTTTCTTCATTTCATTTTTAACCTTAGATAGTGAGTTATATACTGATTCATACGTATTTCTGTATTCTTGAATACTCTTAGTTTTACTCATCCTATCTACTCCTTAGTCTACTTTTTTCTAGTAGATATTTTTGGAGGGATTCTCAAATTCATCCAATCTATCTTCCAATTCAATAACCTTATTCTCCCATTCTTTAATTTTGGATTCCAAATCAAGAATTTTTTCATCCGATTCTTGTCTACAATAATTGAGTGTATTGATGTGATCATCTAACTGTTGAAAACTAGGTAATAACTTTTCTAAAATATCTTTAGAGGTATCTGTTCTTTGACGAATTAAACCCATTGTCAGACTACTGACAATGAAGGAGATACTCAAACAAAGACCGATATCTTTTGTACCAAAGAAGTAGAGAATACAGAAGTCAATTACAAATGAAATCAACCATATACTCAGATGAATTATGAAATTTAACATTCGTGATTTACCTTCTATTAATCTTTCTTCTTAAAACCCCGAATTACCCAACCAATCAACCACCCAATAAAATATAAAACAAGGGGGGGGTAAGACGAATAACTTGAGATCATCAACTAGATTCTGTTTGTCTATATCCGACTTTACTTTCTCAAATGAAAGATCGATTTCTTTCTGAGTATATTTCGTTGATGAGGGATAAGTTTCACCATTTGGAAGTTTGAAATCCTTTAAGGTTAAGATGAATTCTTCTATCGATACTTCTTTATCTTTATCCTTACCATCATCTGGTAAATATTTACTAATATCATCTACAGGAAATGGTGGTTTTACAGTGATAGTTTTTGTGTATATACCGAAAGATACCCATAACAAAGTTAGGAGTATGAACAATCGGCTCCATCCATTTAGTGATTTGATATTCATTTACAAGTCCACTTGATTACTATAATTATTAAAATCTATATGTTAAAGATATACTGATCTATCGGTAATCTTAAATTTTCACCCATATCAAAATCATTCCAACCGTAGTGACTACTTCCTTTTTCATCATCAAAGTCACCTAAATAATCATCATTAATCGTTATTATCAACCTACTTGGTATCTGACCATTATGATGACATTGTAATAATTGATTAAAAACAATATCGTAAACAGTAAAACGAACTTTTATCAAATTCTGTTGATTTGGTTTATTTGATTTTTTATTCCCAACAAGAAATGGAGAAATCTCTCCAACTCTATCGTCATCATATGTTTCTTTATCTGTTATAGATTCAGAGTAAACAGTGATACCAAAAATACAATCAGAAGATTCAAATCCACTTTTTAACTTAAATGGAAATGTATCGTTTTCCAGTTTCACTTCGTAATGAATAGTTATACCAAATGAAGATGTTAGTTGAACAACCGATTTAATTAATTTGAATTTGAGTTCTGACATTTGATATCTCCCATAAAAATTATTATCCTCTTTTTAACAATGGTTTACTTATTTTATTTCCAATTTGGTAACATTTACTACAACTCTACAAGTCATTAATTTATTTTCCCAAATATCATATTCAATATACAAATTTCTTTCCTTATAAATACATATGAGTTGATGTTCATTGATGTGTTTTAGATCTTGTTCCATACGACATTGTCGGAAACCCACTCGCAATGGTCATCTCCAATCAACTCTTAGTCTCTAGTCCATAAGGTAAAAGTAAATATGAAAAATGATTATCAACTCCCTATCAGGTTGGATTCATCGTTAGCTAAACGGTTACACGATGTTTCTACAGGAACAGGTATTTCAAAAACAAAAATCACACAAATATCACTTGATAAATTCCTTAGTGAATTTAATCAATCAGGTGTTTTTGATGCTATTAATAAACTTAAAGAACCTCAGGTTTGGTAAAGGAAAAAACAATGAAAAGAATGGAAGAATATCTCGGTTACGCTATTACTAACGTATCTAAACAAGACTCTGAAGAACTACTCTTACTATCACGAAGAATTCAATATATCACCACTCTCAGTTCCGATGAGTCTTATACAGACGACTTATTAAACAATCTTAGTGATGTTGATACGAGTACTAAGATTCTTAACAAACTCCATAATATATACAAGGATTAGTGATGACAGAAGATGACAAAAAACAGAGTAGAAAGATAGTGAACTCATTATGGGATAACGATTTGGTAGAAACAAAGAAGAATCTAACCAATCAACTATTAACTAAAGTTCAAACATTCTTAATTGGTAAGAAGAAAGACATATCAAAAAATATGTTTAAAGACAATCCCAATGAAAAAAATTAATTCTGTAACGAAGAATCAAGTGATTCAAAGTTTAAAAGACTCTGATGACTTAAGTATCTACACGATTCCACTTACAGAACTTAATCAGTTATCTCGAACATTAGATTTAATTAAACGGGACATAAAAGAACAGACTAAATCTCCCAAAAACGTAATGATAGTTATGTCTGTAAGATGATAATTTAATTGGATGAACTGGTTTAAAGTACGTATTTACGGACTTTGTTTTATTAAAATTTTGGATTAGATAATTGACATTGATATGGAGTTAAATCTTCATTTTTTTCTTTAATCCTAACTAACAAAATACCATTAGTTCTGTTTAGTGTCTGAATGTAATCAATATTATTAAGTATAATATTCCATACTATTTCATTCTTAGTAATAATGGCCTTAACAATACGTTTGTCATAGTGAAGTTACCACCTGATTCAACACAAGTTAGTGATACCCAGTTAGCAAATGTTGATTGACTAAACAACAGTAACAACAATACAAATATAAGTTTGTTCATTTTAATATCCACTTCCATAACCTTGTTATAAGTATCATACTCACCAATGTGACTCAACTAAATGGGATATTTCTGTTGATACACAAGGTTCTAAAGAAGGTGTTGTAAATTCCACATCTATTCGTATAGACCGAAATGTTGGAACTATTTGGTATTCACGTAATTTTAGTGATACAAATGGAACCACAATAAACTTTAGTGGAGTTGGTGATTGTGAAAAAATAGATATGTCAAAAAAGAAGTTTTAATTGATAGACTTAAATCCATCATTAGTTATCAAATAAATAATAGTGATACTATGGAATTTCTTAATTAAGAAATTTTCCATATCATGACCACCTCGAGTACAGAGTTGATATTGAATCATCAAACCGTATCTCTATCTATGGATACAGTACAAATAATCAACAAAATTACCAGTACTTGGAATAAAGCGGCCGAGTATATGATTGAAGTTGCACTGACACTTCACCAACTCCAATCAGACAACTCCAATAAGAAACTATGGTCAGAAGTTCGTGACACATTAATCGACCGTAAAATCATGAGTCGAACCATCATCAGTAATCTCTGTAAAGTTGGTGAAAATCGACTACTTACAGAAAATGTAAATCTACTACCACCAGCCTATAACACGATGTGGGAACTAACTAAGTTATCTGAAGAAGACTTGGGTGGTAAATTTAGAGATGGTTTAATCAATCCAGAGTTAAAACTTGAACAAGTTCGTCAATGGTCATCTCTTCCAATTACAGATGTAGACTTCGAAATACATGAGGAAGAGACTGTATTAAATGAAAATAAAAGAAGTATCACCATTTCATTTAAAGAAGAAGATATCGTCAACAACTACGAAGTAATTGAAGAACATTTAAAATCAATTCAATTCATGATGTCTTATGCAGATATTCAGGTTTCTGGATTACTAAAACGTAAGATTAGTGGTGATTAAATTTTGAAAGTAATTTGTTTATTGTTCTTTATCTTTTTTACCAACACTTTATATTCGAAAGAGTTTACTGTTGTTGTTATACCACCAACAAAATTTCATATGATGATAGGTTTCACTCAATGGGATGTTTTTGTTAGTGGTGATATTGATAAAAATTCCCCTGAGAAATTTAGAAAGTCAGTAGAAAATATCCATAATGTTGTTTATGTACATCTAGATTCACCAGGTGGTAATTTAATTTCTGGAATGGAAATTGGAAGAATAATTAGAAAACTTGGTTTCAGTACATATGTGAACAAACAAATACCCGGAACTGATAAAACACAAAAAGGTGAATGTTACAGTGCATGTGCATTAACATTTCTAGGTGGAAATTTTCGATTCATAGATAAAGAATCTATCTATGGAGTACATAGGTTTTATAACGAAAATAGTTTACAACCATCAAAAGACGATTTAGACACTGGTCAGATTTTAACAACGGCAATAGCTAATTACATAAATGAGATGGGAGTTAATTCCTCACTTATGAATCTAATAGTATCTGTAGGTAAAAATGAAATGTATGTTTTATCTAACGATGAGATTAAATCTTTAGAAGTAACTAATGATGGAAGGTTAAAACCTGAATGGACTATTGAATCTGTTGAAGGTGGTCAATATTTAAAGGGTTTACAATACACATCATACGGTTTAGGTAAAACAATTTTTTACTGTAATCCTAACAAGTCCATTTCAATACTATCTGTATATGAATTTGGAGAAGAACCTATGAAAAGATGGGTTCATTCTTTAATAATAGATGACAAAACATATCACTTGAATCCAATAGGTGAAGTTAAAATTTATAGTAATGGGTTTATTAATACTAATTTTAATTTGACTCCAGAATTAGCTAGATTAATTTATAAATCACAAAGTTTCGGACATGCTATGCAGATGACAGTTGATGCACCAACATTTAAAGGTTATAGAGTTGAAATTCCAGAAAACAAAAGACCTATGATTAAGAACTTCATTGAAAATTGTTTAAGTAAATAAGAATTTAAATTGTTGATGATTAATGAAACTTGTTGATTTAATAATCCGTAATTTTGGAAGTTATGGAACAAACTTCATACTAACCACGAATCATAACGTTATTAGTTTTAATGATGATGTTTCGAATGACCTTATAGTCAAATCAAAATTTAGTCATCCCTCTGACAAATCAGTAATTTTTCAGAAAAATAAGAAAACTATTAAGGATGAACAGGTTGATGATTGGTTGGTTAATTTTAACAAACTGACTAGATTTCCTTCAGTTCAAGAATTTAACCTCTCTAAGAGTACCGTAGACACTCTCCAAGACAGTATTAATCATTACGATGTGACGCATTTACGTTTTTTTACAGAAAATGGTCAAATCAAGATACGTTTGTTCGATTACAGAAAATTTGTATATGAGATTTCGTTTATAAACGGGGCTTACGTAGAAACCATTTTGAAGAATGTTATATCGATTGAAGATTTTACATTCACCATCAACTCATCGTCTTTTCTTAAACTTCCGATAAATGATTTTAATGTGGACGTATTGGATAACGGTATTATTGATTTCATTTCACAAGACGATGATGTCGAGTTCTTTTTTCGTGACCAAGAAATTCAAGAACCCATTATTCAGTTTACTAACGAGAAATCTGGTCGAGAAATTTCTCTTTTACTGCAAACCACGTCATCCTAGACATCGGTTCATACCAACCACTATCTAAATCGATATGAGTTGAACCTCGTTCGACTAAGTCATTTAATCTTTTCTTGGCTGGACTATTTTTGTTCGAGTGTTTAACTTTACTATTTATTGCATGTTTGATAATTTCAGTATGTACCGGTGAATCCTGAGTATCACCACTAAATCCAAATCTCCAAAACTCTGTCAACCGTTCAATACTATTGTCAAACGATGGTATTAAGTCATCTTCATTTATTTTACATTGAAGAAACTCATCAGAATTAACGTACAGTTTTGATAAAAACACACCTCTTTCATGACCTGACGAAGTGTTTAAGTTCTTTTTTATACCTAATAATCCATATGTCCTACTAATAAGTCCATTCTTCTTATCACGTACTTTAGGTTGAAATTTCTCATTCGTTTCGACTTTGTAATGAAAGAATGTTGTTGGATGTCTTTTCTTAACCCATTGTTGAATTGATTCCCATAGTTCATCACTGGGTTTGATAGGTGTATCACCACTCGTTTTACCTAAGTTTCTCCAATATGGTTTCATACCATCATATTGTGTTGAGTCTTTTCCACCATATAACGATGTTGTCTCAACCGTTACTAATACATCTCCGTATCTTTCTTTCCAATCATCTTGAATTTGTTTAGAAATACAAAGTAATGATAATAGTTTCCCACCATTGAAATTACTTCCAAACGGTTGTGTCGAAACAATCGTTTGTCCATTTGTCATATTGACTGAACGACCACCTTTTCCAAATGCTTTTTTGAAATGTTCTTTTGATTCTTTATTTTCGGTGATGGAACCACCAAAAACATCCTTATTACGGTCAGATAGATTCATCATTGATGAACCCATACAAATAATACCTAGATAAGATTTGGTGACCTTATCTCGAACGATATATCTAAGTTGACGACCCATTACACCATCATGACGAGCACTAGATAACAGAACTCTAAGAATTTTCCAATGACGGGTTAGTTTCTCATCACGTGGACAAAACTCATGAGTTACATCACCCCAAAAGTTCACTTTCTTAATATCTACACTATCACTAGTTAAAATCAGTTCAGGTTGTATACGTCTAAAATCACTTCTACCGACAGGTTTCCATATTAGATTTCTAACCTCTTCAATTTCATTTGGATCTTGTGTAGAAACAAAATCCTTAACTTCATTATATTTGTGTAACAACATGAACTCTTTAATGTCCATCTCACCTGTTATATTTAATTCTTCAGTGATTTTTTGACGAATACCATCATCTAAAGACTTAATCTCATCATCAGAATAATTCTTGATTGGATTGGTTCTTAACCAGTTTTTATACTGTTGGTCGACTGGGACAAATTTCAGTTGTTTAGTCATTTTTAGTATTAACCAATCGATTGAAGTCGATGTAGATTCGATAACTCATACCAATCCGTATCAAGACTCATCTCAATTTTGTCATCCTCAATTAGTTTTTCGATTCTTCTTCTAGCCGGACTATTTTTATTAGAGTGTCTAACTTTATTATTCATATGGTGACGAATATCATGGTGTGGAAGATTATCTTTTGATTCACCTTCAAAACCATATTTCCAAAACTCTGTAAGAACTTCAATGTTATTTTCAAAGGCTTTGACTAACTCCTCTTCATCAACTTCATATCTTAAAAACTTATCTGTATTTTTATACAACCTAGAAAAATAGATACCTCGTCTAAAACCTGATGTGGTGTTCAAGTATTTTTGAATCGACAACAATTTATATACCTTTTTGATAGATTCATCTTTAGGAAATCTAATGGCAGGTTCACCTTTTACATTCTTTTCTATTAAACAATGATGATAAATTTCAGGATGTCTTTTCTTTAACCACCTTCTCATTGATTTCCAGAGTTCATCTGATGGTTTAAGTGGTGTATCACCTGTCGTAGTACCAAGTTTTCTTAAATATGGTGACAATCCATCATATTGAGATTGTAATTTTTCACCATAGAGACTTGTTGTCTCAACTGATACGAGTTTGTCACCGTACCTCTCTTTCCAATCATTTGTCACCTTGTCACTCAAACATAACAATGAAAGTAACTTACCCCCATTAAATAACCTACCGAAGGGTTGAGTTGTCATTATTGTCGTACAACAACACATGTTTCTTGAACGTCCACCCTTAGCAAATACATTTTCTAAATTCTCTTTGTATTTAAAATTAGTATCACTGAACACTTTTTCATTACGGGCTGTTAAATACATCATTGATGATGATATGTTCAGAATACCTAGATAAGTCTTAGTGACCTTATCAACCACCAAATACTTTAATGACCTACCGATAACCCCATCATGACGTGAACTGGCTATCATCACACGTAGTATATTCCAATGTCTTATTAACTTTTCATCACGAATATGTTGTTCATGTGTTACATCACCCCAAAAGTTAACCTTTTTGATATCGACACTATCACTCGTTAAAATCAGTTCAGGTTGTATCCGTCTGAAGTCATTTTCACCATTAGGTTTCCAAATGAGACTTTTAACTTCTTCGATATTTCTAGGGTCTTGTGTTGGGATGTATTTAACAATTTCTTTGTATTTGTGTATCAACATGAATTCAGTGACATTGAACTCCCCTGTCACATTTAATTCTTCTATGATTTTTTGACGAAGACTATCATCTAACAACTTACTATCTTCAACTGAATAATTCTTGATTGGATTGGTGATTAACCAGTTCTTATATTGTTCTTCAACTGATACAAAATCTAGTTGATTAGTCATTTTTTAGGATTTACAACTTTTTTGACTTTAACCACAGGTTTACGTATTTGTTCAGTTTGGGAAAATGTTCCAAACCCTGATATATGAACCTCTTCACCTTTTGATAAAGCCTCTGACATTAAGTTAAAGATACCCTCAACTAAAATATCAAGACTTTTCATTGGGATTTTCTTATCTGAAGATTCAAATAAGGAATGAACAATATCAACTTTTGTAATCATATATTTTTCTTATAATAAGTTTTTAATAACCAATTTGATTACAGTCTATTCCTCTTCAACTTTAACAACAACAAAATAGTCAGAGTGAGAATTATTAGTTATTATTAAAAAATGATACGAATACTTTTAATATTGATCCTAGTTAGTTTGTCTAACCCTACTTTTGCTGATGTTGAGTTTCATAAATTAGATTTCAAAGACTCTAAAGGACATGAATACGTATCGTTAAAGGTGACTGGTCATCTCAAAATATCAGACGTTGATGAGTTTAAGAAATACATCAAACAAATACACAAAGAACATCTTAGGTTAGAAAAAGACTCAGTTGAGTTGGATAGTCAAGGTGGTATTCGTGGTGTCGGTATGGACATTGGTAGAATCATTCGTAAAGAACATATATCAACATACGTAGCCCCTGATTCTACATGTACCAGTTCTTGTGTTTGGGTTCTTGTAGGTGGAGTTTGTAGAATGTCTTTGGGTGACATTGGTGTTCACCGTACTTTAGAACTTCATCATGTAACCAATAATCACAAAATTAACGAAGATGGTAAAAAGTTAGTATTCAAATATCTAGAAGAGATGGAAGTCCCTCCTGACCTAGGTTGGTTATCCATTACAACCCCACAATGGTTAATGTCATCATTGAGTGAAGAGTCTAAAAGTCGTTACGGGTTATATGGTTCAGTAACAGAGGAACAAGATACAAGATTTAATGTTGAATCAAAGAGAACCAAATTATCTAAACGTGATTTAAAAGATAAGATGTCTGAGAAGTATATGGAGATAAATCCTGATAATGATATTTCTGAATTTGAAAATTATATCTCATGTACAGAACAGTTGTATCTAGAGGAGTAAATCAACTTTTATACAAAAATACTATTCAACTTAAAACTATTCAACAATTATAACTTATTGTTTTATATTAATAAATAATACTTGTTACTCACTCTCCTAAGGGGAGGGTCACACGTTCGATTCGTGTCGGGGGCACCACCGAGATATAAAGGCTAATTTTTTATGAATTTCAGCCTTTTTTACTTCCACCTTATAAGTGATATAGCTGGCACTTGTGAAATTTAATTTCACCTATATTGCCACCAAACTTCGGCTACCTGCATATTCCATACAATGATAGAAAAGTGTTACAAAGCAGTTACTTAGATTTAAAACCTCAACGATTTTATCGAGTCAGAAGCAGTTTATTCTTACCTCAAAACAAACCTCAGCAGGTTAATTTGTAGAGATATAAATAATATCCATTTTCAAAATAATTGTATTATTGGCAATATATGAAATGTATGAATATTAATCAATATTAGCTTAATTTCTCAAGGTTCAATCATAAGTTAAACAAGCAAGACATATATATTTAACTATTAACAATATTGGGGGGGATTTCATTCAGGTGCCTTTTGTTTGCCATTGTTGGTTGATTTGGGTCAATAGTGAAAATTATTTTTGGAGTGCTACTAGGTAAAGCAATCTAAAAATAACTCTTCCAATGCATATCTAAGGGGGTTATGCTATTTTTGTTAAAAATTTTTAACAAGTAATTTTTTAATTTCAAGCGGTAAACTGAATTTACGAGTTCGAATTCTTCGAATAACATCATGCTATGTAACGCAGTTATTTTACCAGATTAGTGCGAAAAGCTCCGTCCTTTAGGTCGGAGATGGATAGCACGGATGCCAAAGGCATCCTTTGTCTTAAAAACTAATCA
>Ga0214167_1001211_pt1 | contig 10729 bp, 8 predicted proteins | sample TroBogypolimnion_45_FD_153006 | JGI IMG/M metagenome (GOLD analysis project Ga0214167, IMG submission 153006) | Freshwater microbial communities from Trout Bog Lake, WI - Practice 18AUG2009 hypolimnion v3 | ecosystem: Environmental > Aquatic > Freshwater > Lake > Hypolimnion/Profundal zone ... | reverse complement strand
CTACCACAACTCAATCTGCAACAACAGGTATTACTGTATCTAATGCTTCAAGTAGTGTTACGGGTACTATTACTATTACAGACCCTGGACATTTGCACTCTATTCCTGCAATGGTTACTACAGGTAATTTAACTATTCCTGCTTTAACATTTACTGTTCCGAGTTCTACAGGCTCTACCACTATTAGTACGGGTAACTCTACTACCACTAACACTGCCATTACTAGTGTTTCAGGCCATAATATTATGCAGCCATATGCTACAGTCTACAAGATAATCAAGACCTAATGTACTCGACCCTAGAATTCAATGGAGATATATGAAAACCCTTCAAGTTAAAAACGGTGATCTAGCACTAGATACCGGTGGAAGACTGCAGTTTGTTATAGGTAGTAACAAGCTAGTACAGGATATTTCACTCTGGCTACAAGAAGATTTTGGAATCGGTTTCACTACACCCAATTTTGGTAGTATACTTCAAAGCCTAATTGGCTCAGGGATTACTAGTAGTAGTGTCAGTACAGTTCAAGCAGAAGTGTCTAGAGTTATTAGTCTTTATCGTGCACAACAAATTCAAACACTTCAAACAATACAACAAAGTTCACAATTAAGCAACTATAATAAGTCTGAAATTATTCAAAGTGTAGGTGACATTACAGTTGCTCAAGGCACTGGGTTTATAAGTGTTTTAGTGGCTCTTACAACACTTACAGGCTCATCTGTTGCTTTAAATCTCCTACTTACCCCTAACGGAATCCAGGTCAATAATGGCTGATGCTAGTACAACACTAAATAGACTACTTACAGCACTAAGTGTTTCAGACCCCACTTGGGACACCACTATTGGTAGTGCCACTTATAAGATTTTAGAAGCAGTAGCACAAGAGATTGCCAATGCCAGTAATAATTCCACTCTACTCACTTATGGTTATGATGTCACTAGTAAGTTTGGAACCGAATTAGATGCTTTTGTAAACCTATTTGGTATCAACCGACAGCTTGGAACTAGAGCAATTGGAACTATTACTTTTAGTACCAATACAGCAGCTTCTACTAGTTATGACATTCCTCTGGGAACTCAAGTTTATGCAGCAGGTAATGCCAATATTGCATTTGCTACCACCACTGCAGCTACAATAACTACAGGTAATACTAGTATTATTGTTCCAGTGGCTTCAGTTCTTCCTGGCTCTTACAACAACTTGTCAGCCAATACACTTACTAATATTACCACTCCTCTAGTGGGTATTACAGCAGCTTCCAATGAATATGCTATGACCAATGGTACAGACACTGAGACTGATACTCAACTACAAGAGCGTTTTCTCAATACAGCTTTTTCTAACTTCTCGGGAACAAACAATAAATTTTCATCTATTGCTCTACAAAATCCTAGCATTACTCAGGTAAATGTTGTTGGAACTCAAATGAATTATCTTGAAAGTCTACAAGTTGCTACAGTATTGAGTGGAAGTAGTCCTTTCAACTTGGGTTTACGTACTCAAGCTCAATTAATTGCTGTTAGTGGATCAACTGTTGCTAGTGTCTATCTAGGTGCACTTCAGCCCAATGTCACTATTCCCATTAGTACCAGTAGCCCAGCAGGACTAATTGCTCCTGGAGCTACAGTAAACTTTGATGGGACCAACTATAATTTAAGTGCAGTTGCTAGTGGCAATGGCTATTTAAATATTGCCTATACCTATAGTGGAAGTGCTCCAACCACTCTCAACAATACTAGTACCCCAGCCAATATAGTAACTGCTATTAGTGGAATGCTTAATAGTGCTACTCTCAATTACAATAATGCTATAACTGTTATGGTTACAGGAACTATTAGTGGTAGCAATACAATTGCTAGCGGACTTAATATTACCTTTAATCAAGGTATCCCTTGGAATGTAGTGGTTATTAGTGGTTCAGTAATTAGTGGAACCAACACAATCACTAGTCAAATACCTGACTCTCAATACTGCTATCCTGCTGGTAATGAGCAGGTGGGTATTAATCTCGGTAGTAACAATCAACAACTATTCACTAGGAATGTAGACTATAACTATATTCAAGCAAGTGGAACTTCTCCTCTGCATTTACAGGTTACTTTTAATCCAGCCTATAGTAATGCACCCAATACCTATACTGGTGCAGGTATTCAAATGTCTTCAGAATATATTCCTGAGTCCAGTAGAGTGGTTATTAGTGGGAATAATATTATTAATCCCAACTATGTAGACATATATGTCAATAGTACAACTACTCAAACTGCTACAGAGCAGATTGTAATGGTTACTGGTAATATCTTTACAGCCAGTGGTACTGGTACTTATAGTGTGGATAAGTTTCTAACTTCTAATGATACCCCTCCTTATTTTGGTAGTCTATCTACCTCTGATTATTATATTGGAGTTACCCAAAATCCATTAGCCAACTTTCCTTATCAGGTAATTAGTGGTAATGCTCCAAGTTATATGACTTTTGGAAGTTATAATTTTCCTATAGCTCTTTCTAGTGGAACCAGTGTTTCAATTGCAGTTAGTGGTAGTGCTGGAAGTAATATACTCACTACAAGTACAACCATTACTGGACTATTAACTGGTCAAGTTGCAGTCAATCCTTTTGCTAGTGTAGGTATTAGTGGAATTGGTATTGGAAATTATATTACAGGCCTAGTTCCTGGTAACCCTAATCAAATTCTACTTGCTAATAATTTGGCACTTGGAGTTAGTGGTAGTCTATCTTGGGCTACAGTGGCTTATCCTGTATATGACGAGACTTCAACTACGGGTAGTATACTAGACAAGAGTGGAATTGCTCTAGTTAGATCAGATCCAACATCAAGCTATGGTAGTAACTACCCTAATGCAGTTCCCTACCAAGTGGGTACTTTTACTCATAGTTACTATTCTGATATAGTTGCCACTGATGCATTAGCCCAGCAAAGTCGGGTAGTGGGAACTAACGTGCTAGTTCACCAGGCAGAATTTGTTAATATAGTTGTTAACTTTTCTATAATCTATACCTCTAGTGCCAATCCTTTAGTCACTAACAATGCCATCCTATCAGCAGTTACCAACTACTTACAAACAATTCCATTTGGTAGTAGTATAAGTCTTAATAATCTACTTCAGACCGCTTATGGGTCTGCAGGAGTACAGTCTATTAGAATTGCAACTGCAACTGATAATCCCAATAACTATGGAATTCAAGTAATGAATATTGATGGCTCAAAGCAGGGTGCTCCTTACACCAAAGACATATTACTGGATAGTAATAGTGTGCCCAATCTCTATAGTATTAACTATACTGTATTTGGGGTTAATAACTACTAATGTCTAATGGCAACTCTTATCCAGTAAATATATCTCAGACTCTGAGTTGGAAGACACGTAACTTTCCTGATGAAGTTTATGAGTTTAACCCGGGGGATGTATTAACTCTATTAATGAGCACTTTATTGGGCCATGCAGGAACGGGTCAACTTGATTCTGTTCAAACTGCAGCAAGACTAACCAGTCAATATTTAAATTTTTCTGATCTAGAAAACACTATTGGTGAACTACTACGAAGCCCTCGATTAATATCAGAACAATATGCTACTGCTGTTAATCCCTTTACAGATCAATTGACTACCAATCAATGGGTTGATGTAAATATTAAAGATTCAAACTATCGTGAACGATTAATTGCCATGGCTGCTGCACTACTAAAAGGTGCAACTACAATGGGTATACAAGCTACAGCAGAAGCTATACTTCAAACTCGAGTGCAGGTTATAGAAAACTGGACTAGTGCCAATACTGTAATGGTTGCTAGTGGAATGAGTAGAGGTTTTGGGGTTAATGAAGTAATTGCTATACCCAATATACCTAGTGGAGTAACTATTGCTAGTGGAGCAATGGCTGCAGCAGTATCTGCAATGGAGTCTATAAAACCTATGGGTTCTATTATTACAGTTGCTAGTGCAATTAATAATTTTGTACCCATACCTATTAGTTCTATCTCCGGAACTTCTGAATTTTTCTTTCTAGATCGTCAGGTAACTGCCAATAATGTCAATATACCTAGTATTGTTTTAAATAACACTGACCCCACCGTAGCAGGAAGATATTGGTTAAAGAATAATACCACTCAATCTGCTCCACAGTTTGCCTATCTACACACTCAAGAATCACAAATTGACTTCACTAGTAATATTACTGTAGTAAATATTACTCCAGTTACTTCTAGTGGTTCGTTGCTACAGTCTTCTACTTCCACTCTTCCCCTCGGCTCTAATATACTTCCACTTACTAGTACATTCTTTGGATCTCAATAATGGCACTTATACCTAAGAATACCAACCCTCTTTTAGATTACCTTAATGGTAATAATGCTGCAATGTCTGTTGATGGTCTAGTTGTTGATGGGGTCTATGGAGTTAATGGAGTAATTAACACTATAGGTACCAATACCCAAAGTTATCAAGACCCAGTAACTGGGCAGATTAGTAATACAGGAGTTCTCACTGTACCCTTTACTCCATCATCCTCAGAATGGGTTTCTGAAATAGTAGATGATGCTGTAAATACCACTTATCAACTTAGTTTTAACTTTAACCGTAATACTTTTATTAACTACATATCTTTTAATATACTTCAAGTGCCTTGTACTTGGACACTCTATCAGGGTAGTATAAATAGTACAAATCAAATATCTACTGGTATTATTAGTGCTTATAATACAGAAAATTATCAAAGTGTAGAGATTAAATTTCCTCAAACCTATCAATTTTCTTCCACTGTTAGTTTAATTCTAGTACTCACTAAGAGCCTAACTGGAACTCAATATACTTTTGGAATTTCTGGCTTTCAAGCAAAATTAATTGTACAGCAATATTCTGATCTTCAAATCAATAACACTACAGTTAGTGGTATTACTACTCAAAACAATCTAGGGTTTGTAGAGACTTACAACCCAGTAACTTATTCTTTAACCAACATACTTCCTGAAGCAGAACCTGATGTAGAAGTTGGTTCAGAGGCAGGTGAATACTGGAAATGTGCTCCCCAACCTACAGGTGATTCTATTGTCTACTTTGTAGTAGATTTGGGTTCTTTGCAGCTTGTAAATAAAATGTATATAGATCCACTATATTCCAGCAGTGTTTTTAATCTCTACTACTCTTATGACAACAGTCTTTGGTACCCAGTGCAAAGAGATTTTAACTTAAAAAAGGGTATTTATGATCTTCCTACAGTTTTTGCTCGCTATTTAAAATTTGAATTTACTCAACTAATACCAGAACCTTATAATCTTCCATTTGATAGCATTCAAAGAACTATTAGTGTATTTCCAGACTGGGTAGACAATTACTATACAAATATTGAAAGAGCTATTCCTGATATAGCAAATCAAAATTATGCTTTAAGCTCAGCACTTGCTCCTAATGTTGCCTATAATAGACAGCTTTCTAGCTACACCACTTATGGTACTAGTATTACCAACTTAAATGGAAGTGTCTGGGGAAGTAGTCCTAACCCCACTACTCAACCAACTAACAATAATAACAATACTACTATTACTGACCCTACTATTAGTTACAAAACTTTACAAGATGTAGCAGGTACAGGTTCTATCTATAACCCTATAAGTGATCCAGCATTTATTACTCGTAGATTTCCATTTGCCTCTACTCATGTCTATAAGCAAATTAATGTTAACCAAACTTGGCATCAGGCCTATTTTACGGGACTTAAAAGTCTACTTCTTTACAATACCAACCAGGGAATTCAATCAGACTATTACGAATTTAGTAGTTATTTTCTTAGTAATGCAACTAATTCAACTCTTGTTAGTGGAACCGGCACTACAGCTACATTTAGAACTCCAAGCTTAGTTACAGTAACTGTTAGTGGAGTTACAAGTACTGTAGTAAGTGGTGGTGGATACACAGGTGCTGCTGGTAATCAACTACTTACACAAAATTTACAGACCTATACTCAGTTTAACAGCTTTAAAATAGCATCTCTTAGTAGCGACTGGGTGCCATTTTTATCTAATAATCAAACTCTATTGCTTGGTAATCTTAACACTCTTGGAGTTACAACAAGTGGACTTACAACCAATAACCTTACCCCAAACAACTCCAATTATGGTCTATGGAGTTTTACTCCTAGTGGTAATACAGCACCTATACAAACTTATGTTCAGAGTCCTTTGGCAGCTGGTGGACAAAACTTACTTACTGCTGCTGAATCAGCATTAATTAGTGGAACTGGTTGGAGAGGACCTTTGGTTGCAGCCACTAGAATTACAACTGGTACTATTAGTGGAGTTACTACAGTAACCGTTCCACTTGTAACTAATATTCGAAATAGCTATGGATATGCTGAAGATGTATATGGTAATGAAACATATGGTACTCCTACTACACTAGGTATTGCAAACCCGAATAATTATACTTTCCTAGTAACAGCTAGTGGTGTAGGCACTATAAGCACTTATGTAACTTATAGTGGGGTAGGGGTTAGTGTTATTAGTGGAACCAGCTTTACTATTAATGGAACTAGTAATCTCAATTTCTTTACTACCCAACCATTGGGCACTACAGTTGCTAGTGTTGTTATAGCAGCTAGTGGTGGAGCAAGTTTTCAACTCTCTAATGCTGGATTTTATTTGGGAGTTCAAAATCAATGGAGTACTCCACTAGTAACTAGTGGTATGAGAATATCAGCTACTGCTAGAATCTATCTACCAAATACCAATAATGGTACTTATAGATGTGGACTTTATTCTAATACTACTGAGCTTGCTCATGTTCAATTTAGTAACATTCCTCTAAGAACCTGGGTGGATATTGAAGTACCATTTACTCTAGTAAGTGGATACTACAACTATAATAACTTTAGTGCACGACTTACTCAGACCAATGGAAAGGGAGAAGTATACGAAAGTGCAATGCTTGGAGTCTTTTATAATCCAGTCACTTGGGAATATTGCACTGATGGTTCTGGAGCAGTATGGAACTGGATAACTACAGGTATTAATAATGCCAATGCCAATATTGGTTTAAGAGCTCCAACTAGGCAAATACAATTTAGAGGAACTTTAATCCAAGATGGTTCTCAAATATCAGCATTGACTGTATTGCCCAATTACACCCAAAATCCCTATTACACTACAACTCCTATTAACTATATTGGTGACCCTAAGACCAATGAGCTTAGTTGGCGTCGTACTCCAGCACAGAGACCACTATTCCAATTACGTAGTGAATTGCATCCAGCACAATATGATATTGGTATTCTAATGAATATCAACAATCCCTACACTCTAGACTGATTTACTTGATTTTTTAGTCAAAGTCTACTAAATTAGTAACTATGTCTCTAGATAATACCATCTTTGTACAGAGTAGTGAAGCACTTAATGGAGTACTGAGATTTTCCTCAGTTGCAAGTGGAGTTCGAGATCCAAGACTCTTAGATCCATATGATACCTTACGCAATAGAGATAAATTAGTTGAATTTGAAAACTTTCTAGAATCTAATGGATTGGAATTAAGTTTTCAAGATGATCAATCTGAATTGTTATATAATGAATTAAGTGATGTAGTAAAGGAACCATATGAGGTTAATTCACCGTTCTTATTAAATAACACATTATTTCCATTTCAAAATATAGGTTTAAACTTGGTGTGGAATCAACTAAAAAAACCAAACTTTTCTAGAATTCTTGTACAGTGGGATACTGGAGCCGGTAAAACACTACTAAGTTGTTTAACTGCTCAGAAACTATTTGATGCTGGTGACATAGATAAAGTTTTAGTTTTCAGTAAGAAGATTAAGCAGTATGACTGGGAACAAGAGTTCAGGAGAATGACCACCTTGGATATTGCTCGAGTGAATATTGATGGTAGGGTCAAGCGTCATAAGTTTTATGAGGAAGATTCTAGTCAAGTTCTAGTACTCAATTATGAAAAAGTTCGTGGTCCTAGTATGACTAGAAAAAAGGGTGAAAAAAGAAAAACCCAAGACTATTCACGAACTGATCTTGAACAGATTTTAAGTCTAGTTAAGGGCAAAAGACTTTTAGTTATTATTGATGAGGCCCAGAAGATCAATACTGGTACCAGTCTACTGAGTGAAGGCTTTAACATTCTACTCAATGACCCCAAAGAAAATGTTAAGTGCCTTGCTCTTACAGCAACTCCCTATACCACTAGTCCACTTAATATTAGAAATATTTTTGCTACTATACGCCCTGGTATTCCCGGTGTAAGTGATATGAACCGAGATCAGTTTAAAATGCTTTATGGCAAAGAGTTTGATACCTTTGAAAAGGGTTATGTTAAAGAGATTTATGTTAAAGAGTGGGATAGAGCCAAACTTCCACTATTGGGCAAGAAGCATGAAAATTGGACTCATATTGCAATGAAGAGTGACCCCACTATTGCTGCCCAGTTTCCAGAGAGTATGCCCAAAAGAATAGTCTATGAACTTTCTGAGCAAGATAGGCAAGTTTATGATTTTGCAGAGCAATTGGCTAGAGAAAAATTTAATCCAGACAATCCAGTAAGTAATTGGGCCTATATTGACACTCTAAGAATGATTTGCAATACCACAACTGGTCTACTAAGTAGTGGAAGTAAATTTGCTCAAGAGATAGTAGAAGAGTATAGAGATTTAATTGACATCTCTAATAGCAATAAATATCAACTAATTGAGAGTAGTTTAGAGACTGCATTTGAGAGCAATGATAAGATGGTGCTATTTACTTTCTGGACTCATGGAACTCTATTCCCCTATCTTGAAGCATTAAAAGCAAAATTTAAAGATGTACCCATTCTACCAATCTGGGGAGTGGGAATGAAGTCAGAAGAAACCACCTATAATATTAAAACCTTTAACGAAACTAAAGGACCAGCAGTATTGTTAACCAGTGATGTTGGGCAGGAAGGACTAAACCTATATGCTCCCTATTTATGGAATATCGAAATTCCCAGAACTTACGCAGAATACAAACAACGGAAAGACCGTATCAATCGTGCCGATAGCAAATCAAAGGGAGTTAGTCATACCTGGATTTACCGACCGGTTGCTAATGACACTATTGAAGAGCGAATTGATGCCAAAATCCTTCGTAGAAGAGCTGAAGCAGAAGCCATTCGAGGAGTAGTCGATGAAAATGTAGACATGGAGGACACCATTGATTTAAGTCCAAGAAGTCTACTATTTGGGTCTTGATTTTAAAGACTATGACTATTATACTAACTTATAACTTAGCAGAGAGAGGTGATGCCTATAGTAACTAAGCGTACTTATTAATCGAACATTGGAGTAATTTTGCGACGTTTAATTGCACTTGGAATTTTAGTAGTCTCAACATTTGGTATAAATAGTGTGGCTGCTGATACTAACAATACAGTAACAACGACAACAGAAACAACAATAGCAATACCCGTAGTAAATGTAGGACTTGTCCCTAGAAGTGTAGTATTAAAGTGGGAGAAGGTAGCAGTATGTGAGACTGGTTTTAATTGGACTCTTAAAGGACCCTTGTATTCTGGGGGTCTAGGAATTACCAATACTAACTGGATTGCATATGGTGGTAGACAGTTTGCCAATAATGCAGTAGATGCTTCACCAGAAGAACAAATATACATAGCAACAAAAATAAATTCGAGTGGCTATATTCCCGATCAAGGTGGTTGCGGACATGGCTGGTAAGAGGAGATAACATATGAAAAGACTAGTAGGCAGAGCTGGTTCACTAATGGGACTAATAGCAATTATACTCTCGATGGTGGGATCAGGTCTAATTGTACCATTACTTATTGAGGGTTTCTATTATCACAATAGCACCTGCATTGGATGGGCTCTAGCAAGTTCCCTAACCTTACCGATTTCAGGTGTACTAGCTATAATGAGAGGAAAATAAGATGGCTGTTGCTAAAAAATATGATAAAATTCAACGAGATTTGATGAATTATATTCTATCAGGGCAGATGCATTCTACCCTTATTGGCAAGCTTATCTCTATGGACTCTAGCAGTGACCCTAGTAGTATTAAGGCTGTTGAAGAACTTGTGGAATATATTGTTTCACTTCTTCAAAGATCTGAAAATTATGGAAAGGACCATGTAAAGTCCAAGAGTATTTAAATAATAGAAGTGAAGGATGATATACTTTCCTTCTCAGAGGGGTCTCTATCTCCCTAGGAGTTGCAGTCGGTTTCTATAGCCTTGACTCCTCCTGGGGACCCTTCGAACTTCTTGTTTAATTACCCTCTTGGATATATACTATTAGTATGCCAAGTATCAATAAAACAACAATTGACTTTACCTGGCGAGAAGAAGCTTTGTGTAAGGGAGTAAGTACCGAACTATTCTTTCCCACTAGAGGAGAGATAGTGTCCAAAGAGCTCAAGCAAATGTGTCTTGACTGCCCCGTAAATAATGAGTGTTTAGACCATGCTCTCAGACATGAGCACTATGGTTTTTGGGCTGGTACCAGTGAAGAGCAGAGAATTAGTATTCGCAAGAAACTTAATATTATCTGCAATAAACCTGAAGCCATATATTGGATGGGCACTCGTGAAGAAAAAGCCAAAACTGAAGCCAATAGACGGGATAAAATTAAAGGTCGTGGTCGTAAAGCAGCTGCTTGTGGAACTCGAAGTGGTTATGGAGCACATCTTCGTAAAGAAGAAATTCCCTGTGATCTTTGTAAGCAAGCACAGAGTAAGGGTGT
>Ga0214167_1001208_pt1 | contig 10753 bp, 6 predicted proteins | sample TroBogypolimnion_45_FD_153006 | JGI IMG/M metagenome (GOLD analysis project Ga0214167, IMG submission 153006) | Freshwater microbial communities from Trout Bog Lake, WI - Practice 18AUG2009 hypolimnion v3 | ecosystem: Environmental > Aquatic > Freshwater > Lake > Hypolimnion/Profundal zone ... | reverse complement strand
GGAGCTCATGATGGCGAGGACGAAGGGACGGCCCTTCACGAAAAGGATCCCCACATCGTTGCGCACCCCAGCCAGGGTGCCGGGTTTGTTGGCCACTTCAAGATCTTCCGGCAGCAGCCGCGTGAGGAAGCCGTCCTTGGGCGTGACCAGCAGGTGCAGCAGATCTGCGCGGGAGGCCCCGCTCACCACTTTCCCGCGGTGGATGAGGGTCAGCAACTCACCCAGGTCCCGGGGGCTGCTGAGGTTCTCGCGGCCCGCCTGGGCCGCAGGAAGGTCCATCATCTTCCGGCGTAGCTGAGTCTTCTCCAGGCCCAGGCCGCGCAGGGTGGTGTTCACATGCTCCACACCCACCCGGTCCATGAGCAGGTTGGCCGCGCTGTTGTCGCTGACCACCACCATGAAGAGGGCCAGATCCCGCAGGCTGAGCTTCGTGCCCGGCGCGAGGTTGCCCAGGACGGCGCTGCCCTCCACCAGATCACGGGACTGCACCTCACAGACGTCCGTCAGGCGAAGCCGCCCCGCCTCCGCCTGCCGGTACAGCTCCAGCAGGATGGCCACCTTGATGGTGCTGGCCGCGGGGAATACCTCGTCGCCGCGCAGGGAGAAGGTCTCAGGCGAATCGAGGCCCTGGAGGAAGACGCCCACACGGCCATCGACCTCGTTGGCCATGCGCGTGAGGTCCTCAGTCATCCGCGTCCAGAGGGCAGCGGGCATGGCGGGGGCAGGCTTGGGGCCAGGCTGGGCGACCAGGCCCGCCGCTAGGAGACAGGGGAGCAGGACATGGGCCGGACGTAGCATGGGTGCCTCCGCTCTCCACGGTATCAGTCCTGCCCCAGTCACCTGCTGACCCACGTTAAGCTGGGCCCATCCGAGATGCCCCTGCCCCTGCTCCGCTCCCTGCGCTCCCTCCTCCTGGTCGCCGCCCTGCCCCTGGGGGCCCAGAGCGCCGACTTGCCGAGGATCATCGCTCAGGCCCGGGCCGCCGCGCCGCCGGTCCAGCCCCAGCCCCGCCGCGCCCCCGACCTGGTGGACGTCACCCGACTGGATCCCAGCCTCCGCCTGGACATCCGCTACGCCACCGCAGACAACTTCCTGCATGCCCAGGTCTACACGCAGGCGAAGGCCTTCCTGCAACGCCCCGCCGCCGAGGCCCTGGTGCGCGTGAACCGCGATTTGAAGGCCCGGGGCTACGTCCTCCGCATCCACGATGCCTACCGCCCCTGGTGGGTCACCAAGGTCTTCTGGGACGCCACGCCCCCTGCCAGCCGCGCCTATGTGGCAGATCCGGCCCGGGGCTCCATCCACAACCGGGGCTGCGCCGTGGATCTTGATCTCGTCAACCTGATGGACGGCCAGCCTGTCTCCATGCCCGGCGACTACGACGAGATGTCCGAGCGTTCCCACCTGGACTACCAGGGCGGGCCCGCCGAGGCGCGGCAGCACCGGGACTTGCTTCGGACCGCCATGGAGGCCCAGGGCTTCAAGGCTCTGCCCGAGGAGTGGTGGCACTACGACCATGCCTCCAGCCCCAAGTATGGCGTGCTGAACCTGGCCTTCGAGGCCATCGGCGGAAATTGAACCCAGGCGACACGTCACCCAACTCAAGCTTCGTCGTGGTCCAAAAACAACTGTTTCATTCTGAGGCACCGGTGACAGAAGGGGCTGTAACGGAATGGCAATAAAATGCTCTGACTATTCCGCAACAGCACCTAAGGTTTAAAGATCCCCTCTGCTTCGGAGCTGCCCGTGTCCATCCGCCATTTCGGTCTCGCCATCCTGCTCGTACCCGCGCTGCAGGCCCAGGTCACCACGCCCACCCTGCACGACGCCCTCTTGGCTGCCCGGGCCGATCGGGCCGGGGAACCTGCCGTAGCCGCGGCCTTCCAGCAACTGGCCAAGGAGCACGGGACGCCCCTCTACATCTACGACCAGCGCTATATCCAGGGGCAGGCGGCGGCCCTGCGCTCGGCCTTCGCGCCCCGCTTCCCCAAGCTGCGCATCCTCTACGCCCTCAAGGCCAACACCAACCCCGCCGTGATCGGCCTGCTCCGCGCCGAGGGCATCGGCGCCGAGGTGGTCTCCCAGGGCGAGATCGAGACCGCGCTCAAGGTGGGCTATCAGGGCACCGAGATCATGTTCACCTCGTCGTCCAAGAACCCAGCGGAGATCCGGCGCGCCATCGAGTTGGGCACCGTGCTGAACGTGGACTCCATGGATGAGCTGGGCCAAGTCCAGGCCGAGGCTCGCCGCCAGCTGAAGCAGGCCCGCATCTCCTTCCGGGTGAACCCCGGCGTGGATCCCCACACCATCCACCAGATCAACACCGGCATCGCCGAGTCGAAGTTCGGCCTCCACCTCCAGGGCGGGCTGGCCTTCAAGGCCTACGCGGCCGCCAAGGCCATGCCGGAGATCCGCATCGAGGGCGTCCACTGCCACATCGGCTCCCAGATCACGGAAACCGAGGGCTACACCCTCACGGCCACCAAGATGATGACCTTCGTGAAAGAGCTGAATGAGCAGCTGGGCCTCAAGCTGGACTTCGTGGACCTGGGCGGCGGCCTGGGCATCCCCTACACGGATGGGCAGACCCTCATGTCCCCGGAGGACCTCGCCAAGGCCCTGGAGCCCGTATGGAAGGCCGGCGTGGCCACCCTGGGCTATGAGCCCACCCTGTGGCTGGAGCCGGGCCGCTTCTTCGTGGGCGGCTCGGGCTTCCTGCTGACCCGCGTGAACACCGTGAAGGAGACGCCCATCAAGACCTTTGTAAACGTGGATGCGGGCTTCAACACCCTCATGCGCCCGGTCATGTACCAGGCCTACCACCGTGTCCGTGTTATCGGCAGGACCCAGGACGTGCAGAAGGTGGATATCGCCGGGGATGTTTGCGAAACCGGCGACATCCTTGCAGAAGCGCGCCTGCTGCCCAAGGCCAAGGCCGGAGATCTGGTGGTGATCCTCGACGCCGGGGCCTACGGCTTCTCCATGGCCAGCGAGTACAACGCACGGCCCCTGCCTGAAGAGGTTCTGGTGGACGGCAATGCTGTACGGGTCATCCGCCGCCGCGCGGACTTCCCGGAGCTCTTCCGCACCGCCACCAGCGCGAAGTAGTCATGGGGAGCACCCGCCATCAACGCCTCCCCGGCCTGGCCTTCGCAGCCTTGCTGCTGGGGGGCCTCGCCTGCCATCCCCCACGCAATCCCATGGCCGAGTGGCTGCCATCGCCCAATCACAACGCCCGGCGGCCTCAGCTGATCGTGATCCATCACACAGCCGAGAAGTCCTTCGACATCTCCCTGAAGGTGCTCCAGACGCAGAACAGCGGTGGCCCGGTCAGCTCCCACTACCTCATCGGCCGCGATGGACGCCTGGCCCAGCTGGTCTCCGAGGACCACCGCGCCTACCACGCGGGGGGCGGCACCTGGGGGCCCTATCGGGACCTGAACTCCCTCTCCATCGGCATCGAGCTGGACAACACCGGCTTCGAACCCTTCGCCGACGCCCAGATCGACCGGCTCCTGCTGCTGCTGGAGGACATCACCAAGCGCTTCAATATTCCCCGCACCCAGGTGGTCGCCCACGCGGATGTGGACCCCGTCCGGAAACAGGACCCCAGCGGCTTCTTCCCCTGGCAGCGCCTCGCCGATAAGGGCTTCGGCCTCTGGCCCGACCCGGTCCTCGCAGATCCCCCGCCCGCCTTCGATGGCTGGGAGGCGCTGCGCCTCATCGGCTATTCCCTGAAAGACCCAGCCGCCACCCTGCGCGCCTTCCACCTCCACTACCACCACACCGAAACCACCGACCTCGACGAGCAGGACCGCAGGATCCTGTTCAACCTGCAGACGAAGGTGTTGGCTGAGGGAAAAGCGAAAAGCAACTAATCCACCACGAAGACTCGAAGACTCGAAGAAAATATAAGGAAAGAGAAGGAAGTAATTACGGCATGGATTCCATGCCGAGCTCCCGGGTTCTGCGGATGGCTCCCGATGACCGATGAGCTCACTTTGAATTGGGTTGGCGCCAATTCCGCACGGGCACAGGCTCCACGGGGAGGCCGGACGGCGCCTGCAAGGTGCAGGCTGGCCACCCCGTGGATCCCTTCCGGCGCAGCCGGAAGCCGCCACAGGCGGGCCCGGGCGTGATGGGTCGGTGCCTCTTCGTGTCTTCGTGTTTTCGTGGTGGATCAGTTGATCTTTAGCCCACAACAGAACTGAGCGCTCGAAAGGTTCTAACGCAAAGGCGCATAGAGACACCGCGTTGAGCCCGCCTTTGCCATCAGCCCCGAGGGTGCCGACTACTCGCTCCGAGGCATCAGGAGGGTGTCGCGCCGCACCTTGAGGCCGATGGCCTTGGCGCTGAGGGTGCCGATCACTGGATAGAGCTCCTTGGTCTGGCCCTTGCCGTCTGGGTGCAGACGGTTGGTAAGCAGGATGAAGAAGCTGTCCGTGGCGGGATCCAGCCACAGGGCCGTGCCCGTGAAGCCCGTGTGACCGAAGGAGCCCAGCCCGAAGAGGCTGCCCCGCACCCGACTGAAGGCGGAGTCCAGGTCCCAGCCCAGACCCCGGCGATCCCGTATCGTGGGTGGGGTCTGCACGGTGCGCATGAGGGCCAGGGTTTGCGGTTTGAGCAGAGGACCACCCCGGAGCATGAAGCGTGCGTAGCGGGCCAGGTCGGCCGCTGTGCTGAAGAGGCCCGCGTGCCCCGCCACGCCACCCATCCGACGGCTCGTGGGATCGTGGACCACGCCGCGCAGGGGCTGACCCCGCTCGTTGCGCTCCGTGGGGGCGATGCGCTCCAGGTGCTGGAGGTCCGGCAGAAAGCGCGTGGCGGTCATACCCAGGGGGGTGAAGACTTCCTGTTCAGCAAATACATTCAGGGGCCTGCCGCTGAGGCGGTGGACAATCTCCCCCAGCAGAATGAAGTTCACATCGCTGTATCGGAACAGCCGTCCTGGAGGCGGATTCGGTTGGCAGGCGCAGGCCCGCTGGACTCCCTCCTCGTAGCCGCGCCAGTCCGGGTGGGTCGGGTCCGCCGGGAGGCTGGCGGGCAGGCCCGAGATGTGGGTGAGCAGGTGACGGACCGTGATGCCCGGCTGGTGGAACTCCGGTAGGTAGGCCTGGACTGGGGCTTCCAGGCGCAGCTGCCCCCGCTCCAGCAGGAGCAGGACCGAGGGCAGGGTGGCCACCACCTTCGTGAGAGAGGCCACATCAAACAGCGTGTCCTCGGTCATGGGCTCGCGGTTGGGTTCCAGGCTGCGCTGGCCCTGGGCCCAGTGCCGTACCTCCGGGCCATGCTCCAGCCAGTACACGGCCCCGGGGATGTTCTTTTGCGCCATGGCGCCATCCAGCGCCGCCCGCACCTCAGCCAGCCCTTGGGCATCGAATGCCTGGGCGCTGAGGAGGGCCGCAGAGAACAGTAGGAGGAGGATCCGCATGCCTCAGGCTAGAACAACTTCACCAAATGCCAAGAACTGAGGTTGGATTGCAACCACAAAAGAAAAAGCAGTTTTAGCCACAAAGAACACAAAGGAAAGCTCATGGAGCTGCAGGGTCGCATTTGTGACCATTGTGTTCTTTGTGGCTACTTCCTTTTTAAGCCTAGGATTCGCGACGGCCCTTCGCGGGCTTTGGACAACCATCCAGTCAGAACGCGAACCCGTTCATTTGCATGATTGTTCAAATGTGGTCAATCAGGCCTTCACCACCGCCTGGGTGAGGTTGCACTCGGAACAGCGGTGGAAGAACTCGCCACGGCGAGTGCTGGGGATGATGCGCATGGGCTTGGTGCAGGTGGGACAGGGAATGCCGTGGGCATGGGGGGCTGGGGCATCCTGCAATTCGGCCACCACCCCAGACACGAAGCCCCGGATGTCGGCCATGAAGGTGCCGCGGCTTTCCTCGCCGCGGCGCATGCGCTCCAGGCGCGCCTCCCAGCTGCCAGTCAGCTCGGCGCTGCGCAGGGCCTCGGCAGGCAGGCCCTGGATGAGCCGGATGCCCTTGTCTGTCGGCAGCAGGATGTTGCGCTTGCGCTCGATGTAGGCCCGCTTGATCAGGGTCTCGATCATGTTGGCGCGGGTGGCGGGGGTGCCCAGGCCGCAGTCGCGCATGGCGCCGCGCAGGGCCTCGTCGTCCAACTCTTTGCCCGCCCCCTGCATGGCCGAAAGCAGGTCGCCCTCGCTCATGCGCTTGGGCGGTGTGGTCTTGCCTTCCTTGGGGTGCAGGGACGCCGTCTCCACGGCTTCGCCCTTCTTGACCGCGGGCAGGCCGCCCTCCACCTCGTCGTCGGCCTCCTCTTCGGCCTCGGCGGGATCGGTGACCTTCTCCACTTTCTTTCGACGGTGGGGAGGATCCACCGCGGACCAGCCCTCCTCCTTCACCACCGTGCCGTTGGTCTTGAAGGTCTCGGCCTCAACCTCCGTGATGATGGTGGTCTTGGCCTCCACACGGTCCGGGAAGTAGGCGCCCAGGAAACGACGGGCGATGAGCTCGTAGATGCGCAACTCGTCGCCGGCCAGGCCCCGGGCGGGCTTTTCCGTGGGCACCAGGGCCGCGTGGTCCTCCACTTCCTTGTCGTTCACGAAGCGCTTGTCCAGCTTCACAGGCCAGCGCTTGCGCAGCTCGTCCAGGAAGGGCTGCAGCTCCGTGAGTTGCCCCTGGGCCAGAGCTTTAATCCAGCCCGTGGCCTTGAGGGCATCCGCCTCGGTGAGGTGGCGGCTGTTGGTGCGGGGATACGAGATCAGCTGCTTCTCGTAGAGGGTCTGGGCCAGCCCCAGGGTGCCTTCGGCGGTGAAGCCGAAGCGCTTGTTGGCCTCCTTCTGCAGGGCCGTGAGGTCGTAGAGCAGCTCAGGCTTCTTTTTTTCGGTGCGCCCCGTGGCGCTGCGGATCTTCCCGGGCATGTCCTTCAGCTTCGCGGCCAGCTCCAGGGCCTCAGCCTCCATGGCGAAGCGCTCCGTGACCAGATCGCCCAGCTCCTTGAACCAGCGGCCTTCATAGATACCGTTGGGATGATCGAAGCGGGCCCGCAGGGTCCAGAAGGACTGGGGCCTGAAGTCCCGGATTTCCAGCTCCCGGCGCACCAGCAGAGCCAGGGTGGGCGTCTGCACCCGACCCACGCTCCAGACGCCGTCCTCGGCCCCAGCCCGACGCATGCGCAGGGACTGGGCGCGGGTGGCGTTGATGCCGACCAACCAGTCCGCCTCCTGGCGGCTGCGGGCGGCCTCCCGCAGGCCCTCGTAGGCTGCGCCGGGCTTCATCTGACCGTAGGCCGCCTGAATGGCTTCCGGCGTCAGGCTGGAAGTCCAGAAGCGCAGCACGGGCTTATGACAGTCGGCCAGGCGGTAGACCAGATCAAAGATGAGCTCCCCTTCCCGCCCGGCGTCCGTAGCGTTCACCACCTCGGTGATATCGGCCCGGTTCAACAGGCGGGCCACGACGTCGAACTGCTCTTTCGTCTGGGGGATGGCGGCGTAGCGGAAGGGCTCCGGGAAGATGGGCAGCCGATCCCAGCGCCAGGCCTTCCAGGCGGGGTCATAGCCCTCGGGATTGAGGGCCTCCACAAGATGCCCGATGCACCAAGTCACCACGAGGCCGTTGCCTTCGATCAGGCTGCGGCCCCGACCAGGCAGGCCCAGAGCCTCCGCCAGAGCGCGGCCCATGCTGGGTTTCTCGGCGATGATCAGGCGCAGGGTGCGCTCCAGGGACGGCCTAGGCTTGAGTCTTCAGTTTCTCCAACTCGGCCTTGACCTTCCGTTTGCCCAGGGTGCGCAAGTTGGCGATGGCAGCCAGCTGCTGCTTCCGGGGCTTGGCCTTGCCCGCCTCCCAGTTGTAAACCGTCTGGGCCGAAACCCCCAGGAGGGCTCCCATGTCCGCGGCCGTGAGGCCCAGGCGGGAGCGGTGGGTGGCTAGGCCCTTGGCGCTGAAACGAGTGCGGGTGGGCGCTGCCTCTCCGGCGGCCTCGGCGCCCTTGGCGACGGGCCTGCCAGCTAAACGGGCGACCTGCTTCTCCAAGGTGGCCATGCGCTTCTTGAGGCTCGACAGGTCAGTCCTGTACTGGGCCGAAGCCTTCTTGAGCCCTTCCACTTCGCCGCGCACTTCTTTCCGAGCCAGGCGAGCGATCTCCTCCTTCAGGACGGATGCAATATTCGGCATATAACGTCTCCTATAAGAGTCTCTTTTGTGATCCTCTCAAATTCATAATAGGCCAATTTGATTGATTTTCGCTTATTCCCAAGGCCACAGCGATCTCCAGGGGCCTGCACTCTTAAATTTCCAGGGGCTTAGCTTGGATCCGGTTACGGCCGGCGTGCTTGGCCTCGTATAGGGCCTCATCGGCGCGGGCCAGAAGGCGATCCCCAGTGTCCCCGGGCTGGAAGGAGGCCACCCCAAAGCTGCAGGTCTTGGGGCCCACCACGGGGAAGTGCTCCGCCGCGATGGATTGCCGCAGTTTTTCGGCCAGCAGACAGGCCTGCTCCAGGTCCGTCTCTGGCAGGATCAGCAGGAATTCCTCGCCTCCCCAGCGCCCCAGGGTGTCGGACTTGCGGACGTTCTCCCGGAGGATCCCCGCGATCCTCACCAGCACTGCGTCCCCGATGAGGTGGCCGTGACTGTCGTTCACCTGCTTGAAGTGATCGATATCCATAAGGCTCACAGAGAACTTCGACCGATAGCGGGTGGCGCGGGCGACTTCCTCGGAGAGGACCGCATCCAGCTTTACCCGATTGCAAATCTGGGTGAGCCGGTCTGTGGAGGAGAGCCGGGTCAGCTCCAGGTTCGCCTGCTGCAGATCCTCAAGGGAGGTGGCCAGGTCACGGGACTGCTGCTCGATGATGCGGGTCCGGTCCAGGACGGCCTGACCCAGGGCCACGGTGCGCTCCTTCAGAATGCGGGTGCGGAGGCGCAGAATTCCAAGCAGTCCCCCCAGGGCCACCAGAACATAGACCACGAAGGCCAGGGGGTGGAACCAGGGGGCGGATGCCACCTGGAAGGGGAATTCCACGGGGCCCGAGACCCTGCCGTCGAAGGTGCGGGCCCAGATCCGCAGCACGTAGCGGCCTGCGGGAAGGGTCGTGAATTCCCGCCAAGCCTCTGGATGCCAGGGCCGGGGCTCAGCTTCCAAACCCAGGAGCTGCGTCTGATAGCGAGTGTCCTCCTTCCGGTGGAACACAGGCAGGGAGAATTCGAAGCGGAGGTGGTGGTCCCTGAAACTCAGGCGCTGCCCCTGGACCAGGTTCCGCTCTGGGTCAGCCACACTGACCCGCTCCAGCACCGGCAGGGGCGGCAGAGGCGGGAAGGTCTCCTGTGCGGGATCCAGCACCGCGGCTCCCCGGGAAGTGCCGATCCAGACTCGGCCCTGGGCGTCCACCAGGGAGGCCCCCAGGTTGCCATTCTGGCTGGGCAGGCCGTCGCCCAGAGTGAAGGAATCCAGGCCATCGGGCCGGGGCACGCCGCCCCCCCAGTTCAGGTGGATTCGGGTGACGCCAGTGGAGGTGGACAGGTAGAGCCGCCCGCGGCGGTCCTCCTCAATGCGCTGGATGTAGTTGCTGGCCAGGCCCGGCAGGTTGTCCCGGGTGAAGGCGTCCCAGCGCGAGGGGGTGGCCAGGGCCAGGCGGGCCAGGCCGCCGCCCAGGGTGCCGGCCCAGAGCCAGCGCTGGCCCTTGGGCCCCGTGGACACATGCAGGGCGTACACTGTGCCGTTGGGCAGCCCCGCATCCAGGCCGAAGGTGGTCCAGATGCCCCGCTCCAGGCGGGCCACACCGCCGCCCCGGGTACCGACCCAGAGGACCGGCTCGCCGTCCGATCCGGTCACTGAGCAGAGCGATGAGATGTAATCCTGGGGCAGGCCATCCTTGCGCGTGAGCAGGTGCCAGCGGCCCTGTTCGAAACAACCCAGCCCATGGGTCGTACCCACCCAGAGGGCGCGCCCCCGCTGCCGGGTGTAGGTCTCGTACAGGCAGATCACCATGCCCTCGGGCAGAACTCCCTGCCCATTTTCGTGGCGCCACCCCCCAGCGTCCTTGTGGGCCAACCCCTTGAGCGTGGCCACCCAGAGTTCCTCGCCGGAGAGCAGGATGGAGATGATGTAGTCGCTGGGCAGCGCCGCAGATGGGACCCGCTCCAGAGGGCGGCCGGGCCGGTAGCAGACCAGGCCATTGGAGGTGCCCACCCAGAAGCTTGCCCGGTCGAGGGGATCCGTTCGCTCGGCAAAGCAGGTCACCTCCAGATCCGGCAGCCCAAAGGCCTCGTCCAGCGTGCGCCACCCTCCCAGGTCGAGGCTGGCCACACCCCCACCGCGCGTGCCCACCCAGAGCGTGGGTTTACCTTCGGGCACGGGCAGCACGCTGAGTACGCCCGCGGTATTGAAGCCCTGGCTCTTGCCCAGGGATTGCCAGCGGCCATCCCGGTACCACCAGAGGCCCATGTTCAGGGTGCCCACCCACACTGTGGTCCGCCCGGAGGGCTCCCGCGTGGAACACAGGCTCGAGGTGGGGAAACGGGCCGGGAATTCCTTCCCCACTCGGAAATAGGTCCAGTTGCGTCCGTCAAAGCGAGCCAGGCCAAGGGCCCAGATGGACACCCACATGCTGCGGCTGCCATCGGCCTCCTCCACCTCCATGACATCGTTGGCATCCCCGCCCAGGAAGCCATCTTTGACACCCAAGGCATGCCAGCGTTCGCCTTCCAGCACACAGAGCCCCCTTTCGGTGGCGGCCCAGACCCGCACGGAACCATTTGGCTCGTGGATCTCGCGGATCTTCCAG
>Ga0214167_1001206_pt1 | contig 10782 bp, 12 predicted proteins | sample TroBogypolimnion_45_FD_153006 | JGI IMG/M metagenome (GOLD analysis project Ga0214167, IMG submission 153006) | Freshwater microbial communities from Trout Bog Lake, WI - Practice 18AUG2009 hypolimnion v3 | ecosystem: Environmental > Aquatic > Freshwater > Lake > Hypolimnion/Profundal zone ... | reverse complement strand
TTGATCAGTGAGAAATTTATGGTTGCCGGTTACATGTATTTTATTACCGTTGTCGAATTCCAACTCAAACATAGGTTCGCTAACGGAATTTGTTAGGTTTTTATGCTGTTTAACAACAGTATCTACTTTGAATTCTTTTGTAGTTTCAGAATAGTTAATAACTTTGTCGCCCGATTTAATATCTCTGATTGACTTATACCCGGTTGGGGTCAACACCTGGCTATCTTCTGCAAAACACTCATCAACAATAACGCATGCCACATCTTCCAAGAACTCACCAATGGTGCAATCACCTACTCCTGCTTTGGTGTTCTTAAGTAATACGTTTAAACTTTGCCAGGTGCAGATGGTGTGTTGGCGGCCGAACTCCTTACGATCCCCAAAGTAAACACCTACATCCTGTTCCATGTTAATGTAGTCTTTTTCTGTTTGTGTAACTAAACTTTTATTAGGGACAATAACAATAGTACGACCATATGGTGTCACTGCATTTGATAGTGCGGCTGTAATAACAGTCTTGCCAGCACCTGTGGCAATCTCCTGTATACATTGTGGATTCTCAAGGAAGTTGTTAATGATCTCAACTTGATAGTCGCGCAATTCCATCGGTTTACCTTCTAGTGGATGCCCTTTACCCCACACAATATGGCTAAATGTTTGTTCAGTTACTTTTTCAAAAGTAAAATTAACACTGTAGTCCCGCTGATCATTAAGCTCAATGTCATAATTAAATTTCTCTAAAATAGGAATAATTTCTGGTAGCAAGTTTACATAAGTGCTACCTCCAAGTTGAAAGTATGATATTTTGCCATCCCACCGTCCTAGTCTAACAGCTGGAAGATACCTAGCTCCTGGAACATCATATTTGAAAGCATTAACCAAAGCGCGGCGAGCATCAAGTTCTAACCCTTCGATCTTAATATTAACTTCGTCTTTGATTATAATTGTTGCTGTTCTCATTCAATATAAACCTTGGTGACTAGCTGACGCTGTTGTATTTCTTTTAGCAGTTGTTCTTTGGGCATAGTTTCTACAAGTTCTGCTACAGGAAATCTCAATGGCAATAACCGTGGATTTTGAAATGTTGGATATCCGCGATCGTGAAAAAAGTTTAAATGTTCTAAATAATACTCTTTCATTCTTGCTATTTTTTCAGCTGAGTAAGCTATTGTTTCTTCGTGCAGACGAACATTAAAATCTGCTGAATAATAGTTAAATGGTTTAAATGCTTCGTCGCCAATATAATTATCTTTATCTTGAGTTAGGTCCTCAAGAGTTTTTCCTATTTCACAATAGTTAAGACATACTGAGCCAAACTTAGGATTAAGTGTCCCCCACTCTTCAATTAATGCTGTGGTTAAAAATTCTGTCTTGGGCAAGCCGTACCATGTACATACAAACCTGGGACGGTTTCCTCTGGCTACTGATTCACACCGGTGTACATTGATATTTAAATCTGCTAATGCTTGTTTAACTGCTAGTGGTGCATTAACAAAAAAAGTTTGGTCTTGATGATCTAGTAACCCGTGATATTGTTCAAATATATTATGCAAATAGTTTAATGTGTCCTGATCAAATACACTGGTTAATTCTCTAGTAATAATAGGACTGTAACTGTTTATGGTATTGATACTAGCATGTATCATGCCCAGTGCTTTGGCTTCTTCTTCGGGTTGAGAGTTAAATCCATAAAAACGATCTGGATGATCTAAAGGATATTGACCTCGTAAATGCATCCGATCCAACCATAGTTTGGATATAGGGTTATCAAGTATTTGAAATTTAAGTACTAGATCGTTGAGCTCAATATAAAGATTCATGTATCAGTATAACATACTTAGCAATACAAAGTCAAAAAAAACCGGTACCTTTTTGGGGTACCGGGTAAAGTGTAACGCTTTAGGCGTTACAGGAGCTACCGTTTACTTATTAGGTATTCCTACCCGATTAAGAATTTTTCATACAAGTGCTAGCGGCCAAGGCCTTCCAGTTATCACCCGATACTTTAGTCAAATCTGCAATCTTCAGTGCCATACGCAAGCTCATTTCACGCAAACGAGTTTGGTTGGCTTCCATGAATCCAATGATCTCGTCGCCTTGTTCTTGATTAAAATCGTAGTCTGCAAACAACTCACCTTTAAGGTAAATCTGTTTAATACGCAAGAAACGATCACGCATGGTATTAAGTGTAAGGTCTAGGAAGTGGCAACGACTCTGTAATGCTTCCAAATGGTCCTGTAACTTCTTGCTCTTAAGGTTTTGAAACTGTAAATTGGTAATAAAAATACAAGAACCTTTGAAGTCAAACATGTCTGGAACACCTTCACGACGCAACATAGCACTATCACTGTTCCAGTAGATACGACGCTTTTTACCAGAGTCCAGAGCGGCCTTAAGAATGTTCAAGCTAAGGTCATCTTGGAACACCGAGTCACAGTCGTCAAACACTAGGACATTGTTCTTGTCTGAATGTTTATACAGAGTGCAATACAGACCAATCGGAGTCATTGCACCTTTAATAACTTCATACTTGACACGACGACCGCTTAACTGGTCAAATAAACCAGAATGTTCTAACTGTTTTTCCACGCCGTAACTCTTACCTACACCAGGAGGGCCAACTACAATCATTGCACGGACATCTCCAGCAATGGTGGCCTTGGTCATTTGGTCAAGGATGTCAAATCGCTCACCAATACGAGCAATAACTTCTTCGTCAGTTTCAACCGGCGCCTTGTTATGAACATGGACCTGCGGATGAGCGACAGGTGCTACAAATTCTCCAACTGGTGTAGATTCTGTAGTAAATTCCAAATCTTCAATCGTGTTTACATTAACACGAACTACTTCTGGTAAATCTGGGCCAAAAAAGCCATCTGATTTCACTGTCACATAGCCTCCTTTAGCTCCTGTTTGGTAACCCTTTACTAAGTTAAAGGTTACATTGTTTACGGGTTGATTACGGTATGTTCCGTTTTTAATAATTACTGTACTCAAGGTTAGCTCCTTTTTATTAACAATACAACTATTATACTATATTGGGTATTTCTGGTCAACCGCTTACTTCTTTAAGATTTCGCTGGTTTTTTCAAGGATTTTGAGACGATCTAGTTCCATGCTGTATAATGTAAGCAATATTAACCCAAGTCCAACGGCTACTAAGCCAATTGCAATATAATTTATTGGAATGTAAGTGAGTGCTAACATCATTACCGCAGACCCGACTATTGCCGAACCTACTATTTTTGCTACATGTAAAATTGCTTGTGTTTCTGCTTTCATTTGCTTCCTTTCCGAAGGTTCATTTATTGATTAATTTACTACTATACTAATATTATAGCAAAAAGGTCTTTATTGGTCAACCGTAAAAAAACCCGCTAATAGCGGGTTTTTATTAAAAACTAGTTAAATCGCTTAAGATCTAAGAAATGCCGCATAGTCACCGGTATAGGTAGAAGTATTCCCAACTACATTAGCAACACTACCCAATCCTATATTAAAGTTGTGAGTCATAGTTTGACTGGCTTGAATCTCCCATCCCCAAGTGCCATTGGGCGGGCGAGAAGGTGTCATGGCAACTCCATCAATTACTACACTACTGCGAGGATCTTGACTGTTGTCACTGTTAACCGGGCGTCCTTGATAGCATTGATTATACCCATCAACTGTTCCTGCTGAGGCAGAATTTCCAGCATAGTAATTACAATTAATTTGTTCTACCCAAACTCCGTCGCCACCAGACACGACTAAGGTCATTGGCAAACTACCAGAAAAATCAGTATTTAATGCCGCAGAATTGTCTATAGTAAACAATACTGTCTGGGTGGACTGATCAGGACATGCATTGGGCAGAGGTTGATCTAATGTAGTCACAGGACCAGAAAATATTTGGGTGCTATTGATACTTGCTGTAATTGTTACTGGGGAATTGCCGTAAGCAAGACCATAAAATTGAAATGTACGAGGTTGGGCCATTATTAAAATCTCCTATAATAGTATTTAGCTAATCTGTCAGTTTTTAATAGTTTTTCATCCAGGTTAAACTATGGTCTAACCAAGGTAATACTAAATCTTGTTGCCGCAGGTAATTATGGGCGTTTACACTGTCGGCAGCCGATTTAGGTAATAAATTTAGTTCGCTAAGCCGATGCCAATTTGTTGTCTTAGGATCTAAAGGTTCTTGTTCACTTTTATAAACAATAGCACGAATCCACGGATCGTTGGGCTTTTGCAGGAAAAATCCAGCGGCGCAGTCCCAGCCAGTTAGAGCCAACATATGAATAAGACTAACCATAGTATGATGGTAATAGCACCCACTTTGCTGTGTGAATGCTAAATGTCGATGATGCACAGTTATAGTAGTCGGAACAGTAATTGCCAACATCCCACTATCATTTGTGATATTTCTCCATTGTGCTAAGGTGCTAATTGGGTCTATACAATATTGAAATGCGTCATGACACCATAATACATCAAACTTTTTATCGCTGGTAAGTGCTATGGGTTTTTCAAAATCTGTCTGCTGATAAAATACATTCTTATGTTTTCTAGAGGCGAATAATTGATCAATTTGATCAATTCCAGTACATGTGATATCAAGAGGTTTAGGAAAATCTTCTCTAGTAGTCCTGGTTGCCCACCATTCAATATCTGCTCCATCTCCACAGCCAAGATCTACTAGAGTATCAATGCTTTCCATAAATTCATCATACTCTTGTAATGCATTAAGAATATCCAAACTAGGACGAGAATTTTGTACCGGTACACTAAACATTATACTTGCACATCTTCCATACCGGCAGCCCGCAATCGTACAATATGTCCAAGCATGAAGTTTTTACTTTCCATGCCCTTAAGAATACCCAAATAACGATTGCGGAGCAATGCCACTTCGTTGATTAGTGTTTCAAACTCAATGACTTCATCTTCACCATCCACATACTTTTCAGCATCTCGACTGGTCAACGCACGAGCATACCCTTCTAAATACTTTTGAAAATGCCGACGACGGATTTTGCGTAGTTGTATATTAAGGTAGTTTAATACTGCTTCAATTTCTTGTAGCTGATTAAATCTATGCTCTGTAATACCCGGTAATGCGGTAATATTTTTCTCAATCAGGCCGCCGACTCGACAATCACGTTTAGCTTCATCAAGTTCTACCTCATAATGAGTAATAAAATCAGGAATGTTGCTTAGATCAGCAACAACTTTACTATACCACATTCGATAACTCCTTAACTAGCCATGGAAAAGTTTGTTTCCAATTTAAATCTCGACGACGGTCTATTTCGGTTAGAAATATTCCTAACTGATCTATTGCTAATTGATTTCTTGTTGAAGAATTTAACTGTGATTGTATTCCACGCATGTACTTATTTGCTTCTTTTTGTTGCCATGTATCTGTTGGCATATTAGATAAGATTTCTTCAAAATCTGAATTAAAGTATTGAGAACCAAAAATTTCTGGGTGTAAAAAATTGTGGGTCATAACTGTGGTTGAAAAATAATGTCCAATTTCTCTTGTTGGCCTAAAATTATTGATGTATTGTAATAATGCTGGCACAGTTTTAATAGTTAGGCCTGATAAAGTTTGATTGATATTTAAAGTAATCCAATCCTGGCTAACCAAATATTCAAAATTTTCTTGCCATTGTCTAATGTCCAACCCATATCGTACATATTCTTGTTCTTTGCCAAAACAATCTATACTAGCGGTTAAATCAAATCTACCGATACGATTTTCTTTAACCAATTGATGTATTTGATCTATATAATTTTTAAATCGAGAACTGTCGACCATTAAGTTACTAATTATATTAAATTCCAATTTTGGATTGTAGTGCGTTGCTAGAAAATTTATACATTGATCTAATTGTTTTTGATAAAATGGCTCTCCGCCTAATACATTAAATCTATAAATTTCTGTACTGTGCTCCTTCATCCACAACCAAAATTTATCAGTTAATGCATCAATATCTGGTGCTTTTTTTGCTCGGTTATCAATTACAATTCCGTTTTTTTCAAAACGACCGTACTTATTGTTTTCCTGTTGTATTTTACTACTAAACCCGTCCCAGCAGTACAAACAACTCATGTTACACACATTATCAAAATAAATTTCAACAATGCGAGGTGATACTGATATTGCTGTCGAATTAAATTCTAATTCGGGTGGTGACATGTTTGGAATCGATAAATGAAATTGTCGGTCACTTGCTCCGCCAGAATTTTCAATTTTTTGACAGTACTCGCATCCACCAGTGGGCCATTTTCCATCAAGCATCAATTGTCGATCTGATAATTTTTTTGGTGTGTTATGAAACGAATCAAAAGTATCAACTGTTATTAAATCGCTATCAACACGATGACAAGAACTGGTAGCACCATTATATAATCTTATGGTACTCCAGTTCCATTTAAGCTGACATGCGGTTTCCGTTTTTATCGGAAAAAGTTTGTTAGGCATCAGTAATCATCGTCCTCTTCGTCGTCGTGTAAATCATCATCGTCGACTTCGTCCTCGTGATCGTGATCCTTAAGATAACTTGTTAATGCTTTTTTAATATCGCTATCACTTTTGAAGGTCGATTTAATATCATCTGCACTAACATCGTTGTCAATTAATACACTAACTACTGTTTCAGCCGCTTCGGCACGATCTACTGTATTAACATACCGTTTAAGTTCTGACCAAATTTCGTTTGCTAATTCTACTGACATCGTTATTCCTCCGTAGCTGTGTCTTCAGTACTTACCGTTTCGCGTTGATTCTTAAAGTCTGTCATCACTTTATCTAAACAACCTGCTTCGTTTGATTCCCAGGCTTTGCGGAACTGTTTAATAATTTCACCGTCGCTGGTAACAAACATCAAACGATTGCCATCTTTCTTGAGAATACCTTTTTTCTCTGCAAGGTCAGTTAGGCCACTGTAAGGGTTCATGCCCGTTTCATAAGGAATCTTAACCTGCATGCCTTCAAACGGTTTAGCGTAACGAGTTTTCATTACCTTGCAACCAGCACGGATACCCATAACTTCACTAATCTTATTGCCATCTTCGTCTTCTTTAAGTTTCATTTTCTTCATGGCTACTACAATACTTGACGCATAGATGAAGCCTTGACCGCCTGAGATTTTGTCATCCGGGTCAAACATGTCTTGACTAGCGTATGTATGATTCGTACAAACCATTCCAACGTTAAAGCCACCAAACATGTTAACTGAGTTACGAACTAGTGATGTAAGTGCCTTGGGTTTACGACCCATATCACCTTTCATGTCGCCGGCTTCAAATTGGTTTACATCGGTTGGAGTCAATAACATACCTAACGAGTCAATGACCCATAGCACTTTCATACGCTCGCCATCTGGCAATGCTTTGTAGTCAATCATAAACGTTGAAATAGCCTTGGCTACATCGTCAATCATACTCATGTTTAGTTTAAGCAACTTATCTGCACCAGTATCTACTCCAAGTGCATGTAACCATGTTTCGTCGAGTGCGTTTTCTGTATCAACCAAGATAACAAAAATGCCTTGCTCTTGTGCATTCTTTACAATGTTGCCAGAACAAATATAGGATTTTCCTGCTCCAGACTCGCCAGCGAACACAGTAATCTTGCCCAGCGGAATCCCTCGATTAAAGTCTCCCGAGATGAGATAGTTCAATGCAAAGTTGCCTGTTGAGATCCAATCTGTTGGATCATTAAATCCAATGCTTAGACCGTCAATGCTCTTGGTGATGTCCTTGCGGAACTTGCTTACGTCAAATGGTTTTGCCATGATTTATCCTTTTTGTATTGAAAATTTGTTATTGCTTACTAGATTTCTAAAAATAATTATACGATAGTTTGTAAGATTTTCATAAAGATCCGGTATGTTACCGATGTTTAAAAAATCCCCACTCGGAACTTTATTATGCTGTTTACACCAAGATAGGTATTCTATACTTAACGGTATTGTTTGAGCAGGTACTAAACTTAAAGTCACAAACCCCAATAACTCATTGAATGAATTCTCATCATTGCACTCTAAATTTCTGTCAAAATATTGAAATTTATTGTATAATGTTCTACCTAGGTGATTAAACGATAATTTTAAATTTGCCACATTATTAGTAAGAGAATTTTTTGGAAAATGATTATTAGAAACGATAGTCCAGGTATCACTTACTGTATATCGAATATTATTAAACATTGATTCTAGTTCGTGTATATGAGGAACATTTAAAGACTTGTAAGTGTCAGTTAATCCTAGCTTAGATAAAACATTACTAAGTGTTGGCGTCGGTAGGTCGTCTGGAAACATCTCGTGTATTTTTTCTGCAAACCCAGAAAAATTAAATTGTTTTCTTTTTTCCTGTATATTATATAATAATGACTGAGAGTTAACCCAATCTGCATGAATTTTATTTAACACCTGTTGAGAAAGATACTCTTCGGTAGCATGTGAATCAATTTTTATATCTATTAATTCATCTAACCACTTGTTTACTTCCAGGATATTTAAATTAAATTCACTAATTCTATCCAGTATTTTCTGACCGAAGTATCGATCCTCAGAGAAAAATCCATTAAGCGATTGTTGATTTAATTGCTCAATGTAAAATTCTAGTATCTCTTGGTTAACCGGATCAAAAGAAATAGTGTCACCGGAGTTTTCAAATACTAAAGAGAATTTCATTATTTTATCTAGTCAATTAACGTGGCAGATTTTACTCTGCCACGTATTTTTATTACTGTTTCTGTCTTGCGCGAATCATTGCCAAAATATCTTGTGCTTTGTCAGTTGAAGGTTTAGCTTCTACTGGAGCACTTGCTACTGCTGGCTCATCATCAAACTCGCTTGCTGCCGAAGTTGTTACTGGAGTAACATCGGATGCTGGAGTTGACTCAGATGATGCTCCTGCTGGAGCCGCAACACCTGCTGGGCGATAGTACTGACCCCAACGCTCTGTGTCATAGCTTTGACCATCAACACTTGCTTCAAACATTTCTTTAATAACCTTGAGCTCAACATCGCCTGGTTTCTTAGGCATAAATGTGCTTAGGTCAAATAAACCGTGTTCAGCAATTGCTGCTTGTTCGGCTTCTGTGAGTGCAGATTCTTTACGAGCCCACTTGCTGCTAGAGTAGTCAGCAAATCCACCTTTGGCTGTTTTGCTAATGCGGAAGTCCAAGCCACGGAGTAAGTCTGTTGGCAATTCTTCCAATTCTGGATCCATCAACGCACCTTTGATAAGTGTAAAGATCTGTGGACCGATAATGAATCTACGGATTGGGTTTGCAGGAGCCTTGTCGTCGCCGATTGGGTTCTCACGAACAAAGCCTTGGAAAATATAACTACGTTTTTTCCAATACTTACGACCCATTTCTTCTAGTGATTTGTCTTTGAACCAAGTACGTACTTCGGTAAGCACTGGACAGACATCGCCATACATTTCTACGCATGGTACTGGCACAATAACTTGTTTAGAGTCTAGTTCGCCTTTGATGCCATTGAACGGAAGACGAATTTGTGCTCGCTCTGCCCAAAAGAATGTGTTCTTGGTGTTACCGTCTGGGAGGAATCTGAGTGTTGCGGAAGCGCCTTCTTCCATTGACCAATGAGGGTAAATTGCATTATCTCCTCCGGTTGATTGTCCGCCACCTTGTTTGCCTTCTGATGCTGCGAGCCTTGCTCTAATTTCTGATAAACTAGCCATTTTATGTTGCCTTTCTAAGTTGATTTAAAATGTTGATTTAAGTTGTCTTAAATGTTGCCTTACAGCTGATTATACACTCATCTGTCCGTGTTTGCTACTAAACTGGTTAAATTGCTTTTACATTTATTGCCATGATGTCTATGAAAATTCCTAATATCACATACAGTATGACAGGAACAGCACCCTACTTCAATATTTAAATGTTGTTTACCAAAAAACGGATTATTTTTTCCTGTGGGTCTGAATGCGTCTGGATTTGTTACTAGACAGTTATCACCGTGCCAGCGAGCATAAGTATTTGCTCCGCTTGTTTTATTACAATGCGGGCATGTTTTTTGTTCTTGTTTTTTGCCAAACATAGGATTGCCAGACCCTTTATTATTATCGCTGGCTTTTTTTCTAAGGTCTGGCTCTTTCATTTTTAAATTACCAAATGGATTTACTGGTGGCGACATGCTATCATGTTTGTTTAACCACTTATCACTGCCAACTACCTTCATTCTTTTTAATACACGGTTTTCCCATAAACGAGCAACCATGCAGTCTACAAATGTTTTTCTAATTTGTCGAATTGTAGGATTGCCAAACTCTATAATAGTATTTTTAACTTTGTTGCTGGAGGTAAAATAAGTGACCCAAAAGTCGTCTGGATGACATTTATTGGCGTATCTTACGCCGTAATACCAGAGATTGTGTTCTGGCCATCCAATAAGGTATGTATATGGTTGCATTTAATTTGTTGCCTATCTCGGTTGCCTGTTTACTGCTGGTTGCCTGTGTAGAGTATGCATTATTACATACTCTACTATTTATTGCAAGTATATTTATGACGCGGTTGTTCTAATTGTTAAATTAGTGGCGGACCATTCCAGAAAGTTCTTTTAGGCGATCTAAGAAACTGGAATCCTTATCTACTGATTTGAGTTTACCACTGTGTCCATACTTTCCAGCAAGTGGACTTTCTTTTTCATTCACTGGTGTACTAGGGCCGCCTAACATACCTTTAGGCAAGTCCATTGCGCTGCCACCGGAACTGCCCCCTCCTGCTGGCTTAGGTAATGCTGTAGTATTGGCCGG
>Ga0214167_1001197_pt1 | contig 10826 bp, 8 predicted proteins | sample TroBogypolimnion_45_FD_153006 | JGI IMG/M metagenome (GOLD analysis project Ga0214167, IMG submission 153006) | Freshwater microbial communities from Trout Bog Lake, WI - Practice 18AUG2009 hypolimnion v3 | ecosystem: Environmental > Aquatic > Freshwater > Lake > Hypolimnion/Profundal zone ... | reverse complement strand
GGTGTTCGGGGCGGAACCACGCAAGCTTGGCAGAAGCTGGTCCACCATCCACCAACTCGTCTCGTAGACCTGTACCCCGTCGCTGACGAGTACCGGGACCTCATGCCCTGGGGCGAGGTGGACGGGACGAACTTGCAAGTTGGGCACTAGATACCCCAAAACACACAAAATAATATTACTTCATAGCCACATATGCAATCCAAAAAAAATTAACACCATATTTTTTTGGGGAACCACCAAATTTGGGCATCTTCTCCTAAAAAGTTACCCAAATCAAAAGACTGCGTAGAATCGCCGGAGTCGAAATCCACGAGCCAGAGGCCCTTCACATCGGCCTCCAAGTCCTGCATGCTCTGCTGCCAGCTCTGCACCAGGGTCTGCAGGCGCTCCCGCAGGTCCTCGGCCCGGGTCTCGTCGTTGGCCTCTTCGGCCTGACTCAGTTCTTCGGCCAGGCTCGCGGCCAGTGTGTAGACAGGCAGGGTGGCACCCTTCACCTGCGGCATCAGGGCCTGGGCTTCAGCGAGGGTGAAAATGCGGCCCATGGCTCCTCCAATGCTCCATGATAAACCCATGCGGTTCGTTCCCCTGCTTCTGTCCAGTTCTGACCCCGCCCCTTGGCAATTCCTGGGCCCCCTCGCGCTGCAGTGGGAGGGGGGGCTGCACCCTGGATGGTCCCGGCTGGTGGCTCGGGGAACGGCGATCCACGCTGTGCACCTCGCTGGGGAAAATCCCACAGAAGCAGCCCTGGACGTGCTTCGCCAAGGTTTGGGCGCGGATTTCCTGGTGCTGCCCGCGGAGCGTCCCGAGAACCGGGAGGCGGGCTTCCGGCTCCTGGGCAGCCTGGCCACCCTCCTGGAGGCCACACATGGCCGGGGTGTGAAGCTGGCCCTGCGCTTGGAGCCGGGCGCCGAGGCTCCCGTCCTCGAGCTGCTCAAGCAGGCCCATGGCGAGGCGGTGGGCTTCTGCTGGCATCCAGGCATCGTGGATCCCGAGCCCCTGGCAGACCGGCTCTGGTGTGCCGTGGGCGAGCCGGGCTCGGATCTGCGGGCCCTGCAGGCTCTGGGCTACCGCTGGGACCTGGCCCTGCCGGCCACGGATCCGGACCAGTTCCGTCAGCAGGCCAACGCTCTGGAAGCCATCTATCCAGGCGTGCTCTTCCCCGCAGAAATGCCCACCACGGCCCTGGGTCGTCCCGTGGTGCCCGATGACAGCCTGGTCTTCGGCAAACACTGGGAGCGTTCATGACCCAGACCCTGCTCGTGGTGGCTGGAGAGGACTCCGGCGACCTCCATGGTGCGGAGTTGCTGCGGGAGCTGAAGGCCCGCCGTCCCGAGCTGCGCATCATCGGCGTGGGCGGGCCGCGCATGAGCCCCCTGCTGGATCGCAAGCTGGCGGATGTGAAGGACCTTGCCGTGGTGGGCTTCGTGGAAGTGCTCAAGCACTTGCCCAGCCTGAACCGCCTCTTCAAACAGATCCTCGCTGCGGCGCGGGAGGAACACATCGCCGGGGCCCTCCTCATCGACTACCCGGGCTTCAACCTGCGCCTGGCCAAGGCTCTGCGCAAGCAGATGCCGGACGTGGGCCTGCACCAGTACGTGTGTCCCCAGGTCTGGGCCTGGAAGCAGGGGCGCATCCCCGAACTGGGTACGGTGCTGGACACGCTCTACTGCCTCTTCGACTTCGAGCCGGAGCTGTTCCGGGCCTATCCCGTGGATGCGATGTTCGTGGGCCATCCCCTGGTCGAAGTGGTGAAGGCTGAGTGCAGCCGTGAGGCCTTCTTCGCGGAGACGGGCCTGGCTCCCACGCGCCCGCTGGTGGCCTTGCTGCCCGGCAGCCGCAAGGGCGAGATCGAGCGCCTCCTGTCGCCCCTGGCGGAGCTGGCGTGGGCCTGGCAGAGCACCCACGCTGATGTGCAGTGGGTCCTGCCTGTGGCGCCCACGCTGGACCCGGCCTTCGTGCGGGCCCACCTGGGCGGGGCGCCGGTGTGCCTCGTGGAGGACCGCACCTACGCGGCCCGCGCCTACGCGGACGCGGCCCTGGTGGCTTCGGGTACGGCCACCCTGGAGACGGCCCTCCTGGGTACGCCCTTCGCCATCGTCTACAAACTGAACGCGCTCACCTACCAGGTGGCCAGACGCATCGTGAAGGTGCCCCACTTCGGCCTCGCCAACGTCGTGGCCCGCCGTGAAGTGGCCACCGAGCTGCTGCAGCACGAGGTGAACCCCGAGCGCCTGGGCGTGGAACTCAGCCGCCTGCTGGATCCCACCGTAGCACCGGGCCTGCGGGCTGGGCTGGCCGAGGTGCGCGGCCACCTGGGCGAATCCGGAGCCGCCGGACGTGTGGCTGAGGACCTGCTTGCGAAGCTGGAGCGTCCAGCCTAGGCCCTGCTGCCGTCCATCGGCAGCCGCACGACAAACGTCGAGCCCAACCCCACGCTGGAACGGAGCGTGATGCTGCCGCCCATGAGGGCCACCAGACGCTGCGTGATGGTGAGACCCAGGCCCGTGCCGCCGAACTTGCGGTGGATCTGGTCGTTGGCCTGCTCGAAGGCCTGGAAGACCCGTTCCTGCTCCGCGGGGCTCATGCCCTGGCCGGTGTCCCGCACCTCCAGCACTAGGTCCTGCGCCTCCAGGTGGGCGGCCAGGGTCACGGTGCCCTGGCTGGTGAACTTGCAGGCATTGCCGCCCAGGTTCAGGAGCACCTGCATCAGCTTGGTGTGGTCCACCTGCTGGGGGGGCATCGTCTTGAGGACTTCCACCAAGATGGTGTTGCCGTTCTGGTCGGCGATGGGGCGCAGGGTCTGGGAGACTTCCCAGAGCAGGCGGTGGATATCCTGGTCGCCCAGGTCGAGGCTCATCATGCCCGCTTCGATCTTGGAGAGGTCGAGGATCCCGTTGATCATGGCGAAGAGGTGCTGGCCCGCAGAGCGGATCTTGGTGAGATCCTCCCGCGAGGTCATGTCGCCCCGCTCCCGGGCATCCTCCTCCATGAGTTCGCTGTAGAGCAGGATGGCGTTGAGGGGTGTGCGCAGCTCGTGGCTCATGCTGGCCAGGAAGAGGCTCTTGGCCTTGGAACCCTGGTTCAGCAGCTGATTGGCCTCCTCCAGCTCCCGGGTCCGGGCGGTCACTTCCTGCTGCAGAACCTCGTTCCGGGCTTCCAGCACGCGGCTGCGGACCCGCAGGAGCACCCAGAGGCCCGTGCCCAGGAGCAGCACCCAGAGCACCAGGGCCCACCAGGAGAACCACCAGGGAGGCCGGACCTTGAAGGTGAGCAGCAGGGGTGGGCCGAACTGGGTCTGGTGGCGATGGCCACGAACCTCCAGCTTGTAGTTGCCCCAGGGGAGGTTGGGGAAGCGGGTGCGGAATTCATCCATGGGTTCCCAGCCCCTGGTCCCCGAAAGCCGGAACTCCAGACCCAGCCCCCCGGGCAGGCTGAAGGCGTTGAGGGCGAAGCGGGCTTCCAGAGATCGACCAGGCGCCAGGACTGGCGGATCCGGGGAGAAAGGCAGGGCGGTGTCACCGCTGGACCAGCCCGTGAGCAGGGGGGCGGGGATGGGCGGGGCCGGTTGTTCGTCCTGGGTGCGGTAGGTGCCGATGCCCTCCGTTGTGCCGTACCAGAGAGTGCCGTCCTGCTCCAGGGTCAAGCCCTGGTTGTTGGCGTCGGCGCCGGGAATCCCTTCACCGGGGGCCAGCCACACTTCCACCTGGTGGGCCGCCAGGTTCAGGCGACCCAGACCCTGGCTGGTGCCGACCCAGAGCCGTCCCTTGGCATCCAGGGCATGGGAGAAGATGACCCGGCCCTCCACACCCGGGAATGGCTCCCACAGCTCGGAGCGTTCCCAGCCCGTGGCGCTCCGCTGATGGCGGGTGAGCATGGGGCGGTCGTAGTAGTACACCCAGATGCTGCCGTCCGGAGCCTGGAGGGCCGAGAAGGGATTTTCGGGCAGGGTGCCGCCCACCAGAACCCAGGTGCCATGCTCCAGCACATAGATCGCAGTGCGGGTGGACACGAAGATGGCGCCACCCTGATCCTGGGTCACCTGCCAGACCCGCGAAAAGGGCTTTCCGTCCAGCTGGGCCCGGCTCCAATCCCAGGTGCGTCCCTTGGGCACGCCCCGCACGAAGCCGTCCTGGAAATCCGAGATCCACACCGTGCCGTCCGCCTCCAGGGCCAGCCCGCGGGCGACGGCGGAGAGCGTGAGCAGGGGCACCCGGATGACTTCCACCGAGAGGCTCCGCGTGTCGATGCGATAGAGCACGCCACCGGGGCTCCCCACGGCCAGCAGGTTCCCATCAGGCAACAGGCGCAGACGCGAGAACTGTCCTTTTCGGATGAGCTTCCAGCCGCCCGGCACACCCATGACGAGCCCCGCGTCCGTGGCCAGCCAGGGGCGACCCTGCCGGTCCCGGATCACGTGCCAGACGACACTGCTGGGCAGGCCGTTCTCCTGGGTGTAGATCTGCCACAGCCCCTTGCCAAGGATGTGCACGACCCCGATGGAACCCAGCCAGAGGGAGCCTTCGCGGTCCACCACACCCGCGACCGGAATGAAGCCCTTGGGGCCGCCCCGGATGGGGAAGATCTGCTCGCCCCGGGCCCGGAACATGCCTTCCCGGGTGTTCATCCAGACCCAGCCAGCTTGATCCCGCCGCATCTGTAGGTTGTCCGGGGGGCTGCCGCCCAGGTGCTCTGGGAGGCGGGTCCACTGGCCCCGACCCGGGGAGCGGCGATAGAGCGCGAGGTCGCTGCGCAGCCAGAGCTCCCCATCGCCGTCCTCAGCCATGGCCAGGGTGGACTCGCCCCGCTGACGGAAGGGCAGGGCTTCCCGGAACCACTGGAAGCCCTCCAGGGGGCGGTGCCAGAGCATGCCGCCGCTGGCGATCTGCACCTCGCGACTGTCCGGGTGCGCAAAGAGGGCATCGGCCGGGGTGGCCTCGGGCCAGCCCTCGACCGGGTGGAAGGCGCCCCTTCCGTCGGACAGGTGGGGCTTGAGGCCTGAGGGCAGAACCCAGATCTGGCCACGGGCATCCCGTCCCAGATCGTTGATCCGTACCTCTGGCAGGCCTGCGGCCGTTCTGAAGGTCAGGGAGGGGAATTCCAGGAAGCCCAGGCCGTTGTGGGTGCCCACCCAGATGCCGTGGGCCTCGGGAATCAGGTGGGTGACATAACGGAAGGCGCGGGGCAGTTGGACTTCCTCGAAGCGGTGACCGCCATAGCGGAAGAGGCCCGACTCCGTACCGGCCCACAGAAAGCCCTCTGAATCTTCGGCGAGCACGTTCACGGAGAGGTTCGTGAGCCCCTGCTGGAAGCCGAAGACCTGGGTGGGATACGTACCAGGGGCCTGGGCCCGGGCTGGGGCTGCGCCCAGGACCACCAGGAGGCCCAGGATTAAGCCCAGGAAGGCTCCAGCGACACCCCTCCGGTGTCCGGTCTCTGCGTCTCCTGCTGTGGGCATTCCCCGGTTTCCTTCCTTTCCCATGGCCGACCTATCGGCCTGAAGGTTGTCCTGGCTGAGAACAGGGCGGATAACCGCGCTGAATCGATGCGATAGTCGCTCAACCCCAGGTCCCTTCGTGGCATCTGATGGGTGGAGGTGCCCATGAACCCGACCTTCCTGCTCCTGCCCATGATCCTGCAAGCGCCCCCGGCCCCACTCCCCGTGCTGGAGGCTAAAGATCTGCCAACGGCGGTCCGGGGCCCCCTGCCTCCCAGCCTTCCCGATCTGGGCGCCGATCGCAGCATGATGGGGCGGATGCGCCACCAGGCCCGCAAGGGCCCCGGACTCACCGCGCTCCAGTTGCCTGCGGGCAATGTCCATGTGACAGACAAGGTCCCCGACATCAGCGGCTGGAAGGCCTATGCCATCGAGGTGCCCGGCGGCGGGTCCGTGAAGGTGCACCTGGTGGAGGGCCGCAAGGCCTGGTTCCGCGTCCTGGGCGTCAACGCCTGGGGAAGGCAGGAGCCCGGATTGCTGCAGAACCGCATCCCCGTCGGTGAGCCCCAGGCCACCTACTTCAACCCCACCAAGGAGGTCCGCACCGTCTACTTCATTGTGGACACCCTGGACGTGGACATGGTGGGCGAGCCTTACGGCTTCGACGTCATTCGCGGATAGCTGCCTTTTCGGGGCCGGCGGGCATGCGCTGGGGCAGGGCATCCTTGTAGGTCTTTCGCAGAGCCTCAGGGGCGCTGCGCCAGGCTTTGGCTGCAGCGGCCCAGCTGGGGTAGGTGCCGAAGCAACCCTGCCAGAAGCGGAGGCCGTCCCGCCGGACGAAGGGGAGGATGAGGATCTCCTGGGCCTTGGGCCCGGCGGCCCGGGCCACCTGGCGGAGGCCGTCAGCCCTCCCGGAGACCACCAGGCGCAGGGTCCAGGAGCCCGCGGGTGCCGCGGCCCGGAGCGTCTCGCCGCGGGCCAGGGCCTCAGCCAGGTCCTGGCGCTCGAGCGGGCGGGTCACCTCCTCGGGGTGTGCCTCCAGATCCTTTTCCGACAGCACGATGCGGGGCTCCTCCACACGCACTTCCAGGCTGCGGGAGGAGCCACCCAGCAGGTTGCTCACGCTTAGGGTGTAGACCGTGGTCTTGTCGGGTACCACGGCGATGCTCGATTTTCCGTCCAGCTCCAGGCCGCCGGGCTCCATGCGCACCTTGGCGTCCCCCTGGCAGAACCACCGCAGATCCACCTGCTCGCCGCGCCTGACCACGGTCTTGTTGGCCTCGAAGGTGCACACGGCGGCGGGTGTGGCCGCGGCAGGACTGAGGTGCCCCAGCACGGAGACCTCCAGCGTGCGGCTCTGGCCTCCGGCGGCATTGTTGGCGGTGATGGTGTAGCGGGTGTTCTCGAGGGGGGTGACCGTCACCTCGCTCTTGCCGTCCAGTTCCAGGCCACCGGGCTCCAGGCGCACCTTGGCGCTGCCGGCGCACTCCCAGCGCAGTACCACGGGCTCACCAGGCAGGATGGCCCGGGCGCTGGCGTCGAAGGCGCAGATGCGAGCGGGCTCGCCCAGGGGCAGGCCCGGGGTCACGCGGACTTCCGCCAAGCCCAGCTGCGGGCCATTGGGGGCTGCGTCGAAGACCCGGTATGTGGTCGTGTAGCCTGGGCGCAGGGTCACTTGATACTTGCCCGAGAGGATCATGCCACCGGGCTCCAGCCGGACGCGGGGAGTGGCAGGGCAGCTCCAGGTGAGCAGCACCGAGTCTCCGGGGCGGATTTCCTTGGGCTCAAGCGTCAGGGCACAGGGGCTCTGAGCCTGGAGCAGGCAGGCGGTTGCAGCCAGAGCGATCGAACGAAGCATGGAGTGAGTGTAATCGGCCGAGCGGGCTTTCCGGCCCCGGGAAGGTGAGCGGTTGGTAGAGGCGTCCATTGGGAGGGCATGGACAGCTAGAAGAAAATGCATATCTTTATTTTACTTGCCGTAAATTTCAGAAAGGAAGGGCATCTCGCCAAGGTGATCTGGCTCCCAGTGCGGGTGTCCCACCCCGACTCCATGGCTACCCAGACAGACACTGCGATCCGACCGGGTGACGTGGTTGGCCGTTACCGGGTGGAGGCCTTCGTGGCTGCCGGCGGCATGGGGCAGGTGTTCCGGGCCTGGGACACCAGGCTGGAACGCCCGGTGGCCCTCAAGACGGTCAAGACCGAGCGGGCCTCTGATGGGGTGGCCCTGGGCCGCTTCCAGCGGGAGGCCCAGATCCTGGCCCGGTTGGACCATCCGGGCATCTGCCATGTCTACGACTGGCTGGATCATGGTGGAACCCTGGTCATGGCCATGGAGTGGGTGGAGGGTACGCCCTTGTCGACCCTTCTGGAGCAGGGGCCCCTGCCACTCCCCAAGGCCATCCGGCTCATCAAGGAGGTGGCCATCGCGCTGGCCGCCGCCCATGCCAAGGGCATCATCCATCGGGATCTGAAACCGTCGAACATCCTGATCACACCGCAGGACACTGCGAAGATTCTGGATTTCGGCCTGGCCAAGACCTATGCCTCGGGCTCGACGGACACGGACCAGATCTGGATCGAACCCACCGGGACCGAGGATTCCACCCGCACCCTCTCCAGCCAGGATGGCTCCCTCACCGAACCCGGCACGGTCATGGGCACCCGGGGCTTTATCGCCCCAGAGCTGCTGATGGGAGAGCTGGCCAGCGCCGCCACGGATCTCTATGCCCTCGGGTTGATCGGCTTCCTGGTGCTCACTGGTGATCCGCCGGGTCTGGCCGGAAGTAAGCTGCCCTGGACCCGGCGGGTGCTGAAGTGGCGCTCCGGGTCCGGGAGCCATCCCGCTGGGCCCCACGCTCTCTGGCATCTGGTGGATCGCCTGCTTTCACCAGACCCCAGCGCCCGTCCAGGAGCCCAAGAGGTGGTGGCCACCATGGAGCATCTGGAGGCGCCCACCTCCCCGGTCTGGTGGGCCAGCCTCACGGCGATCCTGACCTTGGTGCTGACCGGCACCGGGGTCTGGGCCTATGGCCGTGGCGTGATCCCGGAATACTCTGCCAGCCGCACCGCCCGGGTGGTGGTGGTACCCGTGCGCAACCTCACGCACAGGGGCGAACGGGAGCCTGAGACCGCCATCGCCACCACGGACCTGCTTGAGCACATGCTGCGGACCTTCCCGCAGGTGAGGGTGGTGCAGGACCGGGATCCAGGAGAGCCCCGTCCCCGGCTGGACCCGGCCACTGGCCTGGTCGAGCGGGATTTTGTGCGACAGTTGGTGGCGCGCACAGGTGCCGACCTGGTGCTGCTGGCAGAACTCCTCCAGCCCTCTGAAGGGGAGCGACCCAGGCTGCGTGCACGGCTGCTGGATCGCAAGGGCGAGGAGCGGGCGAGCCGGGAGGTCCAGGCCCGCACAGCGGACTTCGAACCCCAGGTGCTGGTGCCAGCGCTGCTTCAGGAACTCGGCCACAAGCTGGCCCCCCTGGAGCGCTCCCTGGCGCTCCCCCCAGTCCCCTCCCGAGAGGCCCTGGAGGCCTACGGGTTGGGTCTGGAACTCAGCCTTCGGGGGGATCATGGCCGGGCCCTCCCCTACCTGGAGCGCGCGGCCATGCTGGCACCGCGTTTTGCGCCAGGAGTCATGAGCTATGGGTTTGCCCTGTTCAGCTGTGGAGACCCCAAGGCCCTGCCGACCCTGATGTGGGCCCGGACCACCGCCCGCGAGTCCAGGGACCGGTATTCGGAGGCTGAGGCCCTAATCGGGCTGGCCCTGCACGCCCGGAGGGGACACAGCAACTCTGAGGAGGAAGTGCCCCTGCTCCGGGAGGCTCTCGAACTGGGCAGAGTGTCTGCGGATGAGGACCTCCAGGCTCAGGTGTTGAACGAACTCGGAGTGCACTGGATCGGCAGGGAGGAGTGGCAGGCGGCCGAAGGAGCGCTGCAGCCCGCTTTGGCACTGGCCACGGCCAAGGGTAATCACCGCCTGAGAACCCACATCCTGGTGAACCTGGCCAACCGGGCTAAATACCTGGGCCACAGCGCCGAGGCCCAGGATCTCTACCACCAGGCTGCCACCGATGCGGGGATCACCGGGAATCCCCTCCACCTGGCGCTCGCTCAGAACAACCTCGCCATTCTGGACCTCGAGGAGGGGCGGGCCGCCGTTGCGGAAAGAACCTTCCTGGAGGTGTTGCGGCTCCGCCAGCAACTGGGCGATGTTGAGGGTGAGGGCCGGGTGCTCCTGCTCCTGGGCATCGCCGCCCACATGCAGGGGGCTTTCCCGGGGGCTGTCTCCCGCTTTGAGGCGGCCCTGGCCCTGGCGCAGCAGCATGAGCTGACCCTGATCCAGGGGCGCGCTCTCTACCGGTGGGGAGACACCCTCCGGGCCCAGGGCCGGATCGGCGCAGCGACGCCCCGGCTCCGTGAGGCCGTGGTCCTGCTCCGCAGCAAAGGTACTAAGCAGAATCAGGCGGAAGCCCTGTCGGCCCTTGCTGAGTGTCGGGCCCGACAAGCTGATATGGCCGAGGCCGAACGCCTGCTAGTGGCAGCGCGGGGCTTGGCTGGGGATCGCCCCCAGATCTGGCGGGCCCAGGCCTGGGTGGAACACCAGCGCGGCCATCCCAGGGCCGCCATGGATGCACTCGTGCTCGCCCTCGCCTTTCCCCAGAACGAAGACCCAGAACACCGGGATGAGCTCCGAACCCTGGCGTCAGCCTGGGTGAACCAGCCCTGAGTTCCTTCCCGGGCCGGCCCATTTGGCCCTTCTTCCATCACTTCTTCCTCCCTGGAGGTCCAACGATGAGCCCTCGTTATTTCCACAAGATCGACCGATCCACCCGCAACAAGATCACCCTCGAAGCGGACGGGCCCTGGACCATGCAGGCACCCGGCATGCCTCTGATCTCAGGCACTGGCGGCCCCATCGTTCTCACCTTCGACCCGGCGCCCTCGAGTGGCGGCCTCTCCACCCTGAAGTCCATGGTCATCGACCCAGACCCAGGATCAGGCAACCTCGGTTGAGGTCGGGTCGGCTCAGCCGCCCAGGTAGGTGAACCAGAAGCGCACGCCCAGGTATTGTCCCTCATAGCCCTCGGGCAAGTGCTGAAGCGGGGCCGAGCGCAGCACGGCCATGCGGGCGCTTTCGTCCATGGCGGCGTTGCCGCTGGGGATCTCGACCCGCACCCGGTCCACGCTACCGTCCCGGGCGATGCGGAAGTAGATCTGCACCCGGCCCTGGGTGCTTGAGACCCGGTTCCAGTTGGTGGTGATGCGGCTCTGCACCTGCTGCAGGTACCACACGAAGGGGAAGTTGCCATCCACGCCCCCCACCAGGCCCACGCCGCCCTGCACGCCGGAGGTGGGGTTCAGGCCTGGGATGCCGCTGCCGGCACCGAAG
>Ga0214167_1001195_pt1 | contig 10837 bp, 9 predicted proteins | sample TroBogypolimnion_45_FD_153006 | JGI IMG/M metagenome (GOLD analysis project Ga0214167, IMG submission 153006) | Freshwater microbial communities from Trout Bog Lake, WI - Practice 18AUG2009 hypolimnion v3 | ecosystem: Environmental > Aquatic > Freshwater > Lake > Hypolimnion/Profundal zone ... | reverse complement strand
GCCACTTGGGAATGAACGAGCTCACAAGGTCAAAGTCGATCCCAAACGTCTTGTGCGCGGTCAGCACAATCTGACTGTCCGTACGGGGAGGTCTCCGACCAGGCCCATGGAACCTGCACAGGCTATGTTAGTCCCTAGTGGCTTGAGGCTTGAGGCTTGAAGCTCAGAGCTTGAAGAAAACATATGCAAAACATTCAGAACTTACGTATAGACGTTGAACCTCGCATACTCGCCAATATGCTGGAGCCACAGACTGCTCCAATCATTCAGCTCGTTTGTCCACGACGCAAGCACGTTGGAGGGCACTGCAATCAGGAAGGGGCCATTCACCCCAATGGAACGCAGCCGGAACAGGAAGAAGATCGACTGTGCCGTTTTGCCAAACCCCATCCCGTCCCCCAGGATGCAGCTCAGCCCTAAATCGTACGTTGCCGAAAGCCATTCCACCCCCTCGATCTGGGCATCTTTCAGTCCAATGCGCTTCAGCTTGTCGAAGAACACCTTCTCCTTCACACGAATCTCGGCAATACGGGCCTTTCGTCTCTCATCAATCGCCGCGGTAACCACATTGGCTATCTCGTGAAGCGTCATACGGATGATGAAAAATGATCCGATATATATATATACACTTTGCTAGGTGGGCACGGAGGCCATGAGACTCGTCGATCATTCCGTCTATCCCCCTCTCCTGGCCTTCACCCTGACGCTCTCCCTCAGCGCCACCCTCACCTCCCTCAATCATCAGAATCAGACCGATACGGCCACAGAGCTTCCCCTCCTCAATGCCCTCTTTTGCCTCGAGGTCGCCGTCATCTACTTCATCTACACCCTCCTCTCCAGGATCCTCTACTTTGCCCTCTCCTGCATAGAGTCCAACACCCATCCCGCATACTACTACTATTACTACGACTATCGACCAGACATGGTGGAAAGCAATGCGCTCCTCTCTGTCCCTTCGCAGGGCGATGATGCCACAGAGGATCTGGAGCCAGACGACGACGAGCAGCTCTATAACAGGGGCATCCAGCGCGAGGCCCTCATCTCCAGCATGTACCTCGGTGGCTCCGGATGCTTCCTGGCCCTTCCCGCCCTGGGCTTCTGGGATATCGCCGTCACCACCATGCTCCTCTTCTCCCTCAGCATCATTGGCCTCACCTTGGAGCACACCAAACACCCCTCCGAGTTCGCTCCCAACCAGGATAAGGCCACCGTCCTCAAGACCCTCCGCATCTTTCGCTGGAGCATCTACGCCCTCCTCCTCTGCGCCCAGCTCGGCATCTTCATCAAGGCCCCGCTCTCCGTCGAAGAGCCCCCGATCATCATGCTCCTCCTCGCCTTCGTCAGCCCCCTCATGCTCCTCATGGGCCTGCCCCCCACCGCCCATACCAAGCGCCTCATCATGTCCCCTTCCCAGGTCCTGGAGGCCGCCCTCCCGGTCAGCTGCCTCCACGCCGTCCTCGTCGTGGGCTGGTACACCCCCATCGTCAGCGTCGGCACCCCCCACATCATGACCATCTTCCAGGACAAGAATCTCGCCATCTTCCTCCCCATGCTCATCCTCTGCCCCTTCTGCCAGGTCGTCATCCTCGCCTTCATCCTCAGGGGCTTCAGGAACAAGCAGACCCTCCCCATCACCATCATCCTCACCATCGCCACCTTTGTGGTCCAGCAGGTCCTCTACAACCGCTTGCTCCATACCTCCGATTGGATCCTCTTGGCCGTCATCGGGAAGCTCGTCTTTGTCTCGGGCGTCTTCCTCCTCTACCGCAGCAGCGTCTTTGTTCCTCTCCCTGCCGTCGTGGAGCAGCCCTCTGCCCCCAATCACGCCGATACTGTCATGACTGAAATCCCCCTATAATAACATTTGCCAAGACTATATATAACGGTCCAGATCGTGCATCATCAGATGGATTTTTTTGCGCTCACTGGTTTCCAACACCCCAACTTCACCTCCTCTCAGTTTATAGGCAGGCCAGGGCCCACACGTTCTCCTCCTATCATCGCGCAGCAGCAGCAGCAGCAGGTGGCTGCAAGTCAGGCCGCTGCCATGATCATGCCTAATAATGATAATGCTTATCTACAGCAACCTACTGCTTTTTCACAGCCCCAACAAGGGCCAGATGACAGCTCCTCCTCTTCTGCACCTACTACTACGAACCAAGAAGATAAAGACTTTCAGCAACGCATGGAACTGCCCACAGAGTCCCAGCTCCGCACCGCCTTCAACGTTTTGAACAAGACCTTTACCCTCGCCAGCATACTCCCCAAGGACCTCAAGGCCCCTCTGTCCGATCTCACACCTGCCCAGCGGAAGGAACTGGATGGGGTCAATATTGCCCTGGAGCACAACGTCGTCAAGCTCTTTTCCATTGATTCCATGCCAGATATTCAGGAGGCCCTCACGACCCTGATCTTGCAAAAGGATCGCTACCTCGTTTCCGCGAAAATCGAAAAGGACAAGAATGATAGGATGAAGCTCCTCCTCAAGAAACATACCCCCGACATCCTCCACTTCTACCCGCACCTCATTGAGCTCATCCAGGCCCTCCTGGCCTACCACGTCCTCTACTCCAAGACCACCGTCTTCCAGCCCAATCATCCCGCCTCTTTCGTCTTCACCGCCTGGATGCAGATCCTGAGCTACCTCATCAGCATACACAAGGTGATCGCCTACGGCGCCCAGTCAGGCCTCGTCAACCTGGGCACCTACCCCCTCCAGATTGATGAGGTCAGCAAGCAAAACGAAAGGTCCATCGCAGGCATTCAGCTCGAAATCCAAAAGCAGGAAAGACTCATCGCCGAAAAGAAGAAAATCATCCAGGACCAGCAGGAGCAGGTCAACTCCATCCAACAGCAGCACCAGGGCCTCCTCCAGGATATAGCCTACCTTCATTCCACTTACCATAACCTCCATGACCATTTGGAAGCTCTCACAGACCCTCAAAAGATCGCTGAAAAGAACGTCGAACAGATTGATAGGGCCACAGCCTAGTAAATTCCTCCTCTTGCTTTGAGCTTCCTAGTACACTAGTACTAAGCAAGGAGGCAAACCCCCCCTCTGCTGCAGGCGCTGGATCCAGGCACAGCAAACGTTCCAGAAGGACAAGCGTCGCACTCGGTCTGCCCGCTCCTCGCAGCGTACTTGCCGGCCTCGCACGCGACACAGCTCCCTGTCCCTTTAGTATCATCATCTTGTCAGTCTAAGCCCCCCCTTGAATAAAAGAGAGAAAGACGTACCTGGTCCACACAGCTCGCAATATGAATATGAGTCATGGGGGTACGAACCCGCCTCGCATACCCCGACACATCCAGTGCGCGCGCCGTTGGCCAGCAACCCCGCGGGGCACTGCCTGCACGTCCCACCCGCCTCCACGTCATTGAATGTTCCCAACTCGCAGGCCGTGCAGCCCCCGCTCTCCGTCGGCATGCTCCCTGGCAGGCAGACATCCGAGCACACGCTGTCCTCGTACATGGTGCAGTACTGCCGGATACCTGCTCCGTGTGGGCACGTCGTCCGGCACGCAGCGCATACCTGCCCAGCCATTGGCTTTAGTAGCCGAAAGCTAATAGCTGAAAGTTAGTAGCCGAAAGCTAGTAGCCGAAAGTGAAGAGCCAAAAGCTAGTAGCAGAAAGCAAAGAGCCGAAAGCTAATAGCTGAAAGCTGATTGCTGAATGCTAAGAGCCGAAAACTAAGAGCTGAAAGCGAAGAACCAAAAGCAAAAGAGCCGAAAACTAAGAGCCGAAAGCAAAAGAGCCGAAAGCGAAGAGCTGAAAGCAAAAGAGCCGAAAGCTAACCGTGTCAAACGTGCGATTGCACGCATACAGCACAAACGTCGTCTCCTGGCACACTGTGCACATCATGCACCCATTGCCATCATCATAATAGAACCCAGGATCACACGTAATGCACCGCGTTCCCCCGTCCAACACCACAGCCCCGTCGCATTCCAGGCAGGCGCTTGAGCCCCCCCAAGGCGCGTAGTAGCCAGTATCACAGGCCCTGCTTCCCAGCGTTATCCACCATTACCAAAAATGAAAAAAGAGAAAGACCTGCATGCGCTGGCCCCGCTTGCGCTGGCGTACGTTCCCGGCATGCAATCGATGCAGCCCCCAGTCCCAGCAGCGCATGCACTGCATACCTGGCCGTCGGCAACCCAGCCCAAGGGGCATGGCACACACGTCACCCCGTCCCCTGCCCTCACCAGCCCATCAGGGCACCGAGGAGCCACACACGTAAGCCCATCGTCCGCCACGCTCCATCCCTCAGGGCATGGCACACACGCTCCCATGTCCCACGTAGGAATGTACCCACCTTCACACGCCATGATCCGACACTCACTGTCCATCTGCCTCACATGCTCTGTGGAAATTCCACACGATACACACCCCATATTATCCGTGTATTTGCCCATCTCGCACGCGTCGCACACGGTGGACCCGATCCCAGAGGCGTATAGCCCTGCCTCGCATGTGTCACAACCCCCCAAGCCACCGTAGCCGGATTGATACGTCCCGGGCAGGCATGGCGTGCACCCACGGCTTTCCATCGACAAAAATGTCCCTGGAATGCACAGCAGACTGCACCCCTCCAGGCTCGGCGTGCACGTATCCGCCTCACAAACCGCTTCGCGCACCCCCCATATCCCCAGGATACGGATTTCGTCGCCTGAGGGCTGTTGGAGCACAAGCCCTTCTTCTTTTTGGATTAAGGAATAGTTGTTGTAGTTATAATAGTAGCTCTGATTCACCATCATTGTGATGAAGATCCTTAGTACTACGACTACTGAGGATGAGGCGGGCATCGTCCGTTGGATATCGGGGTATATATGATGATATCACTTCTTTGAGCTACTCTATATTTCCACTGTGATCGCTACTGCTGCTGCTACAATGTGCTCTCTTTGCCCTTCCTGTTGCTCCCTTTTTGACTGTGATGATGAGGGTCAACACCGCCACGACAGGCAAACTCAAACGGAGAAGCTCATCATGATGACAGAGGACGAAATGACGGCCTTTTGTAATAAAATGGCTCAAATAGGCTCAGAATGGCCAGGAGACTATAAAAGCCCCCCCCACTCATCTGCATCAGATTCAGGGTCGTCATCCACATGCCCTCCTCTCGCGGAGGCCTCCTAAGGACAGCACTCATGGTCATCCCGCCTTCCTGCGTCGCCCTGGGCCTCTATTACCAAGCCAAAAATACAGCACACGAGCACATGCTTCAAATGTATCTTGAATGCTCCAAACCTCCACCAGAACCCCTTGATACATTGTATGCCCAGTTCATGCTGAGGCTGGATATGATCCAGGAACTGAAGGGAACGCTCCGTACCCTTCTTATCCGTGATTACCTCTTTGATCCAAACACCTCCATGACACAACGCAAAGACGTCCCTGATAATCAGATCATATTGAGAAATTATACAGACACTCTGCACAAGGCCTCCATCCTTTTCGAGCCATCCCTTGCACAGGACAAAAATGCCTTTCTGAAGCATTGGAACGAAACCTTCTCCCTCCTCTTTGATGATAGTAAGAATAATAACACAAAGAATAATAAGAACGTTCTTGATGTCCTCATAGAAAAGGTCGCTCCCAAGCTAAAACGAGACTTGGAGATAGATATTCGAACTTATCAAAGGAACCCGTCTGGCATCAATTTATTTAAAGCAAAAGCAAAACCACTGACTCCACAGTCTCTCATAGAGTTGCTCAGAGATTTGGGATTCGTCAATACCTCACGCCGTACTGTGAATGAAATCGTTGAGAAAAATGACATCCACATTGTAGCTGTGCTTCAACACATTCTGTCTAAGATACCAGCAAAAAGTATATAAACCACCCCTTCTTCTTGCACCCATCATATAGTATGCAATCTACCAACTACTATGTTTTGGACTTGCTCTTAAATGGAAAGAAGGGCCTGCACGTCACAGGCAAGTACAATGAATTGAAACAGTTCTCAAGAAAAAACTCTGAATACAACTTACCCTGCCCATGGATAGAACACCTCCTCACAAGATACATAAAACACTCCCTCCTCCTCAAGAATCATCAGATCACCACCCCAACCCAAGTGTATGAGCAGGTTCCCTTTGCTAAATTGTCTCATGACATGAATCGTGCCTGGGCCCAAAATTATTATTACTACTACGATCAGGATGAGGATGAGGATATTTCAGCCCCTCCTGCCAAGATTTTGGATAAGATCAATTTTCAACAAGGATACATGGACATGTGCGAAAAATTGACCACAATACAGTACATCTGGGAGGCACTCTACAAAAATGACAGCAGCCCCCTCAGGGATACCACCTCCATGTATGAAGCCTTCAAGAGGAAAGGCAATACTGACGACCGCCTGCAAATCACGTTGGCCCTCATCCTCTCGCGCATTTTCCGGGCCCAGTTCTGCCTCCAACCTCCTTCAAATAACGAAAGGGAGTTGGAAATGAAGAAGCTCGTTGCAACCCTTCAGGTGGACTTCCCCTACATCTTCCAGGAACTCCAGGATAGAGGGAAAGCCATTTTTGAACTGCCCGCTTGGAATGATGGATTCAAGCATATGATCGTCCCTTTCATCGCAGCGGGCACCTTTGTCATCCCCTTGATCATGGATTTCATGGCAAATATGGAAATCCATCATAGAACCCTCCTACAGCTTTCAGCAGTGCCCCTCGCCATTGCCAATGCCAGCTTAACCTCACAGTATCGCACTGTCGATATCTCCCAGCAAGTTCTGATGTGCTTGAACTTCTTGGTGGATGCCTATTATCACCACTACTTTGAAAGAGGACAGCCCTCTGTGCCAGTCACACGAAAAATCCTTATGCTGTACTATGCTGCCCACTTTCTACTGACCCTTTTATTTATCTACTTACCAGTCTCCAAAGCCCGTGTTGAGACTCGAAGCTTATTGAGCCTCTCAGTCACCACATATCTACCTGTGCTGGCCTCCTTTTACTTTTCAGACTTGCACATCCAAAATAATGCAAACCAATTGCTCATTGTCCACAAGGTGGTCGATTTCGTCAAGTCCTCGGGGGTTAGACCACTAGCTCTGCAACCTGGAGTAGCCACAAGTAGCCTCTCTCTGCCATTCATGATGGCCATCGGGACGTATTCACAGCAGTTATCGTTCCAAATGGAACGAGCCTTTAGTAATTTTATAACCTCTTCAAACAGTGCCAAGGAGCAAATCGCGCTCATGACAGAGGCACAAACCGAGTTTCACAAGATCATTTCAAATGCAGTTAAGGATTCAAATGAGGTCGTATATCTTAGTAGCCTTGCAGAGTTTCTTTTTGGATTCGTCATGGAAAAGGCCTTCGTCATGGACCCGACACACCACCTGGCTCAGGACACCCAAATCCTTCCCCTCTTTGAAAAGTACAGCACTATGATTGAGATCGCCCCCCATATCAAGCAGTATATTGTAAAACACATGCACATTGCCATTGTCTACATGCAATACCTCTTCATGGACGTGCTATCCTCCACACCAGTGCAGCCATTTGTGCGTTTCGTGGACCATACACACCTTGACAAAACACTCACCCTCTCCAAGGTCTTTTTGCATTTGGCCTCTCATATCCTGAAACTGATAGCTAAAAACAAATGCACACCCATTGAAAAATGGATTGAAAAACTGAGTGTCCCAAATAGGCAAATCATTGAGAAATTAGAGCTGCCCACGCTCTACAAGCTGCCTCATCCTGCGCTCTTTGCCAAGAATGACGGTACTTTGAAGGACCTGTTAAATGCAACCATCACCAAGGCTCAGATAGAAAAGCTCTCAGACACAGAGTACGAGCTCCTGAGACCACACATGGCAACCTTTTATGACGTGGCAAAAACGGATGTATTGGGCAAATACCTCCAGCCAAATCTGGACACAATGAAGAGGGGAGAGGCTCTAAACTACATTTTTCCAGCCATTCTACTCTATATTACTCGTCATAATCATGTTCTGATGGACACCATTAAAAATCACTTTGATTCTGTAACTTCACAACAACAGGAAGGCGTTTTTCAAAAGGCAGCAGATCTGGTGGATCAGCATGACGTGGACACTGCCTATGCCTTGGCTGCTTTGAAGCTACCCAACCTATTCATTGAAAACTCCTTGAACCATATTCATGAAAGTATACTGAAGGAGTTTGCTTTGGCAGATAAAGGCCTCCATAGAGCCAAAGCCAAGGCCCTCTTCAACTATAGCCCCCCATTTCGCTTGATGTCCGATCTGCTATCGCTGTCATCCCAGAAGTTACAAGTCGAGATATTGCGCCTATCCCACAGGATATACCCCATGCCAGTCAAGGATATCAATGATTTTAGGTCAAATATCATCAATACGACTACAGTCAGGGACAATCAGATGACCCTCATCAATCTCTCCATCCAAAAACATCCTTATTTTTGGCTTCATACAGAGGTAGACCCCTCTGCTGACGGAGCTTCAATGGCCAAGATCCATCATATGGTGCAACACAGAACTGCCTATGCAGCCTACCATGGCATTTTTGCGTTTCCTACACCTAATAATGTGTTGTCTCTCCTGCAACCAGAAATGGAACCCCTTTTGAAACAATTATATGCTGCAAATAATGACATCTTCCTCTACATGCTCATCCAAAGTATGTCACAAATAGCCCTCTTGCGCTCGTGGCAAACGTATTGGGAAAGAAAATTTTTCCCACAGAATCATATGGGTTCGAAAAATCACATAAAGCAAAAGGAAGATCAATTGAGGGGTATATTTCATACTGGAAAAGTGGTCCTAAAAATCACTCCAGAGCATATGAAGAGATTTGGCTCCTTTCTCTACGATTACTTCAAATTATATGATCACATTCCAACTGAGACAGACATTCCAGTAAATCATAGAGAGAGTAGGTTCTATTTTGACCTTGGAGAAAATAGAAAGGAAGACCCTAATCCACAGCATCAACACTTTGCTGCAGGCCCCCCAGATGTTTATAATCGTTGGGGCATTGTAGATCCTCAATTTTACAAAGCATCACCAAGAGAAATGTTTGCACACTTGGACTTAGGGAGTATTAATTGTTCTAGAGCAGTTCTACATGACGTGTACAGGCTTGTTTTTTCTGAAAATCAAGACTAATTCCCTTTTTATTCTGGATGTCCGCTATCTTCAAGCTAATCTTCTAGATTCTAGGCCCTCTGGACCATCAGTAATTAGTACCATTCGGGGCCTGTGGGGCAGTTCTCAATGTGGCATTCGCAATAGCTTGCTTCAAAACTGTCTCCTGCTCATTGAACAGCGCTTTGTTATTTCCCTTTTGATCCCTCAGCCTCTTGCGCATATCAAATACCGACTTCTCCTTCTGGTTGGCATTCATCTGCTGCTGATGGATGCAGAAGAAGCACTGCCCCCAAATGTACCACAGCATAATCATCATGTAGATGCACCCCATCGCCAGCTGCCAGTACCCCAGCAACTCCCACTTCATCAGCACACCCATGTTCCCCGCGCGCTGCTTCAGTTCCCAGCACTCCATGGTCATCGCCATCTCGTTGCTTACCATCTTCACGAATATCCCGTCCAGGATCAGCGAAAACATCCCCAGCACCCCGTGGAAAAATACAAACAGCACTTGCGTCCACCATTCATGCCCCTCCTTGCTCACGCTCCGCAGCGCAGAGAACATGTTCTGACGGACATACTCGAAGCGTTGCTGTTCGTCCATGGCGTTCCCCTTCGTCGCGGCGTGCCGCTTGTCCATTGCATCCTCCTTCTCCTTTAGTTTCAATTCTTCATCGCTCATGTTGCGGTTCTGCAGCAGGTCAAGGATAGTCCTCATGCTCTCCAGGGTCCCGTTCATCGTCATGATCACAACAAACGGCATGTACAGGAACGGCACCAAAAGCATAAAGTACGACGCCGTTCTAAACGTCACGTACCCCCTGAACGACAGCCAGTCCCCAGACACCTTGCAGACGTCCACCCAGTCCTTGCACGAGTTTTTTTCCCCCAAGGGCACCATGTCCCCAAGGCACGACGACACCACCTGCATCTGCGACACCAGAAGCACCATTCCCATAACGTAGAATAGGATCAGCGTGAACAGCGTGCAGCACACGTACTCGTTGTGCCCCGTCTTGAAAAAGACTCCCCATCCGCACCCCATCCAGTCAAACAGCTCCTTTTTGATATTAAATGTCGTGCTGGCCCCATATTTCTTCAGCTCCTCGATGTATTCATTGATCTCCGAATCAGCTGACCCGCTGACCAGCTCCTGTCGGAGCCTATCAAGGTGCCCTTCGATCACGCCCATGTTGATTGGGTGTATATACTCCAGATTCGACGCTGGGTCTTGGCGCTGTGCTGCCCCCAAAAGCTGCTGCCATGCTGTCGGTTGTGGTTGTGGTTGTTGTTGCTGCTGCTGCTGAAGCTGAAGCTGCTGTAAAAGCTCCATTTGAGTCTGTGGCTGCTGCTGCTGTTGTTGTTGTTGTTGCTGCTGCTGCTGCTGCTGCTGCTGTTGCTGCTGCTGCCCCAGTTGAGTCTGCTGCTGATGCATCCCAGGAATGCATGCTGTTTTCTTCTTTTTGGTCTTTTTGAATCCTATTCTCGTGTGCTGCTTCTGCTTCTATCGTCGCCGTCGCCAAAGTCGTCGCAGTTGCAGCAAACCCTGCCTTCACTGATCTCTCTGCTGCTGCTGCTGCTGCTGCTGCTGATGTAGCAGCCATCGCCGCCAACGCTGCTGTGGCCCAAGTCGCGTCTGTTGCTGCTACCCATTGACAGCTGTCACTGTCTCTCCCACTTTTCTTATCTCTTTCTTGGCCTTTCTTGATTGCTGCTGCTGCTGCTGTCGCC
>Ga0214167_1001194_pt1 | contig 10839 bp, 10 predicted proteins | sample TroBogypolimnion_45_FD_153006 | JGI IMG/M metagenome (GOLD analysis project Ga0214167, IMG submission 153006) | Freshwater microbial communities from Trout Bog Lake, WI - Practice 18AUG2009 hypolimnion v3 | ecosystem: Environmental > Aquatic > Freshwater > Lake > Hypolimnion/Profundal zone ... | reverse complement strand
ATTGTATTCTGCAAGACGATCTTTGCTTAGGCGCCATTCAACATTCTTCTTGTGTCCACGATTTACGTTAACAGCTAGATCATACCATGCAGGTTCAGGACCGCGGACCACACGAATTACAACCCCGCCAGCATTACGAACTGCCTGTATTTCGTTAGGAAAGCGTACATCTGTAATAACAATATCATTATGTGCTTTTGACAGTTTATTTTCAAGGCTGGCAATCCATGTGTCGTCGTGAAATGCTCGACGGGCAACTTCTGTACCCCAGAGTTGTAATACCAAGCGAGGAGTAAGATTGGGCATATTCAGGCGGTTAGCCCACCATGCGTCCACTTGTTCTCTCCATGCTCTAGATTCTGTAGTGCGGCCTTCTAGTAGTTCGCGATCCCATCCAAAAACAGCGGCTACTGCATCTTTAAGGGTGGCTGCAAAACTATCACGTTTAAATCCATAAATGTTTTGTAGGTAGTCGGCTACTGTATCTTTACCCGATCCTTGGAATCCACAGCAACCAATTATCATCTTAATTCCTTTACATTCAAATGCTTTAGTGTAGCTTGCAGCATGTCAATCTGACGACGGCAATCTTCTAAGGCATGGTGACTAGTAGGAGGTTTAGGCAGTTCTGGCCAGAGACTAAACACAGTGCGGCTGTCTCGGACTTTATAATATTGCCACGGAATAGGTTTACCGTAACTTTTGTAGGCATGCTCAAGAATTGTACAATCAAACGTTGGTCCTTGACACCACAATAAATTACTATGCCAAATTAGTTTGCCCAAACTATCCAAGGCTTGATCCAAATCTACCCGGCCTTCTTCCATAAATGCTTCGTCACGAGCAGCAGAAGGTTGAGTACTCCACCACGCTACTGTGCTTTCATCAATGCTGCGATTGGGTTGACTTTCAAGAGTAATTCGGGCATAATATTGTTGATTATAATATCCCGTTCCGAATGGATCAAACGCCTGAGCTGCAATAGTTAGAATAGTAGCTGTTGGTGCTACTCCGATAGTTTCGATGTCAATCATAAGATTCATATTATGATTATAACATACACTTTGAAAAAAATCAACTAATACGGTAAATAATAGTGTCGATCGCGATGTTGGAAGCATCCACCGACTCTAACAGTTTGAAAGGAACTATCAGCATGAATACTTATCCACTTAAATTTTACGTCTATGCATATTTGCGAAAAACAGATTTAACTCCATACTATATTGGTAAGGGTACCGGCAATAGAGCCTGGGCAAAAGATCACAATGTCAAAATTCCAACTGATGATTATCGCATTATTATCGTTGAATCTAAGTTGTCAAATATCGGAGCCCTTGCCATTGAACGACAACTAATAAGATGGTATGGCCGAAAAGACTTAGGAACTGGAATTTTACGCAACATGACCGACGGTGGTGATGGAGCCTATAATCGAATACCTTCTGAAAAAAGAAGATTAGCGTGTATTAAATCTAATAAGGAACGTGTTTGGCAAGAAACTTCTAAGGATAAATTAAGAAAAGCTAATGTAGGAAAAACATATTCTGCAGAAACTAATGCCAAAAAAGGTTCCACCAAAAATCGTCCATGGGTTCACAAAGGAACCAAGTCGATACGTGTTGATGTTGACAAAGTCGATACTTACTTGGCAGATGGTTGGAAAAACGGTAGACCAAAACAAGAATGCCCGCATTGCAAACAATTATTTGATCAAATGAACTACAAGAAATACCACGGAGATAAATGCAAGTTGGCTATCTAGCCGATTACCCAGGTCAAGGGCTGTGAGGCATCAACATAATTCTTCAAATCTTCAATACCCTGTTGCATAATAGCCAGGCCTTCGGCCTTCATTGCTGTACCGTTTAGGGTGCCGCCTCCCTGTGGACCGGCGATCTGCCCAAATTTTTCACGGGCTTCACCGATTATAAGTTTGCAGTTGCCCACCATATAATTACGGATCCATTGTGTGATCTGTGGATCGCTTAGTAGGTTGAATTCTGGTTTGTAATTGTATGTCCAAAGTAATACGCTTTCACCTGTACCTTTTGGATCACGCATTAGTTGTAGTTTTTTGGTGGTTGGGTTAAATGTATAAACCATGTAAGCACCAAACATACGACCGGCTAATTCTACATATTGGCTATAGAAATCGTATGTAGCGAGTCCACCAGCCACATTAAAATTCATTAGGTAAACATTCATTGATGCTTGGCTAAATGGATCAAAATTTGACGCAAACGGGCCGGTGCTGTCACCAAATGTTCTGCGGAAGATCTGACGAACTGATTGTACTTCCTGGGGCAATGTATAGATGTTAACATTGGTAACCAGTTCCATAAAAGTGTAACTTTCTTCATAGGCGTTTTCTGCCCGTTGACGATAGGTACCAATTGTATTTCTGTAAGCGGCTTCAAAGTGCTCGGCATCTAACTCAAGGTCGATGATCTGGGCGCCAAGTTGAAGGCTTACATATTTAAATAAATCTTGTTTTAGTGTGTCTAAGCTGTTTTCGGATTCTATACCCATTAGGAACTCCAGTTCCTATTATTTAGCAGTTTACCAAGCTCGCAGGATGATCAAATTAGGGTTACCGCGGCCATTAAACTTAACTTCCGTGGCTTTAATATTAGAGAACTCTCGACGAGCCTGGGGCTTTCCAGCGGTCATAATCATCTTTAACTGTTCCTGAGGTTTACGCAGTGTTTTTTGCACGGTTGTTAAGGCATCAAACCCTACAATAGCACTACCCTTAACTGTAAATGTTCCCACATGACTATCTGCCATAACATGGATTAGTCGGCGTTTAGCAGTATCATACAGCCACGCTTCGGACGAATTTACAAGTTTAGCCGGATTTTCAGATTTAAGGCCAAGTTCAGTAAATTCTTTAAGATACTTAAATTTGACGCTTTGGCGCTCTGGACTTACTGCTTTCTTAGCTCTAGGTTTGCGTTCAACTTTTTTCAGCTGTACATAACTGTTGCAGTCATTGATCACCGTTTCACAGAATTTTACACAATTACGAAGTTGTAGTCGTGTAAGGTGGCTGTAGCCTTCGACTAGGTCAGCGTCGATACCTTCTAATACTTCGTTAAATTCTGCAAGGCGTAATTCCCAAACTGCTGACACAGTACCGACCATATTGGGACTAATGTTCATACCACGCATTAGGGCAATGGGCTTAAAGTCTGCTGACATTTTGGCGCCTGCAACAATAAAGTCGTCAAACATACCTTCAAGCTCGCCGCAACACTCACTGATTTTTTCACGTAGGTGGTCTTGAATTGTAAGTTTTTGTTGTGCCATTTCGCCGTCAGTTGCTTCTATCTTTTTAGCTTCTTGTTTTGATTTAAGCATCGCGCTGATTTGATCATCAATAATGCACTGTTCATGGTCTGTAAGTAGTAAGCCGATTAATGTCATACGGCATACCCAAGCTGGCGTTACACGAATTTGGCTATCCGGAATCCCACGCATAAGTTTGGCGTCTTTAGGACGATGGTTATGTTCTAAATAATGGCACAGCATATCCTTGGCATCTTTTTTACCATAGTGATAGTTGTACCATTGGAACGCATTAGCAAATGAGCTAACACGATTTTCCTCTGTGGGTTGGAATTTCCACTCGGGTTCGAAGCCCACATACCGGGTTTCAGCACCCTTAGGATTTAGTCTTTTGATTTCGTTTGATTTGGCCATAGTCTTATTGTATAGGAAAGTTTGTGTAAGGTCAACCGAGCAGGCTGGCAAAGGTTATATGTTGTTCTAAATTAGTTAGTAAACTATCTACTGTTTTCACCAGCTCGCGGTAGCGTATGGATTCTCGGTGCATTCTGCGACATTCTACACTTTCCATATCGGCGGCCACAATGGCTTGATCTACGGCTCGTACCATTTTAAGTAGATCACGGCGAGCCACCTTGTTTTTGACCTGTGCTATGTGCTTTTCAGCACGATCTAAGCGTTGAAATAGTTCGTCCATTTTGTAATTATACGAGCTTTTGAATTACTAGTCAATCTAACCGCTAAATACTATACTATGCCACGATTAAGCCTTTGGCGTCCCAATAGGACGAACGATTACCAGTTTTTAGACCGTACTATTGCGGAAATGTACACTGTTGGCGGGCTCGACATTTATGTACACAAGTACCTCGGTCCTCAAGGAGCCGGCTCCGACAACGGCAATAATGACGCTACTATTCCAAATTACGATAGTACAAATCCGTTGTTTATTGAAGATTTATTATTATTAGAAAATCGTGATCGTGTTTATAGCCCCGATGTTTTTATCATGCGTGGAGTATATCGCACACAGGATGTCGATTTTGATTTAACACAATTTGGCTTATTTTTAAACAACGATACCCTGTTTATCACCTTTCATTATAATAATATGATAGACACCTTTGGGCGCAAGCTCATGTCGGGTGACGTTATTGAAGTACCAAACTTAAAAGATTATCATCCGCTGGATCAATCTATACCTAAGGCATTACCACGCTATTATGTAATTCAAGATGGTAACTATGCTCAAGAAGGATTCAGTGTAACTTGGCTACCACACTTATGGCGTGTCAAAGCCACCCCAATGGTCAATGCTCAAGAGTTTAGTCAAATTGTCAATCAACCGTTTGAGCCGGAAAATATTTGGGACGACGGTAACTTTTATCCTGCAGGAACAACGGTTAATTCAGGTAATGTTTATTATACAGCCAAGACAAATGTGCCGCCAGGGACTCCTATCACCGACACCAATTACTGGACACAGATATTAAATCCAACCACAGTCGGCGATAAAATGTCAACCAGGCCAAAAGATTTGGCCATCAACGATGCCCTGTTAGCGCAGGCCTACAATGATGTACCGCTTAGTGGCTACGACAATGTTAAATTTTATATTGTGCCCACTAACTCCACTGGCGAGCCAGCTGCTCCTGGATTAACTGCCGACGAAACTTGGCCCACAGTAGACGGCACACAACCTGGTGAGGGTATTAGCCCCAAAGGATTTGGATATGTACAAGGGTACTTAACCGGTGCCACCACTGCGCCAAATGGCCTACCAGTTACACCCGGGGTACAATTTCCTCCACATCCAGCCGTAGGCGATTACTGCCTACGTTTAGATTATTTCCCTAATCGATTGTTTAGATATAATGGCAAGGCATGGCTGGCTATCTCCGACAATGTTAGAACTGATCTTGACTATGCTAGTGGTGCATTAACACAACGGGCAAGTTTTGTAAATAATGATTACACTGTATCAACCACCGACATAGGCAATATTCCAAGTCGCCAGAGTTTAAGTAAGATTTTAGAAATTACACCCGACAACGGTGACCAAGGTGGTAACTTACCACCTAACCCAAGACCACCAGGACGATAATGGCACAATTTTTTTATGATTCTCAGATCAGGAGGTTTTTATTACAGTTTGCCCGCATATTCTCAAACTTTGATGTTGAGTATGGTGCTAACGAAGCCGGCCAAGGTCCCGGCTCTACTGTAGACACGCTGGTCCGTGTGCCAGTACGCTACGGCGATGCTAGTCGACAAGCGCAGACCATATTACAAAACAATTCGGCCAATGACATGCCGTCAACTCCGTTGATGACTTTTTATATCACTGACTTGAAATATGATCGTCCACGCATACAAGACCCAACTTATGTGAGCAATGTCAGAGTCAGACAGCGTACATATGATGAGGCTACTAATTCATACGAAACTACCCAGGGTAATGCATTTACCGTTGAACGACTAATGCCTGTGCCCTACGAGATGACTATTGCCTTAGACATCTGGACAAGTAATACTAATCAAAAGATGCAACTATGGGAACAAATTACTACATTGTTTAACCCTAGTTTAGAAATACAAAGTACTGATAATTTTTTAGATTGGACCAGTTTAACTGTGTTATATCTTAAAGATCAACGATGGAGTAGCAGAACAATTCCCATCGACGCTGGCAATCCAATTGATATTGCTACATTAACATTTACATTACCAATGTGGATTACTCCCCCAGCTAAGGTCAAGAAACTTGGAGTTATTGAACGCATTATTGCGTCGGTATATGATGCCCAAGGCGATCTTAACCATGCTCTAACTAACAGTGACCTACTATTAGGAACAAGGCAAGTGTTTACACCATTTGGATATCAAGTATTGTTAATTGATAATAAATTGCAAGCACTAAGACAGGATCAAGTCGTTGATGAGCCTAATGCTAGTCTAACTCCGCCAGATAGCCCACCTAGTAATTTGTTATGGCACAATGTGGTCAATATGTATGGCACACTTAGATCTGGTATTAGTTATGTAACTCTGGAACAACCAGATGGTACCGATGTCATGGGCTATGTGTCATATGATCCAACTGATGATAGATTTTTATTGTTTAATATCAATGAGGGTACTAAACCACCAGATACATTACCACCAGTGTTGTCTGTTATAGATCCAACTCGTAGTGGTCCAGGGGCAGGATTGCCTACACCTATACGGAATCAACGATATTTGTTTACTGAAGCTACTGGCTCGTTTGAAAATCCTGCAGTAGATAATCCCGTAGCATGGCAGGGCGTCGATGGTCAACCCCTAGTCGCACACGCCAATGATATTGTAGAATATGATGGCAGTCAGTGGGTAGTTTTATTTGACAGTACATCAAGCCCTGATAATATACAATATGTCACAAACATTACTACAGAGTTACAATATCGATGGACTGGCACGGCCTGGGTTAAGAGTTATCAAGGACTATATTCGGGAGGCGAGTGGTCGCTAGTTCTATAGCCGCCGTCGGAATTTGGTTTTATAGCATAGATACGAATAGGTATCTATACCTAATGCGCGACGATCCAAAACATCCTAACACTTGGGGATTGCCCGGTGGCAAAGTCGAAGCTGGTGAAACCCTAGTCGACAGTATCAATCGTGAGTGTACTGAAGAATTAGGCACTATGCCTGAGTATATACGCTTAGTGCCGCTGGAAAAATTTACCACTGCTGACGCTGGATTTGCCTATCATACATTTTTTTGTAGTGTGGCTACAGAGTTTATTCCAGTGCTAAACGACGAACATGTAGGCTATGCCTGGATTGATTCTGGCACATGGCCTAGGCCTATGCATCCGGGATTATGGTCAACTGTAAATTTTGAAGCGGTGCGTAATAAGATTTTGACTATGGAACTTACTGGTCAAACATCGCAGTAACTAATAAATTCTCTATAGGTAAGATTTTTAGAATTGCTGGCTTCCATCCATACATCGGGCATGTTAGTACTTTCGCCAACCATATAAAATACCACACCAGGATATGCATCCATAACTGTACGGCACTGATTGATCCAAATTGGACTTTCTATTCGTGTTTCACAATTATATCCTAACATGAATATTTCTTGGTGGCCATCAAATGCCGCTAGGTATAATATTTGAGCAATGTCTAATAAGTTTGGATTCTGTGGTATTAAATAAAATTCACCAGGGTAAGCTAGACAGTTTCTTGGAGTGGTGTAAACTGTATTGGTCTCTTGATATTTGGTATTTAATATACTGTTAAGATTTGTTGTGTCGGTTTCTACCGTAAAATCCAAACGCATCTGCTGTGCAATTTCACCTACTCCATACGTTTGTAATTTTTTACTTCCTAATAGGCCACCACGGTGTCGTTGTAGTCGTGTGTAATCAAAGGTGCCTTGATCAAAGGTACTACCAATACAGGCCGCGCGACCAGAAATGTGTTGATTCTCGATGGGGTTAGCGATCCATTCGCGGTTTTCTTCTTTTTTGCCTGCGGACCAACGGCTCTCAATAATAACAAATTCGCCAGCATAATCTTGACGGAATCTTGTTTCCATTAGGTTCTGCCCACTGCTACTTCGATGACCCCAGGTTCTGCTGAATTGTAATCTTCCAGTGCCTTAGCCACAATACATCCAGGCTGATATTGATCAATGTCCAGTGCTGTAGCAACTCCAGGAAGATCGCTAGATACCAGGCGGTCACCTTTGCGTATTGTGCCAACTACCGAACATGGTACTCGGCCAACCAAGGCCACTTCGAGTGCATAGTCACCAGCTTGGGTAGAATTCATTAGATATGCTGGTTGTGTAGATATAATGCCAGCTACTTGCACAGAATGTGTAAAGGTTGTAGATGTTATTTCATTATTGCCGCCGAATTCTACTATAGTGCCAGGACCATATAAATTGTCAGCTACATATTTCTCTGCCAAGTCAGCGTATTGTGCTGTTGTAGCTTTGGCAAATACTGTGTTAAATGGTACTGTAGTTGATCCAATATTACCTACACCACTTGTGGCGCCATTGACAATTGCTGTAACATTGGCCGCCGAGTTAACTGTAAGCTGACCTGCTGTTACAATGTTACCGCCGGTTATTGCACCAGTTACAGAAACAACTGCGCCTACATGACTCGTTCCTGTGATGGTTCCACTAGCACTTACTAGTCCACCAGCTAATACATTACCACCTGTTAAGTTGGCTGTGCCTGTTGTTCCAAGGGTTAATGCCCCAGTGGTATTAAAGGAAGCAATTAATGTGTTAGCAACGCCACCATTAAAAATATTTAAGCCATCTGCGGCGCCTGTACTAATCCGGCCATTGCCGGTTAAGTAGTCAATAACAATACCATCTGTGTATGGTCCTGGATATGTGCTTGATGACTCTAGTCCGTTGCCTGCTAGAACATAGGTAGTAGCAATTAAGTTACCAGCAGTTACATTACCAGTTACTGATACTACAGAACCTACATGACTTGTGCCAGTTACAATACCCGTTACACTTAATGATGACCCAGTAATAATACCACCAACTGTACTTGCAGCTGTTTGTGAACCACTAACACTTGTTGATGTTCCAGTAATTACACCACCTACTACTGAAGCAGAAGTTACTGCACCGGTTACCGAAACAACTGCGCCTAAATGACTTGTACCAGTGATAGTCCCACTAGCACTTACTAGTCCACTGGTTAGGATATTACCGCCGGTTATATTACCACTGTTAATTGAACCAGTAGTACTGATTGTATTTGATCCAAATGACGCCAGTAATGATGTTACATTTGAATTGCTATAAGTACTACCGGCTGCTATACCAGTTAATTGACTACCGTTACCAATGAAATAACTACCCGTGATGTTGCCGGTGGCACTTGCTGTGCCTGCGACCACGATACCAGTTGAACTTACTGTCAACACATTAGCTGTTCCAGCCGAACTTATAGTAACATTAGCATTTGAATAAACAGTTACATTACTTGTGCCACCAGAAATTGAGTTTGCTGAATAATTTTGTGTAAAGATTAGTGCTGTAGACCCAATATTAATTGGATCGTCTGTTATAAGTTTCCATTGAGTATCGGCATAAACTGACCCTTCTGTGACCATTACAATCATACCAGCTTCAATTTCGCCAGTTGCGTCGGCATCACTAGTTCTAACCCAGGTTCCGTTGCTGCCAGAACCCACTGTACTTACAAGATAAATGCCGTTTTGGCTACCTGTACTTTGTGCTGTAACCAGAACCCGATCATTTACACTAAGACTTACTCCATCAACAGTAGCAGGGGCGCCACCAGCTAAAGTAATGTTTGTGACCGCGACTACTCGTGTCGCTTGTTTATAGTCTATGTCGTATATCTGCGCGGCACGCGGTTTAGTTAAGCCCATTGTTCACCTAATAATATCTAATATTTAGTCAAAAAAATAGGACTCTGGAGAGTCCTACTTTAAAGATTATTGCTAATCTTAGAAGCGTCCAACTACCACTTCTATAACTGCATCGCCTTCGCTGTCTGAAAGTGCTTTACCAATTACAGTACCAACTCGTGGATTGGCTTCAGCGCGAGCTTGACCGTTACCAGCTGATACCATTAAGTCACCTTTGCGTACTGTACCTGTTACACTAGTTGGCACACGACCTGTAAACGCTACAGCAACCACATTGTCTCCGGCTAATCCCTCATTCATTATAAATCCAGGGTTAGTAGATACAACACCAGCTACAGCAGAACTTGAATCTTCACTACTTTGTGTAACTTCAAACTCACCGCCAAAGTCAAGAACTGTGCCCGGGGCATAGGCTGCGTCAGCTACATATTTCTCTGCCAAGTCGGCGTATTGTGCTGTTGTTGCCTTGGCATATACAGTGTTGAATGTTGCACCTGATGCACCAATGTTGCCGCCACCGTTTGTTCCACCGTTGGCAATAGCAGTAGCACCGTTGGCACTGTTAACTGTAAGTGTTCCACTTGTTGTTAAAGATGAGCCAACTGTTGTAATGTTACTTTGTGTGGCCCCACTAACAGTTGCTGCATAACTCGAAGTTGGAACACTCAATGTTCCAGTTACGTTTGCACCAGGAATACTTGTTAGACCAGACCCAGATCCAGTAAATGATGATCCAGTTACAGTGCCACTCAAACTAGCAGAACTACCAGTGATCACACCACCCACTGTGCTTGCAGCAGTTACTGTGCCACTAACACTGGCACTTGATCCAGTGATAACGCCACCCACTGTGCTGGCTGCTGTTACTGTGCCTGTGACACTTACGTTGGTGCCTGTATGATTAGTAGCACTGATGTTGCCGCTAGTAATGTTACCGGATGCGGATACAGTTACAGCACTTACAGTATTAGTGCTCATTGTTGTGGAATTGGTAATATTACCGCCTGCACTAATATTTCCACTTACACTTATACTTGAACCAGTAATGACACCACCCACTGTACTGGCTGCCGTTTGTGATCCAGTTACACTTGTACTTGATCCAGTAATGACACCACCCACTGT
>Ga0214167_1001193_pt1 | contig 10847 bp, 13 predicted proteins | sample TroBogypolimnion_45_FD_153006 | JGI IMG/M metagenome (GOLD analysis project Ga0214167, IMG submission 153006) | Freshwater microbial communities from Trout Bog Lake, WI - Practice 18AUG2009 hypolimnion v3 | ecosystem: Environmental > Aquatic > Freshwater > Lake > Hypolimnion/Profundal zone ... | reverse complement strand
TAAAAGGCACAGAAGGCATGGTTATCACCCTAGCAAAATGCTGCAGACCTATACCGGGCGACCATATCATTGGCTATTTTAATCCAGGTAAAGGTATTGTTGTTCATCACCACGAATGTCGAAATCGCGCAGTAACGCGCAAAAAACACACAAATTGGCTAGATGTTGAATGGAGTCATGAAATTGCTGATGATTTTTCCACTGAACTACGCATAGAAATACTTAATCAACGAGGCGCCTTGGCTACGCTGGCCTCAACTATTTCTGACCAAGCATCAAACATTGAAAATGTTACTGTTGTCGACCAAGATGATAGTGTTTGTGTTGATTTAATTATTCTGACAGTTAAAGATCGCGTGCATTTAGCGAAAATCATGAGGCGTTTAAAAGAATTATCTATAGTCTTAAAAATAACCCGAGTTAAAGGCTAAGTACACGCAATAAAGCTTACATCAAAGGTAATATTTCATTCAAAATAAGGCCATTAGTCGCTAAAATTTGTTTAGGAAAAACACCTACATTACCTTGAAAATCTGTCAGTGTTGCTCCAGCTTCTTTGGCAATTAAAGCCCCTGCAGCCACATCATATAAATTAAGTTCCTGCTCCCAAAAAGCATCGACTTGTCCATCTGCGACCAAACACAAATCCACTGCTGCCGAACCAAATCGACGTTGTCCCGTGGTGCTTTGAGCAATTTTAGCAAAACGCTGTAAATTATTATCTTCCAAATAAGACCTTAAACAGGCAAATCCAGTAGCAACCATAGACTCAGCTAAATTGTCGACGGAAGAAACACTAATAGCTAAACCGTTTTTAATAGCACCTTTACCCTGCTCCGCACAATAAAAATCATTTAAGGCAGGGGCATACACTACGCCCATTATCAATTCTTGATTAATTTCTAAAGCGACACTAATCGCCCAAAAATATTGCCCCCGTGAAAATGAATGCGTGCCATCAATAGGATCAACAATCCAACGATTAGTCTGATTATCACTTTGACCGCTTTCTTCCCCCCAAAAACCATACTCTGGATACTTTTCAGTCAACGTCTTTTTTAAAAATGCTTCAACGGCAACATCTGCGGCGGTAACAAAATCCCTAGGACTTTTTTTATTGACTTCAACATTCTTCAAATCATTAAAATACGTTAAAGCAATCGTTCCTGCTTCACGGACTACGTCCTCAAGCAGAGCAAGCGTAATGGACATCTAAATTAACCTTGAATTGAAAAACTTAATTATACGACAAGGCGCATTGAATCGTTGAAAACTGACTCAAATTTAAAGCACCTCATACATTTTTTGTGTTGAGATATTGCACAAATCTGCGCGGTGTTTGTAGATTGGACATCGCAGTTGTATAACTAGAGCGTCGGCAATCTAACCGCCATAACGTCGCACATAGCATGATGCAATACGGCATTTACGGTAGAGCCCAATAACAGAGCTAAACCATGGCGACCATGAGATCCTAATACTATTAAATCAGCTTGTTGTTCATTAGCAAAAGTAATAATTTCTTGCTTTGGAAGTCCCCAAACCAAACATTGCTGATCAGTACCCACGCCCATTTTTTTTCCCAATGCTTTTAATTGGATCTTTTCAGCTTCTAATAATTCATAGTCTGAATCTTGATTCAAATCGATAACCGTACCGTAACTTGTATCAGGCATGGGGATATTATCCAAAACATGAATAATACTTAGCTTAGACTGATATTTATAAGCTAAAGACTTGGCTTTTTCTGCTACATAATCGCCGTGTTCTGAAAAATCTACGGCTAGTAGAATATGCTGATATTCTTTCATTGACATCACCTCTATTAACAAAAAAATATTTTAAGGTACTTGTAGACCCAACACCTAGTGCTATTTTATAGCTGTTACTATCCAAGCCTTATAAATAGGCAGCAGCTAAAATCACACCTTCATCGACAAAGCCATTAAATAGCCAGCTATCTAAAACTCGTAATAACTATTTATAACCAATATTATTGGTATTGTTAAAATACCTAAAGCTTAGCTATAAGTCATTATAATTCATTTAATAATCAGAAGAGTTATGCTAAAGTTCACGCTGTCATGTAACTCATTTAGAAGCATTTTATCTATATAGTTGCAGACCTAATAAAAATAACTATAACGAGGTTTACATTATATGAAATTATTAAAAAGCACTGTTGTTGCAACCACGCTAGCACTATCTTTAGGATCTTTTTCCGCTACTGCAGACGTTTGTTTAGGTATGGCTTGCATGTACAACAGAATGACGGCAGCGGAAGGCATTGATGCTACTATCGTTCAAGTCAATGAAGCCATGAAAGCTATCACGAGTAAGTCTGGCGAAGAAGCCATTATAGATAACATCAAAGAAGCATTAGCAACCAGCAAAGAAATCAATGCTAATGATAAAGTTGACCGCAATCGTAATCGTGCGAATGATTCTTTAAAGAAAGCCCGCAGTGCAGTAAAAGAGGGCGATATGACTAAAGCAACAGAACTATTAAAAGAAGCTGAGGATCGTTTTGCAGGCCTTAAATCTATGATCGACTTAACTCAAGCTGATAGAGTTTCACAACAAACTAACATGCTCAATCGTATTTTAGACACACCTGATCCTTCTGCTGGAGCCCGTAAATAAAATTATTAAACCATTGCCAGAGTAAACTTAAATGATAGGTTTATTCTGGCCCTGATCGTGTTCGTGTAGATTACCCTCAGCATTTCAAACGCTTCGCCCTCTGTCGACTATTCGACTTAATCGCCTTGATCTCCGACCTATTCTGTAAACTTTTTGCCCTAGCCTCAGTATTTTTTCATCCATTCTGTTAGCTTTTCCCCCTGACGCCGAATTTGTTATTCTATTAGCTCAGCTGTTGACCTAGATAATAACGTTCAGGTATAGCCAAAATAAATTACCTGCTCTAAAGGTATTCAGAATAATTGATGAGCAACTGTAAAACCAGCCTACCCTCAATACCATCATGACTTAAGTTAACAACAACCACCATCAAATTCCATATCAACGAGTACAATCAAGGTATTTATGCGATAATGTCCAGCTTTTACACTCATACTAGTTTTCCGTTCAGTTAACGGAATATCATGAATAGTAATGTCAACCAATTTAAGATAAGTCATGCAAGCTATGAACCTAGATGACCAAAAACTACGCGAATTAGGTTTAGCGGTTATTAGTGTAGAAGCTCAAGCCATTTCTGCGCTTGCTGAACAAATTAATGATGATTTTGTCACTGCCTGTAAACTACTATTTGCCTGTGAAGGTCGAGTTGTTGTTATTGGCATGGGGAAATCAGGCCATATAGCTGGAAAGATAGCTGCAACCCTTGCAAGCACAGGAACACCGGCTTTCTTTGTGCATCCTGGAGAGGCTAGCCATGGTGATTTAGGCATGATTACTCGACACGATGTCGTATTAGCCTTATCCAACTCTGGTGAAACTGAAGAAATCGTTAGAATTTTACCTTTGATTAAACGTTTGGGAGTACCACTCATCGCAATGACGGGTAATCCTGCATCAACCTTGAGCAGTATTTCTACCGTCCATCTTAATGTTGCTGTTGAACAAGAGGCCTGCCCTCTAGGGCTTGCCCCCACCTCTAGCACTACTGCTGCACTAGTAATGGGTGATGCTTTGGCGGTGTCACTACTTGATGCTAGAGGTTTTACACGTGACGACTTTGCCTTGTCTCATCCCGGTGGCAGCCTAGGCAGGCGACTCTTATTAAGAGTCACTGATATTATGCATTGCGATGATGAGATGCCCTCTGTCCCTGCTACTGCGCTGATAGGTAGTGCTTTATTGGAAATGACTGAGAAGAAACTGGGCATGACCGCTATCGTCGATGAGAGTAATCGAGTTATCGGCATTTATACTGATGGCGATTTAAGACGTACGTTGGCCAGAAATATTGATATTCAGAATACAACTATTAGTGAAGTGATGACAACTCAATGTGCGCTTATTTCAGCCGATATTCTTGCCGCCGAAGCCATGCAGATCATGGAACAAAAAAAGATTAATGCCTTAATTGTTGTTGATGAACAAAATATAGCCGTGGGCGCTTTAAATATGCATGATTTAATACGGGCGGGTATCGTATGATGCTGACCAATCATGACATGCAGCCTATTATCGATAAAGCTAAAAAACTTAAATTATTAATACTGGATGTCGATGGCGTATTGACTGATGGAAAGCTTTTTTTTGATAACGAAGGCAATGAGTACAAATCATTTCATGCGCGAGATGGACACGGCATTAAGTTATTACGCCAAACAGGTGTTGAAGTCGCTGTAATTTCAGGTCGCAAATCAAATTCAGTCGCACTAAGAATGAAAAGCCTAGGTATTGAGCATGTTTATCAAGGCCATGAGGATAAACGCGCTGCTTTTAACGAACTACTGATCAAAGTTGGTGTCACGCCAGAACAAGTGGCTCACGTGGGCGATGATTTACTTGATTTACCTATTATGAAGCGAGTAGGTCTTGCTATTGCCGTTAATGACGCCAATTTTGCTGTTAAAGAACACGCCGACTGGTGTACTTCAGCATTAGGCGGTAATGGTGCTGTGCGTGAAGTCTGCGACTTTATTATGCAAGCACAGGGACATTTTGATGACGTACTAAAGACTTATCTAAAATGACGTTACAAGAAAATAAATTTTATATTTATATCGCGATTGTTACTTTATTAAGTTGGCTTATGCTTAGAATGACTGGCATGATTGATACACACAATATTCAAGCACCTGCGCATAGCCCTGATTATTCCAGTAAAGGCTATACAAAGTGGGAAATGAATGAGTTTGGTGCTCTTAAAAAAAAGGTGCTGGCTGATGAAATGATTCATTACAGTGATGATGGTACTACTCACATGACCTCACCTATCATGACATTTATTAATGCTAACGCAATGATACCTCCCTGGGTTGTTAAATCAGAAACGGGTATTTTATCCAGTGACGGCAAAGACTTATCACTTAATGGCAAAGTGGTTATTGATAGAATAAAAGCAGATGGTGTTAGTCCTCTTAGGATTAATACCAGTGAATTAAAAGTAAAGCCAGAAACAAATTACGCAGAAACAGTTGAGTGGGCAGAGTTAATTAGCGAACTCAATATAACCACTGGCATAGGCATGAACTTAACTTTTACTGATCCTGTTCATTTACAATTACTTGCTAATGTAAAAGGAAGCTATGAAAAAAAATAAACCATCCCCCCTCTTTTACTACATTGCATTAGTTATGATGTTTCTAAGTTGCAATGCGCTTGCTTTAGAAACAGATGCAGAACAACCTATAACGATTGATTCAAATACCGCCACTTATGATGATCTTAGCGCTACTAGCACTTACATCGGTAACGTCGTCTCGGTTCAAGGTAGTATCGTTGTTCACTCTGATAAGTTAGTCGTTTATTTTGTTGATGGTGACGCTGAAAAATTGGTTTTTACTGGTAATAAAGCAAAGTTCAAACAAACGCCTAATGTCGGTGCCAAAGACATAACAGGCGAATCATTTATAGGCCATTACTTCCCTAAGATCAATCAACTAGTGCTCATTGATACGGCGACTGTTTGGAAAGATGACGGCATTTATGCCAGTGATTTAATTGAATATAATACTAAAACATCCTTAGTTAATGCTGGCGAAAAATCAACTGATACTAAGCGGGTACATGTCATCTTAAAACCTAAAAGCAAAGAACAACCTATCAAAAAGAGCGCCAATCAATGATAGATCAGAGAGCCATACCTAGCCAGTGCAGACCCAAAGATATTAGGCAATTTCCTTTTGTTTACTTTTAGCTTTTTAGTATTTAAAAATGACCATTCTAACAGCGCATCAACTCATTAAAACTTACAACAAACGAAATGTGGTTAATGGCGTATCATTGCATGTTAATACCGGTGAAGTTGTAGGCTTATTAGGCCCTAATGGTGCGGGGAAAACCACTAGTTTTTATATGATGGTTGGCTTAATTAAAGCCGATCATGGACATATAACTCTAGATGATAAGGATATTACCCATTACCCCATGCATTTAAGAGCGGTCCATGGCATTGGTTATTTGCCGCAAGAACCTTCAGTATTTCGTAAACTAAGCGTGAAAGACAACTTACGTGCTGTCTTACAAATTCGCTCTGACTTAACATTAAATCAACAAGAACAAATCATTGAGGATTTATTACAAGAGTTTCATATTGGTCATCTGCGCAATCAAATAGCTCTAAGCTTGTCGGGTGGAGAGCGACGACGCGTTGAAATAGCGAGAGCATTAGCAACTAACCCAAAATTCATTTTGCTTGATGAACCTTTTGCTGGTGTTGATCCTATTTCAGTTGAAGATATTAAAAAAATTATCGAACATCTGAAAGATCGTGGTATAGGTATACTCATTACTGAACATAATGTGAGAGAAACATTAAGCATTTGTGATCGTGCGTATATACTTAGCGACGGAAAAGTTATTGCAGAAGGAGGAGCTAATGATATTGTCGCAAATGAGGAAGTTCGTAAAGTATATTTAGGTAATAATTTTAGCTTGTAAATATTAGTGTAATTTTTTGGCATTACACTAACTAAAAAACTGGGTATCCAAGACACATTACTTCTGACTATTTGTGACCGAATGAAACAATCATTACATCTTCGGCTAGGCCAACAATTAACAATGACGCCTCAATTACAGCAGGCGATTAAATTGTTACAAATGTCGACATTAGATTTGCAACAAGAAATACAACAAGTTCTTGATTCCAATATCATGTTGGAGATCAACGAAGATGAAGGTACTCCTAGTGAGGCAATAAGCGCCTCTGAAAGTAATGTTGAATATTCTGAATCGTATACTAGCGAAGGATCACAAACTAACATACCGGATGAATTACCTACAGATTCTTCATGGGAAGACACTTATGAACCTGTTTTGGCTCCTGGCATCAGTAATCCTGAAACTGTTGAATTTGAATCACAGCGTAGTAACGAAGTAACACTACAAGATCATCTTTTATGGCAGCTTGAATTAACTATTTTTTCAGAGCGTGACCATGCTATCGCCATTGCCATCATTGATTCCATTAATAACGAAGGTTATCTTGGCACTACTCCAGAAGATATTTATCATGGCTTGCAAAGCCAATTTGAAGACTTAGACTTTGATGAAATTATTGCTGTACTTCATAGAGTGCAACAATTTGATCCACCGGGAATAGCAGCCATTGATTTAAGTGACTGCTTAAAGCTACAACTACTACAGTTACCAGAATCTACCCTATATCGAGAACAAGCTTTACTTGTGGTGACGCGCTATTTAAAATTGCTGGCAACTCATGAGCAAGCAAAACTATTACGAAAACTGGGCGTAACTGAACTAGAATTGGCTAATATTGTTTATCTAATTAGAACTCTAGACCCGAAACCAGGTGAAAAAATACAAGGTTCAAGTTCTGAATATGTTATCCCCGATGTTTATGTCACTAAGCAGAATGATGTTTGGCAAGTAAACTTAAATCAGGACATTGCTCCAAAATTACGTATTAATCCCTTCTATTCATCTTTGATTAAACGAGCTGACAACAGTAAAGATAATGTTTGTATGAAAGATCATTTACAAGAGGCTAAATGGTTTATTAAAAATCTGCATAATCGTAACGATACGCTATTACGTGTTGCCCGTTGTATTATTGAAAAACAAATTGGATTTTTAGAACATGGTTCTATTGCCATGAAACCCATGGTATTAAGAGATGTAGCCGAGGCGCTCGAATTACATGAATCAACCATATCAAGAGTGACGACACAAAAATACATGCATACGCCCAACGGTATTGTTGAATTTAAATATTTCTTTTCCAGCCATGTATCAAGGGAAGGAGGCGGCGAGTGTTCCTCTACAGCCATTCGAGCTTTTATTAAAGAATTAATCGACACTGAAAATCAAGCAAAGCCTTTAAGTGATAATAAAATTGCTGATTTTTTACAAGAAAAAGGCATTAATGTTGCTCGAAGAACTATTGCCAAGTATCGTGAAGCCATGTTTATTTCATCATCAAGTCAGCGCAAACGTCTTTTTTAGCGCCAATTGAAAACCAACCAACCATTAAATAAAGGAGTTTATTCCATGCAACTAATAGTAACAGGTCATCATCTTGAAGTAACTGAAGCATTAAAAGCACATATCGATGCTAAATTTGAAAAATTAGCACGTCATTTTGACAATGTGGCTGATGTACACGTTATTTTAAGCGTAGAAAAATTAATCCAAAAAGCAGAAGCTACTTTGCAAGTCAGTGGTGCAAATTTTTTTGCTGAAGATCATCAAGAAGATATGTACGCTGCTATTGATGAGATGGTCGATAAATTAGATCGTCAAATCACTAAGCATAAAGAAAAAACTGGCAGCCATAGATAAGTAGGTGTAGTGCGAAAGATATAAAAGCAATTGTCTTTTGTGTCTTTCGCCTAATCTATCATGAAACTACTTATTGTCAGCGCTCTATCAGGCTCAGGTAAAAGTATCGCTTTAGATACTTTGGAAGACTGTGGTTATTATTGTATAGATAATTTACCGGTTACCTTACTTGAGGACTTCATTAATCATGTTATGTTGGCGGATAAGCAAACCTATGCCAAGACAGCAGTAGGTATAGATGCTAGAAACCAAAGTGAAAGCCTAGCTAGTTTCTCCGAGATATTAATTTCAATTCGCGCAAAAGGCATTGATTGTGAAATTATTTTCATGCAAGCTGAAGAAGCGACATTATTAAAGCGTTATAGTGAAACGCGTCGCAGACATCCATTAACGGATTTAAATACACCGTTAAAGGAAGCGCTGAAAATTGAAAAAGAAATGCTTATACCGGTTGCAAAGCATGCCAATGTCGTTATTGATACCAGTCGAACACACTATCATCAATTACGTGAACTTATTAGAGATCAAATAGGTGAACGTGATTACCAACATATTTCTCTACAATTTCAATCATTTGGCTTTAAACACGGTGTGCCGCTAGATGCAGACTTTGTTTTTGATGCTCGCAGTTTACCTAATCCTTATTGGATTCCGGAATTACGCGCATTAACTGGAAAAGATAAAGCTGTTGCCGATTTCCTTGCAGAGCAACCTTTAGTTGATGAGTTTTTTCAAGATATCAGTGTTTTTCTTGAACGTTGGATACCTAGATTTGAAGCCGAAGGACGCAGCTATTTGACTATTGCAATAGGCTGCACAGGCGGTCAACATCGCTCAGTTTATTTAGTTGAAGCACTCATTAAACGATTTAATAGCCCTATCGTTAATGTCATAGTCCGTCACCGAGAAATACAATAAAGCTAACAACTTTTAATCGCTTACTTATTTAAACGGTAAATAGTAAGTTGCAACCTGCTTATATTGCAGCACCTCTTTTCGTTCTTTCTCTAAAAAATGCTCGACAGCGATTGCATAGCGGTCATCTTTAAGCCAATGCGCAGAATAAGTAGTGACTGGCTCAAAACCTCTAGCAATTTTATGTTCGCCTTGAGCGCCAGAATCAAAGCGCTTTAAGCCCTGCTCTATACAATAATCAAGACCTTGGTAATAACAGGCTTCAAAATGTAGACTATGATAGTCTTCATAACATCCCCAATAACGCCCATATAAAGTATCGCCACCTATAAAACTTAAAGCCGCAGCGACTGGTTGTTCATCTTTAAGCGCTAGTATTAATAATAAATGCTCGCCCATCGTGGCGGCTATTTGTTTAAAAAATGCCAGATTCAAATAGGGCTGAGAATTTCTTTTCAAATACGTCAATGAATACAACTGAAAAAATATCTGCCACTGCTGATCATTGACATTGGGTCCTGCAATACGCACGAGCTGAACACCCTGCTCTTCTACTCGACGACGTTCACGCTTTATCATTTTTCGTTTACTGGCATTCATGATATTCAAAAAATCATTGAAATCAGTATAGCCTTGATTAAACCATTGAAACTGTACACCCTCTCGTATACTTAAAGCCAATGTTCGCAATAGTTCTAACTGTGGTAACTCAGGAAACAAACAGTGCCATGAAGAAATATTATGCTGTTGCGCATGTTGCTTAATAAAATCCAACATTAAACGCATCACGTCCAGTCTATCAATACCCGCATGCACAACTACTCTAGGTCCCTGGCAAGGTGTAAACGGAATAGCACTCAGTAACTTTGGATAATAGTCCAAACCCTGCTGTTGATAAGCTTGAGCCCAGGAATGATCAAACACATATTCACCCCATGAATGTTGCTTTACATACATAGGCATTAATGCCAGCAATTGATTTTTCTTTATAACTAGCAAATGTGCGCCAGCCCAACCACTATGTTCGCAAACTGAACCACTTTGCTCTAGAGCCAATAAAAACTCATGGCGCATAAAAGGATAAGCCGTACCAGTAAGATTATTCCAAGCTTTAGCATCAACTTGAGTCATGCTGTGGATTTGTTTTACTTCCATTTCTAAAACCAGTACAGTTAAAAGCGACAGAATATCATCAATCAATTGTATACATGAGCTATAAAACTTTTTCTCAAGCCTGTGAAAATAACAATGCACCCATTTTAAAGAGCACCAATCACAGCTTTAATTGTCGCTAGAGGTACTGTAGCCAGTTGAATGGATATATTTCTATAAAATGATACTTTCTCAACAACAGGATAGGTCATGAAGTCGAGCATAACTTTTGCTCTATAATTGAATTATCTTTTAAATAATTGAGCTCTAAAGTAAGCTTTCGCTGAAAATCGTGGAAACGGAGCGTTAGCGAAGTGAAGCTTTTTAGTCGCCGATAG
>Ga0214167_1001176_pt1 | contig 10971 bp, 16 predicted proteins | sample TroBogypolimnion_45_FD_153006 | JGI IMG/M metagenome (GOLD analysis project Ga0214167, IMG submission 153006) | Freshwater microbial communities from Trout Bog Lake, WI - Practice 18AUG2009 hypolimnion v3 | ecosystem: Environmental > Aquatic > Freshwater > Lake > Hypolimnion/Profundal zone ... | reverse complement strand
AATTATCAGTATGTAGCAGGTAAGCAACGATTGTCCATGCTCCGGAAATCAGTTTATAAAACATACACCCCTCCACATCTTTATGAAATTGTAAAGAAAAATGTAGCCACAGGTCTTTATACAGATGAACTATTAACATGGTACACCGAAGACGACTGGAATAAAATGAATGACATGCTGGATCACGACAAGGATGAATTATATTCCTATGCTGCGATTGAACAGCTGATTGAAAAATATCTTGTCAAGAATCGCGCCACAAAGGAAATATATGAAACCCCACAAATTCGTTACATCATTGCAGCCGCAACTGTGTTCCATAAAGAAGAACCTAACTCGTCTCGGATGCGCTATATTAAAGAATATTATAATGCCGCATCAGATGGCCTCTTTACTCTTGCTACCCCTGTGCTTGCTGGTCTGGGGACTCCTACAAAACAGTTTAGTAGTTGTGTGCTTATCCGTAGCGATGACAACCTTGATAGTATTTTCGCATCTGGAGAAATGATGGCCAAGTATGCCGCTAAACGAGCCGGCATAGGTCTTGAAATTGGTCGCTTACGTCCATTGGGTGCTCCTATCCGTGGTGGTGAAGTTATGCACACAGGGATGATTCCATTCCTTAAAAAGTGGTTTGGTGATTTACGTTCATGTTCACAAGGAGGTATCCGCAATGCAAGTGCTACCGTTTTTTATCCTATTTGGCACTATCAGTTTGACGATCTTATTGTTCTTAAGAATAATCAAGGAACTGAAGAAACACGAGTAAGATTTATGGACTATGGTGTAGTCCTTAACGCAATGTTCTGGCGTCGCTTTAAGAACAAAGAACAAATTACATTCTTTGATCCTAACGAAGTGCCGGATCTGTATGAAGCATTTTATACGAACACAGAAAAGTTTGAACAGCTTTATGTCAAGTATGAAAAGCGCAAAGACCTACGCACCAAGACCATGGCCGCTGAAGATGTGTTCAAAGGTGGCATTCTTAAAGAACGCACAGACACAGGACGTATCTATCTTGTGTTTGTTGACAATGTCATGAACCAAGGGCCGTTTGATCCGGAGTATCATACAATCTATCAAAGTAACCTTTGCCTGGAGATTTTGCTTCCGACTGTCCCATTTAAATCATTAGATGATGATACTGGTCGCATTGCTCTATGCACATTGGGCAGTATCAATTGGGGGTCGTTCCGTAATCCCGAAGACATGCGCCGTGCTTGCCGTATACTACAACGCTCACTCTGTAACATTCTTGACTACCAAGACTTCCTAAGCATACAGAGCAAACTAAGCAACGATGAAATTAGTCCACTAGGCATTGGCATTACTAATTTAGCATATTGGCATGCCAAGCGTAGTTTGAAGTATGGTGAGAAAGATGCACTACAAGAAGTTAAGAGCTGGATGGAACATCAAGCGTTCTATCTAACAGAAGCTACAGTAGAGCTGGCCAAAGAACGTGGCGTTTGTGCCCATAGCGATAAGACTTGGTACGGGCGTGGTACATTTCCGTGGGAGCGCCGTGCTCCGGCAGTTAATGAATTAGCTGACTTTGCTCCTGAGCTTGATTGGGAAACACTTCGTACAAATATGAAAGAATATGGTGTACGCAATGCGACACTAATGGCAGTAGCACCAGTTGAAAGTTCAAGTGTGGTTATTAATAGTACTAATGGAATTGAAATGCCGATGAGTTTGATTACTGTCAAAGAAAGTAAGGCCGGTAGTTTAATTCAAGTAGCACCAGAATACAATAAACTAAAATCAAAATATCAGCTAATGTGGGAACAAAAAGATTGTATTGGATATTTGAAAACTGCCGCGGTTATTCAAGTGTATGTTGACCAAAGCATAAGTACTAATACATTTTATTCACCAAAGCATTTTCCAGATAGAAAGGTACCGTCAACATTGATTGCTAAGAATTTAATGTTGTTCCATAAATGGGGCGGAAAAACTTTTTATTATAGCCTTATTGATAAGCAAGGTAGTAAGTCTGACAAAAGTGACGAAGTTGTTGAGTTACCAGTGGATGATTTTGGCGACGAAGATGATTGTTTATCGTGTAAATTGTAAGCACCTGTAAACTATAATAAATAGTAATATGAACTATTTAAAAATTTACAATGATATTGTTGACCGTAGTAAGAATAGAGTATTAGAAGGATACAAAGAAAGACATCACATTATTCCAAGATGTGTAGGTGGCACCAACGACAAATCTAACTTGGTAGATTTAACAGCAGAAGAACATTATGTATGCCATCAATTATTGGTAAAGATGTATCCGAATAATATCAAATTAGTCAAGGCGGCAATGTTTATGGTATCGGCGACCAAACATCAAAGACGAAGTAATAAAACATACAGTTGGTTAAAGAAACAATATTCAGAATATATGAAAGGTCCTAATAATCCGCAGAAAATAAACCCTGTGAAGGGTCCTCGACACGGTATGTTTGGTAAGAAACTTCCAGCAGATCATTTTACAAAAGAAGGATTAAAATCTCTATCGGAATCTAAACTTGGTGATAAAAATCCTATGGCAGGCATTAAGCCCTGGAAACACGGTCGTGCTACTGAATATACAAAAAACATTTGGCGTAAGGCAGATGAGATTTATAAAGTATGGTTAGAAAATAATATGCCTTCATATTGTCGTCTACTCACACTGACTAATAATGGAAATTATACGGATTCTGATTACAACACAAAAGTATCGCCGTTTATGAATATGGTAAAATATTTTAGGAACGATTGGGTCCCGACAAAAGATTTAGAATGGAAGAAATTTAAATTAAAGGATGAAGATGAAGAAGCGTAATTATACTAAAGAAGATGTAAAGCGACTACAAGGTAGTTTAAAGATTGAGTACACATTGGCCAAGCGTGGGGCAACCAAACTCCGCGAATTATTGGCAACAGAACCATTTGTGCCTACCTTAGGCGCATACAATGGACAGCAAGCAGTTCAACACGCCAAGGCCGGACTCAAGGCAATTTACTTGAGTGGTTGGCAAGTGGCGGCAGCCGCCAACACAAGTGGTCGTGTTTACCCTGACCAAAGTTTGTATCCAGTAAACTCGGTGCCAGAGGTTGTTCGAGCAATTAACAACGCACTACGTCGTGCTGATCAAATACAAACTCTAGAAGCATATGATGCTACAGCCGCAGTTCCGACTACTCAAATTGATTACTATTTGCCAGTTATTGCTGACTGTGAAGCAGGCTTTGGCGGTGCGTTAAACGCATATGAACTAACCCTGTCCTGTATCGAAGCTGGTACGGCCGCAGTACACTTTGAAGATCAATTAAGCAGTGAAAAGAAATGCGGACATTTGGGTGGTAAGGTATTAATTCCTGTACGCCAAGCAGTTCGTAATCTTAATGCCGCTCGTTTGGCCGCGGATGTTTGCGAAGTAGATACGGTTATTCTTGCTCGCACAGACGCAGAGTCAGGTACATTGATTACTACAGACATTGATCCAATTGATCAACCATTTATTGACTACAACAAGGGACGCACAGATGAGGGATTCTACCATTTCAAGAACGGCCTTGAGGCTTGTATTGCTCGTGGCTTGGCTTATGCTGAGTATGCTGATTTACTGTGGTTTGAAACTAGCACTCCTGATCTAGAACAAGCTAAGAAATTTGCTGACGCTATTCACGCTGTATTCCCAGACCAACAGTTGGCCTACAACTGCTCACCTAGCTTCAACTGGCGCAAGTATTTGACAGAAGAACAATGTGCTACATTCCAAGCAGACATCGGTCGGATGGGCTATGCTTATCAGTTCATTACACTTGCTGGTTTCCATTGCAACAACTTGGCTACCTTTGAAATGGCTGAAGCATATCAAAAAACAGGCATGCGTGGTTACAGTGAAATGCAACAACGTGAGTTTGCCGCACAAGAGCGTGGCTTTACCACAGTCAAACATCAGCGTGAAGCAGGAGTTCCATACTTTGATGCTATTGCTACAGCAGTTGGTGCAACCTCAACAACAGCACTTGAGCATTCAACAGAAGCGGATCAATTCTAATGCTACCTATCTGTCCAAAATGCGGCACCAAACACCTTAGTAATAAGTGCCCCGACGAATCGCAACAAGGAAAACAATAAAATGAGTCTCGCACAATTTGATTTAACCACTAAAACAGATTATCTTAATCGGTCAATGTTTCTGGACCCTGCCGGCCCAGTTACAATCCAACGCTTTGAAGAATTTCATTATCCTAAGATTGCTCGTTTTGAAGAAATGGCCCGTGGGTTCTTTTGGGTCCCAGAGGAGATCAGTCTAACCAAGGACGCTAATGATTTTAAAGAAGCCAGTGACACCGTGCGTCATATCTTTACCAGTAACTTACTACGTCAAACAGCACTAGATAGTATCCAAGGACGATGCCCAACACAAATATTTCTGCCAGTGGTATCGATTCCGGAACTTGAGGCACTATGTTTAATGTGGGGCTTCTTCGAAACAAACTTACATTCGAAGAGTTATAGTCATATTATTCGTAATATCTATAATACTCCTAAGGATGAATTTAATAAGATTCATAATACTCAACCAATTATTGACATGGCAAGTACCATTGGAAAATATTATGATGCATTGTATGTGCTTAACTGTAAAAAAGAAGTAGGTATAGCAGTTACAGAACGAGAACATATTAAAGCCATCTGGTTGTCATTGCATGCCAGTTACGCTCTTGAGGCACTACGCTTTATGGTTAGTTTTGCTACCAGTCTTGCCATGGTCGAGAATCGTATTTTCATCGGCAACGGTAATATTATTAGTTTAATTCTGCAAGATGAAATCTTACATAGAGATTGGACCGCTTACATTATTAATCAGGTAGTCAAAGACGATAAGCGGTTTGCAGATATCAAAGCAGAGTGCGCCGACGAAGTCTATGCTATGTACGCAGATGTTATCCGTGAAGAAAAAGACTGGGCAGACTATTTGTTTAATAAGGGCCCGGTTATTGGTCTTAATGCCAACATCCTTAAAGACTTTATGGATTATACTGCGGCAGGTGCTCTTAAAGAAATTGGAATAAAATATCAATCCCCTGCACCAAAAACAACGCCAATTCCTTGGTTTAACAAACATGTAAATACCAGTAACAAGCAGTCAGCACTCCAAGAAACCGAAAGTACTAACTATATAATTGGAGTAATGTCGGATAGTGTTGATTACGATCAACTGCCGAATCTTTAAGGAGACCGGAATGGATCAAAAATTACTTTGCCCACTGGATGGGTCCTGGTCTCAAAGTTTTTGCTCGTTGTATAACAAAGTAAAAAAGAATTGTACATATAGTACATGTGTGCATCAGTTTGAGTGCGTACGACTTAGAGAAGTACTAGAGAATGATTTAAATCTTTCTACAGTTATGACCAAAAGAATTTTAACATTGGGTATTCCCCAAGCATTATAATAACAAGGAGAAAAATATGCAAGCAGTAGTATGGAGCAAAGATTCCTGCCCATTTTGTGTTCAAGCAAAAGCATTATTAGAATCAAAAGGCATTGAGTTTGAAGAACGCAATGTTAGCACAGATTGGACCAAAGAACAATTATTAGAAGCAGTACCTACAGCAAGAACATTGCCACAGATCTTTTTAAATGATAAATTAATAGGCGGGTTCACAGAATTACGACGACACTTACAAGGATAACATGATAGTAGAAAAAGATCGAGTTTATACATTTAAATTAACCAATGCTGACGAAATAGTTGGTAAAATTGTTGATATTACTGATGAGTCATATATTGTAGCACAGCCACTTAGTGCTGTACCCACAGAAAAAGGCATACAATTAATCTTTACAGTGTTTACTGGCGACCCTAAAGAAAATGCGACTATAAATAAAACAGCGATAGCAATGATTTGCCAAACTCGTGAAGAAGTTGGCGATCACTACCTCGAAGCAACAACTGGATTAAAGCCAGTTCGTAAGCCATCAATTATTATGGGATAATAGAATGCCAGCAGTACAAAGAGTTGGAGACAAAAATAGTGCAGGTGGAGAAATCCAACAAGGTGATTCGTCTATACTGGTCAACGGTATACCAATCGCGATTAATAATTCTCCTGTGTCCTCACATGCTCCATTTGGTAAGCCCCACCCGCCCCACCAGGCTGCCCGCACCCGAGCAACGCAAACAACAATTGATGCAAACGGAAAACAAATTATAGTAACCGGTGATATTGACACCTGTGGACATGCTCGTGTTGGTGGCAGTCTAGATGTTACCATAGGATAATCATGTCCTTAACACCGTTACAACTCGACGCCGCAGCAGGGCTACTTCAAAATCAAGGCATTGGAATTAATGCCAATCTAACGTTGGCGATTGCATCCTATGCCAACACCGCATTAATTAGCCCGTTCTTAACCACAATTACTCTTGGTAGTACAGGCAATATACTTTCGGCCAATGTTGTTGTTGACCTTGAAACCTTAGCAGCATCGTCCTGCCCTGCACTAAGTGATAGCGTTCCGACAGCATATAGTAGTCTTGGTAATCAAATGATCACTGTGATTACTGCCGAGGCCACTCTGGATATTTGTGGCAACAATTCTAGTAAGCTGTCCCAGGCTGTAAATCAAGCAGATTCATATGCTAGTCAAACTAGTACTTTTATTTCAAGCGCGGTAAATTCCCAGACCTATCTTGGCAATACATTTACCACGATGAACAATATGATCACCGGTGGTATTACCGCTATAAATTTGAATACCACAGCATTTGGTTCTGATTTAACTAATCTTGGGCGATTAATAAATTTAAAAAATCTCAACAATCTTGGCAGTCCGTTAGCATTAGTGCAACAGATATATTCCATTACTGGAACGATTCCGGTTGTGTCGTTGGCGTTTGTTGCGGCCGGTGTACCGCAGGATGTAATATTAAATTTAACGAATCCAACTGTGACTGTAGCGGATTCTGCTCAGGGATTGATGTATAAGGCAATGACACAAATTACCGGCGATGGGTTAACTCAAATTTTAACGGTACTAGGAGTCACTACTGTGGGTATTGCAACCATGGCTGATTTATTAAATCCTGTAAAATTATTTCCTAATAGTTTTCAAAGTTTAACCGCACCTACAAAATATGGGCCGGTAGCAATTTATATTAATAGTGCCGGATCAGTTAATACTTCTTTACAAACACAGTTACCACCTTACGTGATAAGTTCCTTGGTATGATAGCCTACGATAGACTTAGTCAAATTATACCAGCCGATTGGGCCTTGGCTAACAAAGCTCTGGCTACAAGTCTACAACAGATCGGTGGTGTTACCAATATGACATTGCCGATATTGGCCAATACTATATCAAATTTACAAACTACTAATAATTTAAATCTGGTTACAGCATTAACACAAGCAGTTCCGTCATCAGTATCTAATTATCTTTCAAACATAGCCGGCACTAATGGAAACACGGTTGGGGTTTGTGATGTGCTAGGAATCGCAGCTGGATATCAAGTCACCGGTTACTTTAATAACACCGTTGCTACATTGGCTAATACTAATGTGGCCTACTTGACCACGGTGTATCAAAATATGAACAGCGTAGTTGGTAATATATATGGTGATCCTATTACTGGACCTGTGACTATTCCTGCAGGCCAACCGGCCGCTGGTATGTATTATGCCAACACCGACGGCATGGGTAACGTCTATACAACAGCAGCCGATTCGGCTATGACCGGTACCGGTGGAGACACGCCACCTACTGGCCCGGGGTTAATTCCTGTGGCCTTAACTGAAATTGGAAATATTGTTGTTGCTGACGCTAATCAAGTAGTCGATCTCAACAGTTACTTTAATTCAATGGCTCAACAGGTAGTAACCGAACATACACTCCAGGCCGCAGCCCAGATAGATTTTGCAAATCTCCAAGCTAACAATAGTTCTAGTGTGTACAGTTTAATCTACAGTTTGCCTGATTATGGTCTACAGACCGAGCAAGGTGGTCAAGCACAGTTTTGGGAAGGGGTTGCTGACCTATCTACATTTACTGGCCAGTCTATAACAGCCGCTATACGAGCAGGAAAGAATCAAAAAGTTTTAACTAATGCTGGAATACAGACTAATTCTAATGTACCAGATGCTCCAAATCCACCCGTGCCACAGGCTAATTTATTGCCCTCAACTTACACAGCCCAACAAACAGCTAATTTAATAGTTAAATAACCGTTGTAAAAAAGCCACACCCAAACAGTTGACCAAAAATGCCCGATTTGCTATAATGTATGTATAGTGAAAATAAAGGAGCAGATATGTTTGAAACACTTGTAGATCAATTAGTTAAGGTTACTCTTACTCCGGAACCAGTTAAGACTGAGTTCTATAACGGCACCCTCTTTGTTAGTAAAATTACCGAGCGCCAGGCTCGTAGCATTTTCCATGTATTAAGCCAGACCTTAGGTATGGGCACAGTGCAAGTGAGCCCAATTGGCGATTCCGGCGAATATGCTTTTGACTTTGTTGCGGAAAAACAACACCAAAATACTGAAGATTTTAGCCCGTTTGCCACAGTAAACAGCTAGGTTGACCAAAAATTACCGATTTGTTATAATAGTATTATAGTAAATTAAAGGAGCAAGACAAATGGCATACGATCACTTAGCAAAATTAGATGTAGAAGGTTTGCAAGGTTACTTCTCCGATTTCCATAAAGACTTTTACGGCAGTCGCCCACGTTGGGGTACTCCCGAGCAGTGGATTGACCGTGCGTGGCTAGAGTCAAACATTATTAATATCCATACAGCCATGGATCGTATGAAACTAACGGTTGAAGGCCGTGAAGAACTCCGTGCAAACGGGTGGGTCATTGATGAAGCAGACTACGATGATGTTATTGATCCTAAAGAATACGCAGAGTGGTCAGCTGATGCAGATGCTCAGGCCTATGGGGAGATGCTATAATGGGATCGTTCAAACACATTGAAATTGAAATCATGCACTGGCAGGCATGTGGCCGCACTGTAGAAGAAACTTATATCTATTGGAAAGATTATGTGACTCATGAAGATGTGGTTCGTATTTTTAGCCAGGAAACAGTATAATGGAAAAGAAAACTCCTAAATTTGTCTGGTATGATGCCTTGAAGAATACAGTCGAAAAGGCACAAGCAACTAAAGAATATAAAATTTCCTACAAGATGAAACCGGAAGATATCATGACATTTGTATCCGGCCTACATACTGTTCAATTGGATATGATTGATTGTGCCGTGATTGCAAAAGAGCGTGAAGGTTTTCCAGAAGCCAATGCAGTAATCGACCATATCATGGAGATGAAATAATGATTACTTTAATTACATTCGCATTACTGATATATCTATTTGTAGATATCCCAGCATATGATCCCTGGAGTGACAAATGAAACATTCTTTTCGTATGTGGTGCCAGGAAAAATGGTTCGAGCATAAAGACGAACTTGAGTCTTATGGTCAACCGTTGCTTTATACAGCCGATCAATATTTTGCCCGATATAAGTTCTGGCTCAAGCGTGAGTATCGTCATCAACAAAATGGTTAAGTATTTGCTCTCTGCTGTAGCAATCGCTCTTGTTGGGTGTGCAAGCCAACCAGAACAACCAGAACAACCATATCAACCAGCAGACCTAACTAACTTTGTAGCGGCTTGCCAGTACTCCAATAGGAAGCCAGCCGCACATGACAAAATTAATTATTTAAATCGGTTAGTTAATGAATATTTTGAGTACCACAAAACCCATCCTATTACCATAGAAGATCGTAGATACTACGGTCGATTGAAAAACTATATTTGGTCTATGAGATCAACATGCGCCGCACAGTACCTTTAATTCTAGTTCTTATAGCGTCAACGGCACACGGTGAATGCTATGTAAGATCCGCAACGACTAATCGAACCGCTATAAACATTACCGCGGTGGCCGATATTGAGCCCTTGGTAGTTCCTATTTCGCCAACACAGAACAAGTGTATAGTGAGTTTTCGGGCGCAGGTAAACGGACGCTGGATTACAGCCGAAGGTGAAAAGGTAGGGCCAAAATCCATATCCGAAAAAGATTTATGTGCCAGTGCAATAGACGACGGTCGTGTACAAATACTAAGTCGTGCAGACAGCGGACGAATGGATGTAGAACAGAATATGGTTTGTAATGATCAACCTGAAATAAAGGTTAGGGCAGTTAGACTTGGTGAACGGGTGCGTGAAAGCGAAGTGCTACCCCATCCGAACTTTCCACGACAGTTTGTCTATCGTACTGCCGCCTGTAGATGGTTTATCGAACCCGAAGTACATCCTGGTCGTGATTTACTACAACGCCAGGGTATTATTTGTCAAGTAAACGGTAACGAGTGGCAAGTGGTTGACAAATGGTAAGGATTGTAGTAATATATTGTTATAGTAACCAAACCCTAGAGGTGATAGAATGAAGAAATTAGCAATTGCAGTAGCAGTAACAGGTGTATTGAGTGCCTGTGGTACAAGTGGTACTAATTATAGTGCCCAGTATAACCAACAATCCACTCAAACTTCAGCGCAGATGAGTAATGCTATTAGTCAGGCACCGGAATGGATGAGCAAGTTACCAAAGGCCGCAGGTTATGTGTTTGAAAACGGCACAGCAACCAGTTCCGACTTTGGATTTGCCGATATTAAGGCCAAGACCATTGCCTACAGCAAAATCTGTACAGCCGCAGGCGGTAAAGTGCGTAGTCAGGTTAAAATGTATAAGGCCGATAATGGCGACACCGGCACCGAGCAAAGTGAAATGGCTGTTCGGAGTATGTGCCCAGATGTGGATATCAGTGGTGTAGAAACTGTTGAGATGAAACATGTAGCTGATGGCAATCGCATTCGTACCTATGTGTTGGTAGCACTACCACTTAATGGTCGTATGAATAAAGATATTAAGCGTAGTGCCAAAGAGGCCTTTAAGGAACT
>Ga0214167_1001169_pt1 | contig 11007 bp, 10 predicted proteins | sample TroBogypolimnion_45_FD_153006 | JGI IMG/M metagenome (GOLD analysis project Ga0214167, IMG submission 153006) | Freshwater microbial communities from Trout Bog Lake, WI - Practice 18AUG2009 hypolimnion v3 | ecosystem: Environmental > Aquatic > Freshwater > Lake > Hypolimnion/Profundal zone ... | reverse complement strand
TGGCTCAGTGTGGTTATGTTTCTACCATTAATTTTTACGGCACCTAAACTACCTGAACTTGGTGCGATTAAGATGACAGTGCTGGACGTAGGGCAGGGCTTGTCAGTAGTGGTGCAAACTACGCATCATAGTTTGGTTTATGATACTGGCGCTAAGTTTTCAGCAGAAAGTGACATGGGCCAGAGTGCCATCTTGCCTTTCTTACGGCAACAAGGTAACGAACATTTAGATGCCTTAATTGTCAGTCATGGTGATAACGACCATATTGGCGGTGCGGACTCATTATTGCATAACATGCCTACTCAGCAAATATTAACGAGTGCAATTCGGCAATTAAGGGCTTATGCGCCGCAGAGTTGTGTAGCAGGACAAGCTTGGATTTGGGATGAGGTGAGTTTTACTATGCTCTCGCCCCAACAAAGCTTTGTTTCAGACAATGATAATTCCTGTGTGCTAAAGATACAATCGAAACAAGGATCAGTCTTAATGGTCAGTGACATAGAAGCCGCTGCAGAATCTTGGTTGGTAGAGACTTATGGCCATGAGTTAAAGTCTGATATTTTAATGGCTCCGCATCATGGCAGTAAAACCTCTTCTTCGCTGAGTTTCTTGCGGGCGGTACAGCCTAAATATGTATTGATTTCTGCCGGCTATAAAAATCAATTTGGCCATCCGTATCCGATCAGCTTACAGCATTATCAGCAAATCGGTGCGCTATGGTGGAACACAGCAGATAAAGGTGCGCTTATGTTGAGTGAGCAGGAAAACGGTTGGGATATACAATCATGGCGTGATGAAAAGGGTAAATATTGGAATAATAAGCACAACTGAAAGATAATGCATGTTTTGGATTCTAACTAAAGGCTAGATAAGAGATGGCACAATTTACAGTGACTGGCGATGTTGATCCCTTTTTACATATTAGTTTGTTGCATGGGGAAAAGATTTATTGCGAATCTAACGCTATGGTGATGATGGAAAGTGCCTTAGAGCTAAAAGGAAAAATGACCGGCGGCATCGGTAGTGCCTTGATGCGCCGCTTTGCCAATGGAGAATCGTTCTTTCAACAGCATATAGAAGCGATACGAGGTGACGGCGATTGTTTATTATCACCAACCTTACCAGGTGCTATACAAGTATTAGATGTTGGTGCTATTAGCTACAACATTACTGATGGTGCTTTTGTGGCGGCTGAAAGCGGTGTGACCTTGAATGTGCGTTCACAAAGCTTAGGTACAGCCATATTTGGTCAAACAGGCGGTTTCTTTATTTGTGAAGCGAGTGGTGTTGGTAAATTAGCCGTATCCGGCTTTGGCTCTAGCTTTGTAATAGATGTAGAGCCTGGTAAAGATATTATTATAGACAATGCCCATGTAGTGGCCTGGGACAGTGCCTTACATCATGAAATTTCAGTTGCGACCCAGCAAGCTAGTGGTTTGTTAGGTCAACTGGTTAATAGTGTCACCAGTGGCGAAGGTATGGTGTTAAAGTTTTCAGGCAGAGGCAAGGTGGTGATTTGTTCACGTAACCGAGATAACTTTATCGCCTGGTTACTTAAAGGGATGCCGGGTGGTAATTAATTATTTTATAGCAAGGTAGGTCGGGTTAGGCGCTAGCCGTAACCCGTAACCCGACATTATTGAGCGTTGAATTGTCGGGTTACACTATGGCTAACCCGACCTACACGACTGGGGCTTGGCGTTTCCGAAAAAAGTATCAGCTGTCCTGATGTTCTATAGCAATAGGAGCAGGTTGGAATAATTCAGCGATCAATTTAAAATAACTCACAAATTGGGGCGGCACAGGTATATTCCAAGCTCTTCCGGTGATATGTGCAAATATATTAGTTAACCAAATGCGGTTAGATTGCGCATCTTGAATTAATAGCTGATAAGCATTGTCTTTGCTGGCAATGGCAAAATCATTGAGCCAGACTTCAATGGACTCAGCTTCTCCTTCGAGTTTAATATGCACATAGACTTTTCGTGCCTCTATATCTAAATCAAAGTCAATTAACTGAGCAATGCCCTTAAGTATGAAGTTAGTTGTCCAGACGACCATCAATTTTGGAGTCCATTTGATAGCTAGTTTGATAAGGGTTGTTTTGTAGCTCATGAGTAGTTTTTATTATTCAATGAAGTGGGCTTTAATCAGAAATGATTGATTGTTAATATTCAGATAAAGTTCAAATCGTTTGTGGTTGCTGACGGCTAAGTAATCACCTAGGTTGGTTGGGTTGCGAAAAGACGCAGCCCAACCAACCTAGGTGGCGGTGAATTTTTACTTAGGTGCTGTTAGTTCAAGCGTATGCTTAGCCTTATTAGAATCAGAGGCTGATTTGTCTGTACTGTTTTTGTTTTGTGTCGAGGACGTTGCGTTACCAGTGTTCGTGCCTGAATTGTCATCTAGTAAATCAACATCTTGGCTAGAGTTTCCATCATGTATTAGGAAGTCACGGTTTTGTTCATAAGAGTTTTTGATGAATTCATAGCGATTAACTGAGCCCTCATTGATGATTTTTTCAGTCGTCATCAAATTTGCACGTCTATCAACGACATCAACAGCTTTAGAGCCTGCAATAGCGGCGCTGATGGCCGTGGTGCCAAAAGCAGAGACATAAGTTAATGGATTAAACAAAGCATCGCCCACAATACCTACGGCGTCTCTAGGATTGCTAGGGCCTAAAAGTGGCAAAACTAAATAAGAGCCAGAAGGAACGCCCCAAACGCTCAGTGTTTGTCCAAAATCTTCTTGATGTTTAGGCAAGTCAATCATTTTTGCTATATCAACAAAGCCTGCCACGCCCACTGTGGAGTTGACAAGTAGTCGACGGGCATCCATGCCACTTTGGTTTAGTTTAAATTGTAATAAATCATTGATAGTGACGCCGATGTCATTAATGTTACTAAAGAAATTAGTGACACCTTCGTTGACGAAAGTAGGCGTAATCCATTGATAGCCTTTGGCAACTGGCTTTAAAATAGCCTTGTCTACATTATCATTAAATGATTGAGTACCTTTATTCCAACCTATCCATGGATCTGTTTTTTCTGGAGTAGTCGAAGTAGTAGCGCAGCCGGTTAGAGCCATAGCTAAAGTTAGACTACACAATATTAGCGGTTTATGAGTGATCACTTTGTTTTGATTCATGATAGATTTAGTCCTGATTTTGTGAGCGTTTTTATTATTGTTTGATCATCAGTGTTTATAGCATAAGCAGTAACAATGATCATGATATATTGCTACTTTGGGTGATGGTAGCGAGTTTTATTAACCTGTTCTATCTTTTTAGGTTTGTTAGGCTTGATTTTACTCTTAGTAACGACTGTTAGTTTAGGTTTTGCAATAGGACGAATGCTGGTTATTTTTTTTACAGTAGGCGTCATTGTCGTATGGTGAATGCTATGAGTGAACTTTCTATTAAGTTTAGCTTTTGGAATATAAGCATCATTAGTAGAATTTGAACCTATACTAGTTTGTGGCATATTACCACAGCCGAGTTGAACGGGAGGCGTGCCACCTGTATTGCTGGCCATGGCGTTAATATTAGCGGCAGGATTTGCATCAGTTCTATTAGCAAAGCCGTTATTCATCATCTTAATCATAAGTTGATAGCGCTCTGGACTAGTCATGCCGCCTAAAATGACACCGATAAGACGTTTGCCGTCTTGGTTGGCTACTGAAATTAAATTATAGCCAGAGCCGCAAGTAAAGCCTGTTTTCATGCCTTCTGCGCCAGGGTAGTTCGCCGTAAATTTGTTGATGCCGTGTAATTCACGACCTTTGAAATTGAAAGTGTGTGCAGAAAAGAAGGGATAATAATTAGGGAAGTTTTGCTGAGTTTTCCAGGCAAGTACTGCCATGTCGCGCGAGGTAGTCACTTGCCATGGATGAGGAAGGCCCGTTGCGTTCATAAAATGAGAATCATACATGCCTAAGGAGTGCCCCTTAGCGGTCATTTTAATAGCAAAATTTTCTTCAGTGCCTCCTAAATGTTCTGATAAAACGACTGCTGCATCATTCGCAGAGCGTGTTATGACGGCCAAAATAGCATCTTGTACTGTTAGCTTTTCCCCCTGTCTTAAGCCAAGTTTACTTTGGGGTTGTCGCGCAGCATGCGTGGAGGCGGTTAATATATCGTTAAGTTGAATTTCGCCTGCTTTTAAAGCATCGAAGGTCATGTACAATGTCATTACTTTGGTAAGAGAGGCAGGATACCATGAATGAGTCGCGTTTTCTTCATGCAAAACACTGCCATTTGCAGCATCAATCATTATTGCGGCATGGCCAGCATAACTAGTGTTAGGTGCTAAAAGTAAGCAAATGGGAAGCAAAAGAAGTAGTATCGATTTAACAGTATTCATTAAAAACAAGAGCTCTCAGTTATGGATCGGTTATTTTCTTACTGTTACAGTGAGTAAGATTTAAGGTAGGCCCTTAAGTGTATGGGGTTTTTCGCTGACGAATTGGTATTATTAATATTATAGATGGCTGGTTACTGTAATTAAACACCTACGTTCAATTTAATCATGTATTTTTAAAGCTCAATAAAAGTTATGTCAGTAAATTTGAAAGCTATTCTATCAAATTGAACGTTTTAGTAACATTTGATTTTATAATAGGCTTAAGTTTTGTGTCATCTAAGCCTGAGGTTAGAGATAAGTGGGGGTTTAAAAAACAGGATATAACAGCGTCGGTTGTTGTTTTTAAAACAACTAAGGCTATTTTATTCCAGAGGCATATCTTTTAGTTTTAGACGGTATTTGTTCTAATTTAAATAGTTCAGAATCATAAAGTTAAGTACAATGACCAGTATTATTTAGTAGAATCCAATTCTTATGATTATTAGACTCGTGCTTTTATTAACATTAGCCGCTTTCAGTATGATGATGCTAGCCGATTTGTTACTGAGATTAAGATTGCCTAATCTGCCTGAGTTATTCACTCAATTGGGCATAGTCATACTGTTAAGTGCATTTTTGTTGTTAGTGATAATGGGTTTATTAATGGTCATTAAACGGATTCTATTGGCATGGAAGATTTATTTTTCGGCTAATCAACGTTTACAACGACGCTTATGGTTTATTCAGGCTAAACAAGATAGGCTGATGCGCTTGTTGCATTTTAAACGGATGCAAATTAGTTACTTTACTCAATTAAAAAGAAAACAGTTGTTGAGTGCTAATGATCAACAACAGTTACAGGTTTTATCTAAAGGTATTTATAGGGATTTATCTCGAAGTAAAGGGCAGTTACCTAAAGCGACTTATGTGCGACTCCAACAAGAGTATAGGCAGTGGTTAGCGCTACAGGATATGGAGGCGCTGTTAACGTTACAGAAAAAGATTGAGGGCTTTGTTAAGTAGCCTTATATCATTCCCTTGCTCTGTGTCACTGTCATTAAGTATTCTGTGTATTTGAAGTAAAACACGATCAGCTATTGCACTCCAAGTTTTATGAGGCTTTCGCTTAACTTAAAGGCAGTGAGAAAAACGTGAGAATGGTATGAATAACATTTGCAAACAGGAAGATGAAATATTATATGCAGGCTCTTAGATAATGACAATGATAAAACGCTGGATTTTTAGGTTGGTCAGTTTTTTTTATAGCTTGAAAGATGTAAGTTTTCAGTGGCAAGTGGCTAATCAAGAGCAATTACTTAAGCTAAAGCATGAACGTGCCTTAGCTGAAAAAGCACTGGAAGTAGCATTAAAAAATAAAAGTGTATTGTTAGCTCATGAAATTTCGCTGTTAGAGACTACGCATGAGGCAGAGCTTGTGATGCTAAAGACTAAATGTAAGCAAGATATTAAGGACTATAAACATTATTTAAGTTCTTTAGATCAGCTTAAACAATCTATACAGCTAAGCTATGACCATTTGCCTATAGCCGTTGCCTATACTATTCATCATCATGCTAAGCAGTTGTTGAATAAAATGTGGGAAGCCGATGATATTGAAACAAAAATGCACTTTGAAATGCAATTGTTACAGTTTATGACCACGGTACATGAAGATGCCCGTTTAAATTTAGAAGAGACATCAGAGCAAAATATGCCTCAAAGAACGTTGAATTTGATTCAGTCATTAACGGTTAATGATCACTAGCGTCATGTTCTTTTAAAGTGCTTAACTATAAAGTAGCTAATCACTGCTAATAGTAGCCATATTGTTACTAATGGTCCAATCACGCCATCATAACTACTCACTAGGTAGTGATATTCTGAATTAAAGTCGGTATTAAATAAGGTCTTATTCATTTTGATTTGCCAAACCCAGCAAGTATGACAACCGATACAAAATCCTAAGCTAGATTTTACTTGTGTTCTGAGTACGCCTAGAAAAATACCGACCATTAATAAAGCCAGAAAGGCTGAAAAAATAGCAGGGTTTAATAGATTAGTGACGGCTTCAGTGAGTAGTGTAAAGCCGCTATAAATTTTAAGGTCTTGGGCTTGGATGTTAGTGTTGCTATTTAAGAAATGTAAGGCAGCATAGTAGCTAGCACTAATAATGATGGAGGGAATAACCAGTAATTTCTTCTGTAAGCTGACTAATAGCAGGCCTCTAAATAAGGGCTCTTCAATTAATGAAATCAGTAGTGCGAGTAGTAAGCTAACAATCAAGTTTTTGACGACGAAGCTGGTCGTCCATATCTGTGTATCATCCAGTACATTGATGCCCAGTAAGTATAAAGCTATAAAAACCGGCATTAAGGTAATAAAGCCTAGCCCAAAGCCTGATAATAATTGTTTTAAAAATATCGGTAGCGAGGCAAAACCCAGTTCTGTTTTATTAATCTTAAGATAAAACATCGCAGGAAAAATACTTAAGATAAGGAATACTTGGGTACTTTTACTGATAATCTTTCTAAACTCGATGAACTCTCCGAATCCCAGCACTACGAAATAGCTGATTATGCAGGCTAATGCTATTGCGATTAGCAATATCAATAGGGGCAAGAGTACATAGTAAAGTGTGCGTAGCATTTAGATTTCTGAGTTAGCTAGAGTAGAGGGTGGTGCAAAATCTCCCCAGAGCATTTGTACGGCAGCTAAGGCGGCTAGTGAGGCTGTTTCTGTTCTTAGGATACGTTTACCCATGCTGACGGGAACAAATCCAGCGGCTTTGGCGAGATCTCTTTCTTGATCTGCAAAGCCACCTTCGGGACCAGTAAGTAAAGTCACTTGTCCGTTTATGGGACTGAGTGCGGCGAGTGAAGTAGTGGCATAGGGATCAAGAAATACTTTTAGACCTTGTTGTAAGCTCACCCAGTGTTGTAAGTGATGGATATCCGTTAACGGGGGCACTATCGTTCTGCCACTTTGTTCTGAGGCATGTTGGGCTATTTTTTGCCAATGCAATAAACGTTGAGGTTTTTTATCACCTTTGAGTTGTACCACGCAATGTTCAGTCATTAAGGGGGTTATGTGGTTAACGCCTAATTCCACGGCTTTTTGTACAGTAAAATCCATACGATCGCCGCGTGAAATACCTAAGCCCAGTGTGACTATTAAAGGTGATTCTGCACTACGGTCTATCCAGTGTTTAATGTCTATGAGTACCGCTTTGCGACTAACTTCTGATACGCTGCCTAAGTATTCACCGCCGCTGCCATTAAATAGGATAATGTCGGTATCTTTTTTTAAGCGCAATACCGTTCTGACATAATGGCTATTGTCATCATCGAGTGCTATGGTTTTGTCTGTTGTTAAGTTGGCTGTTGTATATAATCTGGAAACTCTCATATTAATCCTTAAGCGCCCACTGTATGCCATCAAAAGCCACTTTAGCAATCAATAAAAGTTCCTCTTCGGTGATGATGTAAGGTGGCATAAAATAAATCACATTACCTAGTGGACGTAATAATACGCCCTTAGACAGTGCGTATTGATAAACTTTAAGGCCACGGCGTTCTTGCCAGGGATAGGGTTCGCGGGTTTGTTTGTTTTTGATCAGCTCGATAGCCACTATCATGCCTATTTGCCTAACTTCGGCGACATGGGCAAGTTCAATAAAATGAGTGGTCATCTGCTTCATGATGGTCGCTAGTCGTTTATTGTTTTCGATAACGTTGTTCTGTTGAAAAATTTCTAAGGTTGCTAAGCCTGCTCTACAAGCTAAGGCATTACCCGTGTAGCTATGTGAATGTAAAAAAGCATTCAGTTTGTGATAATCGTCATAAAATGCTTGATAGATTTGGTTAGTGGTCATAACGGCCGACAGTGGTAAATAACCACCGGTTAAGCCTTTAGATAAACACATAAAGTCTGGGCTAATGGCTGCTTGTTCACAAGCAAATAAAGTACCTGTACGCCCAAACCCCACCGCGATTTCATCGACAATTAAATGGACTTGGTATTTATCACAAGCCGCACGTAGCAGAGTTAAGTAAATAGGATCGTACATGCGCATATTGCCGGCGCATTGTACTAGGGGTTCTATAATGACCGCGCAAACACTTTCGGCGTGTTGTTGTAGGGCGTGTTCCATCAAGGCAAAACGGCGCGTGGAATAATCCGCCCAAGATTCATCGGGTTCTCGGGAGTAACAGTCGGGTCCAGGTACGGTAATGACCTCCATTAATAAAGGCGCGTAGGTTTCTTTATATAATGCGACATTGCCGACGGCTAGGGCGCCTAATGTCTCACCATGATAACTATTTTCTAAGGTGATGAATCTGGTTTTTTGAGGCTGATTATGATTGCGCCAGTAATGAAAACTCATTTTGAGCGCGACTTCTACCGCAGCAGAGCCGTTGTCGGCATAAAAGCAGCGCTCAAGGCCTTTGGGCGTTACCGCGACGAGTTGTTCTGCTAAGTTTATGGCAGGTTCATGGCTGAAGCCAGCAAATATGACTTGTTCTAAGTTGTCGATCTGGTCTTTGAGTGCGGTATTAATGTGTGGGTTTGCGTGACCAAATAAATTAACCCACCAAGAACTGATGGCGTCTAAGTAGCGATTGCCATCAAAATCCTCTAGCCAAACACCTTGACCTTTTTTAATAGGAATGATGGCTGAGCTTTCATGGTCTTTCATTTGTGTGCAAGGATGCCACAAAACCGAAAGGTCACGTTTAGAAAGAGACTGATTACTCATGTGATCCCTGTTAAGAGTCTGGTTGGTCTATGTTCTGAGTCGCTCTAAAATAGCCAAACTAGGTGCCGATTGGTTCATGGTATAAAAATGTAGTCCCGGTGCGCCTTGGTCTAATAAACGTTGGCAAAGTTCGCTGACGACATCTAAACCAAAGGCCTGTACAGAGGCTTTATCATCACCAAAACTTTCTAAGCGTTTTCTCATCCAGCGTGGAATGTCTGCACCGCACATTTCTGAAAAACGAAATAGCTGAGCATATTGAGTAATGGGCATGATGCCAGGCACTATAGGAATAGTGATGCCAGACTTTTCACAGTGGTCTACGAAGTAAAAGTAGGCTTCGGCGTTGTAAAAATACTGAGTAATCGCGGCATTGGCACCAGCATCGACTTTACGTTTGAAATTTTTAAAGTCTAAAGTTGCTGATTCAGATTGCGGGTGTACCTCTGGATAAGCAGCCACATGTATTTGAAAGTGATCGCCGCTTTCTTGACGGATGAATTCGACTAATTCATTAGCATAACGAAACTCACCGGCTGACATCATGCCAGAGGGTAAATCACCTCTTAGCGCGACTATTTTGCTGATGCCATTGTCTTGGTAATCTTTGAGTATGGCACGGATATTGGCTTTTGTTGAAGCAACGCAAGATAAGTGAGGGGCAGCGGCTAGGCCTTTGGATTGGATATCGATAACCGTATCGAAGGTTTTGTCGCGAGTTGATCCACCGGCACCAAAAGTGACGGAGAAAAAATCGGGGTTTAGTTCTGCGAGTTTGCTATAAACCTGCTGTAAAGTTACCGCACCTTCGGGTGATTTAGGAGGGTAAAATTCAAAGCTATATAGCTGGGCGTGTTTTTGTGGTGTATGCATGTCAGTAAGTGTAGGTTGAGTTAGCAAGTGTAACCCAACAATAAGCCGTTTAATATTGGGCTATACTACACGTCATCGCATATTAATCAATAACGATAATGATCTGCTTTGTAAGGACCTGCAACAGGAACGTTGATGTATTTGGCTTGTGCATCTGTTAATACAGTCAGATTTACACCGATTTGTTGTAAATGTGATCTTGCAACTTTCTCGTCTAATATTTTAGGTAAAATGTAAACTTCATTCTTATAACTGGCTGAGTTCTTCCATAACTCGATTTGCGCCAATACTTGGTTGCAAAATGAGTTAGACATCACAAAGCTTGGATGTCCTGTTGCACAACCTAGATTAACTAGGCGGCCTTCAGCTAAGATAATCAGGCGTTTTCCATCAGGAAAAATAACGTGATCAACTTGAGGTTTGATATTTTCCCATTCATATTGACGTAATGAAGCAATTTCAATTTCAGCATCAAAATGACCTATGTTACAAACAATGGCTTGATCGCGCATCGCTAACATATGTGCATGCGTGATAATGCTGAAGTTTCCTGTTGCCGTCACAAAGATATTAGCGATAGGTGCTGCTTCTTCCATAGTAACTACGCGGAAACCTTCCATTGCAGCTTGTAGCGCACAAATAGGATCGATTTCTGTAATCAAAACCGTTGCGCCTAAGCCACGCAAAGATTGAGCGCAACCTTTACCCACGTCACCGTAACCACAGACCACGGCAATTTTTCCGGCAATCATGACATCCGTGGCGCGTTTAATACCATCTACTAAAGATTCGCGGCACCCGTATAAGTTGTCAAATTTTGATTTGGTAACAGAATCGTTGACGTTAAACGCAGGCACTTTCAGCGTACCGTTAGTCACCATTTCATACAAACGCAATACGCCTGTTGTGGTTTCTTCAGATAAGCCTTTTACATCAGCCATTAATTCAGGGTAGTTGTTATGCATTAAGGTGGTTAAATCACCGCCATCATCCAAAATCATATTAGGGCGCCAGCCCTCTATGCCATCAATAGTT
>Ga0214167_1001161_pt1 | contig 11093 bp, 9 predicted proteins | sample TroBogypolimnion_45_FD_153006 | JGI IMG/M metagenome (GOLD analysis project Ga0214167, IMG submission 153006) | Freshwater microbial communities from Trout Bog Lake, WI - Practice 18AUG2009 hypolimnion v3 | ecosystem: Environmental > Aquatic > Freshwater > Lake > Hypolimnion/Profundal zone ... | reverse complement strand
TAACGAAAAGCCGCTATCTGTCGACTCCCTTTTAAATCTTGGTTTTGTTGGTAAAATTAGAGGCAGTAGTGATTTTATAATTTTAGATGAAGAAATGTTATTTAAAGACTTAAATGTAATAGTTAAAATAGCAAAGTTTTTTAATATCCCAAGAATAAGAAAATATACAGATGCTAAAAAAGGGATAGAGTGGGAAGGAAATACAAGAGATATTTATTTATCTCTGTTATCAGAACAACTATTTCATAACATTGACGAAACAGTGTAATTTATCTTGTTCTGGGCCACAATTGACCCTTTAATGGCCTTATTCCACCAGAACGCAACCTATAATTTGGTGGGAAGGTTAAAATTATCTGTTTTCCAGTAGGAAATAGCGGTAATTTGCCTATTATTGGTGGTCTTGTTCCAGATATTACTTTTCTTACAATACCGTTTTGTAAAAGTATTCCAAATCGTATAAATACATGTGGTAAAGACGCTTTATACACAGATAAAGAAATACATGCCTTTTTTGGCTTAGATGCCGGCAAAGAAACTAATAGTTTAGATAATCCAGTAGGGTTTGAGAAATTGGTAGTTGGTGTAGTCATAAATTAACTTGGCTTTTGGTAGCCGCAAAGAAGGGCTCCGCCGTTTATTTTAGTAAACCACAATCCTTGACTTATTAAATCGTTAGAGAAGTGCGTTGTTGCTGTTGTACCATACATAGCTCTTGTACAACCCACAAAAGTATTTCCAGACAAAGCAGAGTATTGTATAATTTCACCTTCTATTACTATATAACCAGATGTTGCGAAACCAGTTGTACTAACTGCTGCTATTTCTGTATCGTTTGTAAGTATATTAACTGTGGCGGTAGAGTTGGTTAATGTATCAGCAACTAATAATAATGCTTCGTCTGTAGCAGAGCCTACAAACTTATACCAATCTTGTATATCTAAAGCTGGAACTATTGGAACTATGCTTCCATCTATACTTCCTAATGTTTCACCAACACAATTTACCCGATGTATTTGATAATCGTTTCCTACATTATTTGCGCCAGTAAATATGCCGCTTCCAAATAAAGAAGTTGTAGCATTTTCATAATAAGAGGCGTGGAAGAAATAATCTAATACTTTATCTCTAATTCTACTATAACCAAATACTGTTCCCCAAGTAGCATCGTAGGTATATGTACTTCCAGCTACATTTGGAATACCTTTTGATGTTCCGTTAGAGATAGCCCAAGCATGACAAGTTCTGGCAAAAGAAGACGAGTTTGTTGCTACATCGTCCCAACCAATTAATAATTCTATTGGTGTTAATGGTAATCCAAAATTATTTGATGGCATAGTCGCCAACATTTCTGTATTATTAGCATAACAAGCATGAACAGGACCATAAAATCCTGAATTTGTTTTAGTAGCTAATCCTATACCTCTTGAACATATTTGTAAATAATATATAAAACCACTTATTAAATCTATCTGTAGTGTAGTATTTGATGTATCGAATAGATTTGTTGGTTGTGGCATTGCGCTTGGACACGGACCAGCTATTGTTGTTCCACCTATATTTGCGTTGGTAGACATTACTATCCAATTTGTTGCTGTATTAGCAGTTCCATAAATATAATCAGAACTATCATCAGCGTTTTGTGGGCTTGGCGTTTGATATTCCCATGTCCAAGAAGTGAAATTAGGGTCAGAACTTGCTCTTATAGATTCGTATAATGCCCGTAAATTTTGTTTTGCTGTGTTTGTAGAGGCACCTGTAGGCCCATTAATAGTAGAGCCGTTTAATGTTATACTTCCATATACAGCACCGGCAACACTTTCCCACAAAGCAATAACCTGTGGTGTATAAGTTTTAAGATATTGTAAACTTGATAAAGATAGTGTAGTTCCTGTAATTGTAAATCTTAATACCTCCATAGTATTAGAATTACCTATTGTTTCAGTAACTGGCGGAATTATATCTAAAAAGTTTACATTAGTTATTCTATTTTTTAGATTATCTTCTAAAGACCAATTTGCTATTGTTAATATAGTTGAGTTAGCAGAACTTACTCTTAATCTCCAATAAGCATATCCGCTGGCCCCAATCACAGTAAACTTCCTTTGTTCAGAAGCATACCAATTAGTTTGATTAGACCATGTTTGTAATGTGGTCCAAGAACTTCCATCATTAGAGTATTCTAAAACAAACGTATTTGGAGCCTGTGTTCCTGTTGGACTACTTGTTATATACATTACCGTTGGTGTAAAATTGCTTTGTAGCTGTATGCCTATAATTCCACTGCCTATACCAGAGGTGCCTCCAGCATATGCCCCGCCAGTCATATTTAAATTAAAAGCATTACTATAATTAGCAAGAGAGCTTGTAGGATACGCAATTGGAACTAAAGCACGTTTTTGTGTTTGCCAACCATATGTAGTTAATGCTGTTTCAAATGTATTTTGAACATCTATTATAGCATCGCCAAGAGGTATTAAGAAATCTTCAAAAGCAAGAAATGTTGACATTTATAAAACTTTCAGTATAAACTTAATTAAACATTACTTTGTTCTTGGATACATTTGTCCAGATGTTGGTCTTGGTAAAGGGTTTGATGGAACTACACTTACTTTCAAAGTTTTAGTTACCGTAGAATTAGCTTTTGGTGCTGGGGCTGTTGATAAATATGTAGTCATATTAATCGTTTCTCATCGCTACTACTGTTGTTCCACCATAGGTGGTTGGAAACCCAGTAGAATATCCAAATGGCCAAATACTATGAGAGTTTCCATCCCAAGTAGTAGCAGTTATAGCATTACTGGCTGTTAAATCTGTGTTAAAATATAAAAAACAACCTAAAAACGGAGAAGACTCTCCAACATTCCAGACTCTTATTGGATATAATTGAACAGTATTTCCAGATGCTCCAGTTCCTGTTGCTGGAGTTACTGTTGCTGTATAAGTCTTACCTGCAGATACTGTTCCAGTATATGGTATATATTGAGTCAGCACAGTTCCTTGATTAGTCCCAACCAGTACTACAATACCATCTGCTGTATCAGCTCCAGTGGCATTATGAGTTCTCTCCACAAAAATATAAAAATTAAATGATGTTCCACTGCTACAATAAAAAGAATAAGCTAATCTATTTGTATCTGCACTTATTCTTGTTAGGTTAGCTGGTGTCACGCCAAAAGTATAATTAACATTCATTACTAAAGTTCTAGTCCCTACCTGCCCAGTTAAATTTCCATAACCGTCTGTTCCAGTACCTACAGTAAAAAACATACCAGGCCCTGCTGCACTACCAGAATACGTAGCAAATTCAAATTTTATATAGCAGGGGTTAGTACCAGCAAGAGAGTCATTCATTTTTATCAAATCCCATGCCCAAACAACTCCAGCTGCTCCTATTGTTGCAGTTGACCAATTAACAATTCCTATATCATTTTGTCTAACCCATCCAGCAGTTATAAAAGTATTAACAAAAGATGAGCCCCAAGCCCTTGCAGCCGCTGAAGATGAAAAATCTATGGCAGCACTATTTGTTTGTAACATATTAAACCTCTTCGGGAACAAATGTAATAATTGTAGTAATTGACGTTGTTGTAGAACCTAAATTCATAATAGAGAGATAACAATTAGTATTCGGCGTAGCATCCAAATTATAAAAATTAGGGACTGGACTGCATGTAATTACACTGGATGTAGAACCGTCAAAAATACAACCAGATCCTGGAACAGGATCATTAAGAATAGAGCGTCCAAGGTCAGCAGTTCTTGCGGCCGAAGTACAATATATACGAACCCACGCACTATTATTACAAGATACCGAAAAGATATTTGCGCTTTTAGCCATAGTTACGGTATCTTGTTCTATTGCTCCTGGGGCTAATGAAGCTGTAGTGACTGAAACTGATTGTCTCGTAAATGTAGATGTACCAGTAGCACCAGTTACTCCGGTAGCCCCGTTTGCCATAACTGGGTTCCATGCTGTATAACCAGGAAAAGACATTAGTATAAACCTCCGAATGCCGTAACTGTTATAGCATTAGTTGAGCTTGTAGTAGATACTGTAGTGCTAACCCATAAAGTATATGTTGGTGGTATTACTAAATTAGTATATAATTCATACGAATTATACGCTGGAACAGTAGTAGATGGAGTAATTACAGAAACAGCATATTCATCAATTACATAAGCTGTACTTCCATTAGAAAGCCAAAGAATTACAGTCTGTGCTGTTGTTGGAGCTGTCATATTAGAAGAAGATGCCTGTACTTGAACTTTATCTATTCTTAAACCATTTGTGCTTACATTAGCTAACATAACAGCATTACACGGAGCTGAAGCTAAATTAGCTGTTGTAGTAGTATTCCTTGTAGTACATGCTGTTGCATTGCTTAAATCTGCTGTACTTATAAAGGGAACTGCTGGAAAAATTGGTGCTGTATTTGCTGACATTTAAAAAGCTCCATAAGTAGCTGAAAGATCTATAGTATTTAGTGCTGTTGTATTAGTAACGGCTACTGTCCTTTGTGTAACGCTTCTTGGCCAAAATTGTCCTGTTGTCGGTCTTGTTGTAGCTGCTGGATTGGCTGTTTGTATAAAAGGTTCTTTAAACGTTTTAAAAAAAGCTTGTGCTTGATAATTAAAGATAGCAGGCTCTGTATAAGTTCTTGTATAAATAACGTTAATAAGAGCGTGTTCTGGTGGATTACAAATAGATGTTTTATTAGATATTGCTTGAATGTTATTTACAGATGCTATACACAAATTAGCCATTATTCATACCTCATAGCTAAAGAAACGTTTACTGAAGTTAATCCCCTATTAGTGCTGGGGCTGAATGAAACAGTATTAAATACTATTGGCAAATATGTTCCTGTTATGGAGGCATCAAATAAGCTTAATAATACTGTATTTCCTGGCGTAAAATCTGTTATTTGATATAAAAAGATATTTGAAGATGGGCCAGATTCACCAGGAGTCCAGCACTTTACTGTATATAAAGCTGCTGTATTTTTAAAAGAACCTCCTGTAGAGGGGTTAGTTACAGTAGGAACATTACAATTCCAAGCAGAATATAAAGAAGGTATTGTACCAGAAAATGGTATATATTGAGATTTTGTTCCAGAACTGCTTGTTTGGCCATTAGTTAAAAATAATAGCCCAGTACTTGTTGTATTTCCAGAAGAGTCTTTTGTTCGTTCTATACTAAACAAAATGTATTCATAACTATTAGCACTATTTGGCCACAAACACGCACAATACCTATCAGTATTTCCAGAAAAATAGCAATTAGATGCAGTATTTACATTATTCCATGGATATACTTGTAATCTTGTTAATAAAACGCCAGTTATATTTCCGGAACCGTCTGAACCTGTTCCTATAGTTATCCAAAAACCCGGTGTTAAAGCAGCACCGGTTCCAGACCCATACTCTATTTTTAAAAATACTGGAGCTGTTGATTGCCAAGAATCATTCATTTTAAAAATAGAATATCCTTGACTTGTATTAGCAGAGGCAGGGAAAGCAACAGAAGCCCAATTTATTTGTCCCGTATCTGATGTTCTTACCCAACCACAAGTAATAAATGTACCATCAACTCCGCTTCCCCATGCTTGGAATTGGGCATTAGTAGAAGAATAAGGAGTAAGGGATAGAGTAATAGCAGCCATTATTCATACCTCATTAATAACGCAGTAGTTAATGGAGCACCAGTAAAAGCAAAATATCCTGCATTCGTATTAACCATACCAGGAACATAATAAGTTCTGCTAACACTGTCATACCCTGTTATGGAAAAAGTAGAACCGGTAGCAAAGTCTGTACCAGCAAAATGAACAAAATTAAAAATTGGTAAAGTTTCATACATGTTATAAGATTTAATTGGATATGAATAAAGATTTGGAGATAAACTTCCACCACCAGAGGGTGGAATAGAACAATACCATCCTTGTGATACATAAGGTGTAATAAAATTGGTGGTAGTTCCTAAAAGCAAGTATTGACAACTTCCAAAAGGAGATGTAGCACTTGACCAAAAAATGTGAGCCGCCGTTCCAGTATCTACACCAGACGCGTTATGTGAACGTTCTATACCAAAAACTAACCATTGAGAACTCATATTGGCTGGATTTTGTGGCCATAACACAAAACACAATCTATTAACATCACCAGAAAAATAAGATGTTCTGGTATTTGTATCTATAGCACTACTGGCAATTGCTACTCTTTGGCTTATATTACCTGTCAAGTTACCAGCGCCGTCCGTTCCAGTTCCAACGGTTATCCACAAACCCATATAACCAACGGCATAACTTCCACACCCGTATTCTATTTTAATATATACTGGAGAAGTAGACTGTAAATAGTCATTAAATCTATATACTTCATATCCAGATACCGTACTTTGTGTAGTTGGGTGTAAAACTGTAGTCCAATTTATTTGACCAGTATCAGATGTTTTAATTAGATTAACTGAAGTTATGGCTGTTCCTATAGCAGAACCCATTGTTCTAAAGCCCGCATCTGTTGTAAAATATGCTGTAGACGTTGATGTAGTAGCTGTTGCCATATTATTCATACCTTATAGCGAAAGCTTGTTGAGCTACTGTTGTACCATATCCTAAAGCTGCATATGGAGAACCAACAGGAAGAAATGTTCTTGTTGTACCTTCCCAAGTAGTTATTGGAATAAGGTTTAAAGCTGTAATATCACTTGGGTAATGTACAAACAATTGGTTGGAGGGAGAAGTCTCTCCTTGACCCCAAGTTCGGATAGGAAAAGTGTAAATGTTAGTTCCCCAAGCATTTGATGTTAATGATGCTGGCATTGCAAAATTCCAAGCAGCTTGACTGGTTGTAACAACACTTGGAATACAAGAAAAAGAAGTTGTATTGGACACATAACTATTTAAAAAACACATAATACCTGTAGATGTGTCTGAACCAGAAGTATTATGTGTTCTTTCAACACATATTAACATTTGTGTATTAACATTACCATAAAACACATACATACACACTCTATTAATATCTATAGAGCCTTTTATTGTTCCACCTGTATTACCAGCGGAAGAAGATAAGCCTATTCTTATGCCATTACTGCCAGTCAAATTTCCAGCACCATCCGTCCCAGTACCAACACTAACCCATATACCAGGATAAGTTGCGCTGGATGATGTAGATGCCCCATATTCTAATTTTAAATAACATGGTGTAGTTGATTGTAAGGAATCGTTCATTCTCCATATTTGATATCCCTGCACATTACCAATAGAAAGAGGGTGTGTTACAGTTAATAAATTGATTTGGCCAGTATCTGATGTTTGAACCCAAGCTGTAGCCATGATATTAGTTATAACAGTAATCCAAGCTCTAAAGTTAGCATCTGTACTACAATCTGAATTTATTGATATAGAAAAAGCTGACATTTCGTTAAGACTCCAAAGGTAAATAAGATAAGGTTGTTGTTATTGTTCTGGCCACAACATCCATATTTGTGACACTGGCATATGCTGTTGCTGATAAACTTATATCCATATTACTGAATATAGCCATAGGATTTAACATATATGTAGAACCACCTGTAGTTAAAATATCTAAATAAACGCCAGCATTTGGAGCAGGGTCAACAGTTATTAATCGACTGGAATCTGCTACCATAGAAGCATTATTTCCATATATTCTAACCCAAGCTGGGTAGGTTGTTAATATAGACATTATATTAGCTGTTTTAGATAATGTAAAACTTGTTGTGTAAGCTATTCCAGCAGGTAATGATGTTGTAGTAAAGTTAGTAGTAGTTCTGGAATAAACAGCAGTAGCGCCTGTTGGTCCAGTATACCCCGTATAACCAAGAGCTAATACTCCAGTTAATCCTGTTGGGCCAGTAACACCTATAGCACCAATACTACCAGTAGAACCTGTATTTCCTGTAGGACCAGTATAACCTGTTCCACCAGTCATAGTTCCTGTTGGACCTGGATTACCTGTAGAGCCAGTATTGCCTGTAGCTCCTGGTGCTCCATTATATCCAGTATTTCCCGTTACTCCAGTAGCACCAACTATTCCAGTAGCACCAGTAAAACCAACACCTCCAGTGGCTCCAGTATATCCAGAATTACCAGTCAAGCCTGTATTACCCGTACCACCTGTTACTGTTCCCGTAGGACCTGTAGCGCCAGTAGCGCCAAGATTACCAGTAGGACCAGTTACGCCTGTTCCTCCAGTCATAGTTCCTGCTGGTCCTGTAGTTCCTGTTGGTCCAGTATTTCCAGTAGGACCAGTTGCCCCAGTATTTCCTGTTACGTTAGAAGTTGGTCCAGTTGCGCCCGTAGCACCGCTATTACCAGTCAATCCAGTTCCACCAGTAGGACCAGTATTTCCTGTTACAGTAGAAGTTGGCCCAGTAGCTCCTGTAGCACCACTATTACCAGTCAATCCAGTAGCTCCAGTGGTTCCCGAATTACCAGTTAAGCCAGTATAACCTGTTCCTCCGGTTACTGTTCCAGTTGGTCCGGGTGCTCCAGTTGGTCCAACAGGTCCAGCAAAACCCGTGGCTCCAGTTGCTCCTGTTCCTCCGGTTACTGTTCCAGTTGGTCCGGGTGCTCCTGTATTACCAGTAGAGCCTGTATTACCTGTTGGCCCTGTATTACCTGTGGCTCCTGTAACATTACTTGTAGGACCGCTATTACCAGTAGGTCCAGTATTACCTGTTAAACCAGTTAAACCAGTTCCACCAGAATTACCTGTAGCGCCTATAGCCCCAGTTGCGCCTGTATTGCCTGTTGGACCTGTACTACCTGTAGGTCCAGTTACTGTAGAGGTCGGTCCTGCGGCTCCAGTAGCTCCAGTATAACCAGTGTTTCCACTATTACCAGTCATTCCACTATTACCAGTATTACCAGTTACAGTAGAGGTTGGTCCTTGAGCGCCAGTTATACCACCAGGGCCAGCAGAACCCGTAGCTCCAGTATTTCCAATAGCACCTGTAGCACCAGTAGAACCACTATTTCCTGTTTGACCTATTATTCCAGTAGAACCGCTATTGCCTGTATATCCAGTATTACCGGTAGCCCCAGTTACAGTTCCTGTTGGTCCAGTAGCTCCTGTCGGTCCGCTGTTTCCAGTTGGACCAGTACCACCAGTTGGACCAGTTACAGTACTTGTAGGTCCAGTAGCACCTATGCTACCAGTAGCGCCACTATTGCCAGTTGCCCCAGTTGCCCCAGTATTTCCTGTTACGTTAGAAGTTGGCCCAGCAGCACCTGTTGGGCCAGTAACACCACTGGTTCCTGTATTTCCTGTATTGCCTATATTTCCAGTGGAACCACTATTTCCAATAGAACCTGTTGCTCCTGTAGAACCAGATAATCCTGTATTTCCAGTATTTCCAGTTGCCCCTGTTACTGTAGAAGTCGGTCCTACTGCTCCAGTAGCTCCAGTATAACCAGTGTTTCCGCTATTACCTGTATTTCCCACAGAACCAGTTGAACCAGAAGTACCGGTAAATCCTGTTCCTCCTATTGCTCCAGTAGTACCACTATTACCAGTAGCTCCAGTAACACCAGTAATACCTAAATAAATGCCTGTAGCACCTGTATTACCAGCAATACCAGTAGCTCCTGTAGATCCAGTATAACCAGCACCTGTAGCACCAGTATTTCCTGTATTACCTAAACCAGTAGCTCCCGTTGAACCTGTGTTTCCTGTGTTTCCTAAACCAGTAGCGCCAGTATTTCCTGTATTACCTAAACCAGTAGCTCCAGTATTTCCAGTTCCTCCAATACCAGTAGCTCCTGTAGGTCCTGTATAGCCAGCTCCTGTAGCACCTGTAGCTCCAGTTACCCCAGTATTTCCAGATGTAGCTCCAGTTGGGCCTGTTATACCTGTAGCGCCAGTGATACCAGTATAACCAGCACCGGTAGCTCCAGTAGCTCCTGTAAAGCCTGTAGCTCCAGTCACACCAGTGTTTCCGGATGTGGCTCCCGTTGGGCCAGTTATACCTGTAGAACCGGTTTGGCCGCCAATACCTGTAGGTCCTGTATAGCCAGCACCCGTAGCACCAGTATTTCCTGTATTACCTAAACCTGTAGCTCCTGTAGGTCCCGTATAGCCAGCACCCGTAGCGCCAGTATTTCCTGTATTACCTAAACCAGTAGCGCCAGTATTTCCTGTAGTTCCAGTTACACCAGTATTACCGGCAGTAGCGCCTGTAGGACCAGTTATACCCGTAGCACCTGTTATGCCTATTCCAGTAGCACCTGTTGGACCAGTATATCCAGTCTTACCTGTTTGTCCTGTTACACCTGTTGGTCCTGTATAACCTGCTCCAGTAGCACCAGTATTTCCAGATAGTCCAGTATTTCCTGTATTACCTGTTCCACCAGTTACTCCTGTTCCACCTACAGTAGCTCCTGTAGGACCAGTTATACCAGTAGTTCCTGTATTACCTGTAATACCTTGATAACCTACTGCTCCTGTTTGTCCAGTGCTACCTGTTTGTCCAACTAATCCAGTTTGTCCCGTTGCTCCAGTAGTACCTGTACCACCTACTGTAGCACCTGTAGGTCCAGTTACGCCTGTTTGTCCAGTTACACCAATACCAGCAGCACCTGTTGGACCAGTAATACCAGGAACACCAGTAAATCCGGTCATTCCTGTAAATCCAGTCATACCAGTTCCGCCTACTGTAGCACCAGTAGGACCGGTTACGCCAGTATTTCCTGTAAAACCAGTATTACCAAAACCTGTAGCTCCTGTATTACCAGATAATCCTGTATTACCAGTATTTCCTTGTTGTCCAGTAGCGCCTGTAGAGCCAGTTCCACCTACTGTAGCTCCTGTAGGACCAGTCACACCAGTTGCGCCTGTAAATCCTGTATTACCAGCTCCTGTATTACCTGTGGGGCCTGTATATCCTGTTTTACCTGTTTGTCCTGTATTACCAGTTACTCCAGTATTACCAGCAGTAGCACCTGTCGGGCCAGTAGCACCTGTAAAACCAGATTGTCCTGTTCCACCAGTTACTCCAGTATTTCCGGATGTGGCTCCAGTAGGACCAGTTATACCTGTAGCTCCAGTAACACCAGTTCCTCCTG
>Ga0214167_1001157_pt1 | contig 11125 bp, 10 predicted proteins | sample TroBogypolimnion_45_FD_153006 | JGI IMG/M metagenome (GOLD analysis project Ga0214167, IMG submission 153006) | Freshwater microbial communities from Trout Bog Lake, WI - Practice 18AUG2009 hypolimnion v3 | ecosystem: Environmental > Aquatic > Freshwater > Lake > Hypolimnion/Profundal zone ... | reverse complement strand
GTAGATGAGGCAAAATATGAATCTTTTAGACAATTTTGGGTAAAAATTAAAGAAGCAGGAAATGTTCTTGAAAATTCTTTAATTAAAAATTTAGATAAATTAACCGAGCCATTAGGAAGATTAACTCAAGCTATTGCAAATGCTTTAGATGCGTTTTTAAGCAGCAAAAAAACTCAACAAGCACTTGAAGATTTTGCAGATTATTTATCTTCACCAAAATTAAAAGAAGATGTTCAAACTTTTTTAACTGCGCTTGAAAGATTAGGTGAAGCAACTTACAATGCTGCCGTATTTTTGGGATTAATTGATAAAAAAAATCAAGTAACCCCAGCAGAAATTGAAAAAACAAAAAAAGAAGTTCCTTGGTGGTTGCCAGATTATGCTGTTAAAGGAGTAGCTCAAAGCAGTAAAGATAGTAATGCCGCAATATTAAAAGGTGTTAATGAAAAATTAGCTGCATCTATTAAGATGGCGGATTTAACGCCTATTAGCGGTCAAAGAACATTAGCAGAAGAAGAAGCTTTAAAAAAATATCAAATAAATGGACAATGGTATACAGCAGAAGGTAGACCAGTCGCTGGTGCTGGAAGTCACCATATTGGCGGTAACGCTGTTGATGTGTCAATGTCAAGCATAAGACAATTTTTATCTAAACATTCAGAAGAAGAACTTAGAGATAAGTACAATCTTTATAGACCATTAGGAGCTAAAGACCCTAATCATCTTGAATTGTTCAACCCAAACAGAACAGATATTTATGTAACTACAGGCGATGGCGTAAGTCAAAAAGCTGCAACAATGGCTGGATCACAAAGGTAACTATGACTTCTTTAGCTCAAACAACTTTTTCTGCTGCTTTTGAAATAGCTCCTATATGGCTTGTAGGCGGTCTTGCTGATTATTTAGGGGGTTATGCTCCAGTAACTTTATTGACTGAAATGATGGATATTCCGGGCATTGAGAACGGTGAATTTTTTGCTCATTACAAACCTTTGCCGGGAGGATCTTTAGCTAAGTGGAAAGTAGCAGAATATCCGTTTGCTAACTTTGCAACAGCCGCAAATGCTGTAGTTCAAGAACCTTTAGATATTAGTATGTTGATGGTTTGTCCTGCTCAAACAGGTGGCGGTTTAATCATTAAACAAGCTATTTTGACTGCCCTGCAATTTGGTATTCAAAAACACATTACTACAGGTGGCACTTTTACAGTTTTAACTCCAGCGTTTACTTATGCAAATTGTTTGTTAACTGGTATTAGGGATATAACACCACCGGGAGATAAGCAAGTTCAGTATATGTATCAATGGGATTTTACTCAACCATTGATTACTTCATCACAATCTCAGTCTATTTTGGGAACTTTGATGAACAAAGTGTCTAATGGATTGCCAACTACGGCTACTTGGACACAAACACCTTCAGCACAAATACCAAATAATCTTAACTTTTATGCGGATTGATTATGACTACTTTAGTACCATTTAATCCTTCTGCTTATGCTAATTTTCAATTTAATCCAGAATTAGACGGAATAACTTATATAGCTATTGTTACTTGGAATATTTATGGAGAAAGATACTACATCAATATTTATAACAACAATTCAACTTTGATAGTTACAAATCCTGTTGTAGCATCACCAGATAATTTTGATATTAATTTGGTGTTTGGATATTTTCAAACATCAAAATTAGTCTATAGGGCTAGTAGCAATAATTTTGAGATTACCCCATGAGATTCTATGACATCACAATTACTCCACCATTAGCTGATCCCAACCGATTTAAAGCATTTAGTTATAGTTCGCAATATGATTTAGGATCAGATAATTATTCATCTTTAAGAGTAGATTTAGACATTTTTCAAAATGCTTATCATCAATACGCATCAAATGGATATGTCAAAGTTTGGGGTGTAGATTTAAAAGCATTAGGACAAATTGGAAATTACAACCCTACTATTTCAACAGATGGTAGAACTGTTGAACTGTGTCAAATTTATATTCAAGTGGGAATGTCTAAGGGTTTACCCTATGCTAATCCTAAACAGCGTGGGATTGTTTTGCAAGGTTCAATTATTCAAGCTTTTGCAAATTGGCAAGGAACAGAAGTTTGTTTAGATTTAGTAATTGTGCCGGGCTTTGTAGATCCCAATACTCTTAGAAATATTACTTTTAGTTGGAAAAAAGGCACAGAATTAACCAATGCAGTAAAACAAGCATTGCAAGATGCTTATCCAACAACTCCTATAAATGGTTCATTTAGCTCTGGATTGATATATACAGAAGATGCACCATCTCAAAATTTTGATTTATTAAGCTTGTCTGCAAAAGTAAATCAAGTTAGCAGAACTATTAAAAAAAATCCAAATTACACAGGAGCAATTATTACTTCCAATGCAGAAGGGTTTTTTTTAACAGATTCTGGAATTACTTCAACAGCTACAAAACAAATTGCATTTACAGATGTAATTGGCAATTTGACTTGGCTTGGTATTAATACCATTTCCGCAAAGGTAGTGATGAGAGGTGACTTAAATATTGGTGACTACATTTCTTTCCAATCTGGAATACCAGTATTAAACATTGTTAACAATAATTCACAATATAGAAATAGAATTTCGTTTAATGGAACATTTTTTATAACAAAATTGCATCATGTTGGAAGTAGTAGGTCACCAGATGGCAATGCTTGGGTAACCATTATTGAAGCAATCATTCCAAATACACCTATAAATCAGATATGAGTGCTGAACAAAAAACGCCCTTTTCGGTATCAATTTCAAATCTTATTCAAAATAAGCTGAATGAGAACCAGCAAGCTTTTGGTTTTCAGCTTCCTTGTAGAGTTACAAAAGTTACTGGATCTATTGTTACTGTAGCTTTTGAAATTGATACAGGTGGACAGTTTAATTTTCCAGAAGTTCAATGCCCAATCGCTCAAAGCACTTATGTAAGACTTCCTGTACAAGTTGGTGATTTTGGCGTTTGTATGGCTGCAGATGCAAGGCTAGGGGGAGTTACAGGGCTTGGACAGGGGTTAGCACCTTTAGACCTTCCGTTTAATCTTGGTGCTCTTATTTATGTTCCTATTGGCAATTTAAATTGGTCATCAGTAGATCCAAATGCAGTAAATATCAATGCTCCTAATGGAGCAGTTATTAGAGATACTAATAACAACACTACTATTACTTTAGTGCCATCAGGAGTTACCGTTATTCATGGTAGCACCAAAATGGTAATAGATAGCTCTGGAGTTACTATTACTGGAAATTTAACTGTTCATGGTTTAATTACTGGTGATAATGGATTCCATATAACAGGCGGTACTGGAGCAACTATGCAAATTACTGGTGATATTAATCAAATAGGTAATTTTGCCAATACTGGTACATTGCAAAATAATAGTAAAAATGTTGGTAGTACACATACACATAGCGGAGTACAGCCCGGAACTGGAAATACAGGAGCACCAAATTGAGAACTTATGGCGTAGACCCAAAAACCCAACAATGGGTAGAAGTAACAGAAACCAGTTATATATGGTTGGCTACTTTGGCTCAAACATTAAGACTAAATCAAGGAGAAAGCCCTTTTTATGCCAATTATGGGATTCCAGCACAAAATTCCGTAAATACGCAAATTCCACCAGATTTAGCTGTTAATAGAACTCAAACACAATATGCACCATATTTTGCTAGTTTGACAGTTTTAAAACAACAAAATGCAACTAACCCAACCTATAATATCAATGCTGTATTCCAAAACGGAACAATTATTTCTACAACGGTGGCGAGCTAATGGCAACAATTACTTCTGCTGGAGCAATCCCAGCTTCCCCAACAGATTTATTAAATACTGAAATTGCTGCGGCAACAGCTTTGGCACCGGGACTTACTGCAAATTTGCCCGGATCTTTGGTAGAAGATATGGCTTCTACTGCCGCTGGAGCAGTAGTGGTTCAGGATCAAGCGTATGTTGATTTAGTTAATTCTATTAGTCCTACAACGGCTAACCCTTCAATTCTTTATCAATTGGGGCAAGTATATGGCGTACAACAAGGTCAAAGTTCTAATACTTCCGTTTATGTTACTTTTAGCGGGATTGCTGGTTTTGTTATTCCTATTGGATTTGTGGTTTCTGATGGTACTTATCAATATACCGTTCAGGATGGTGGAATTATTTCTGCTTCTGGGCAAAGCCCCGCACTTTACTGTTTGGCAACCGTAGCTGGTTCTTGGGCTATTCCTGTTGGAACTGTTACGCAAATTGTTACATCTGTTCCATCAGGGTATACCCTTACTTGCACAAATTTAACTACAGGATTGCCCGGCACTACAGCACAATCTATATCTTCCTATCAAGCTCAAGTTATTCAAGCTGGAATGGTTACAGCACAAGGTGTTCCAACTTTTGTTAAAGCTCAATTACAGAATGTTGCTGGAGTTCAACCAAATCTTGTTTCTGTTCGTTTGATAGCAACAAATCAATGGGAAATTATTTGTGGTGGTGGTGATCCTTATCAGGTAGCAAATGCCATTTTTAACTCTGTTCCTGATATATCTAATCTTGTTGGCAGTACTTTATCAGTCACTAATATTACTTCAGCAAATCCAGCAGTAGTTACCACTTCTTTAAATCATGGATATACAACAGGTCAAACTGTTGTTATTTCTGGGGTAAGCCCATCAGGATTTAATGGAACATTTACAGCAACAGTTTTAAGTCAAACTACCTTTAGTATTCCATTAAATGCTACTAGCTTAACTTATGTAAGCGGTGGTGTGGTAACCCCAAATTTAAGAAATGTAACAGTTTCAGTAAATGATTATCCTGATACTTACAGCATTATTTTTGTAAATCCACCTGCTCAAACAGTAAATGTGGCTATTACTTGGAATACCATTTCTACCAATTTTGTGTCACCAAGCGCAGTATCGTCTTTGGCAACACCAGCAATTGTTAGCTATATCAATAGTATTTCAGTAGGTCAGCCAATCAATACTTATGAATTGCAAGATGCTTTTCAAAATGCTGTAGAACCAATTATTCCACCAAGTCAAGTATCAAAAATTAACTATGTAGTAGCAATTAATGGTATTGATACTTCTCCAGTTTCTGGAACTTTATTGATTTATGGCGATCCAGAAAGCTATTTCACTACTAATGCTAGTTTGGTAACAGTAGTTCAAGGCTAATATGCAAACCCAAGTGCTTCCAGCTTATCTTTATCAGCAATATACGCAAGATCCGTATAGTGATGATTTACAAGCTTTTTTTACTGCATATAACAATACTTCTCAGCAATATTTAAATGCTACTAATAGCTTAAATTTGCCTATTTATACAGTTCAATCCTATCCTTTATTGGATTGGACAGCTTCAAGCATTTATGGGATGCCTAGACCAACTCTAGGAGTGCCTTTTCCATTTTCACCATTAGGTGTATACGATACAGTTCCTTACGATACAACGGCTTATTCTCAAGATGTTAAGACTAGCCCAACAAATTTTTATGAAGTAACTGATGATTATTTTAAAAGAATTTTGACTTGGAATTTTTACAAAGGAGATGGTTTTCAATATACCACTCAATGGTTAAAAAGACGAGTTACAAGGTTTTTGTATGGTGTAAATGGAACAGATATTCCTGATATTGCTGATATTTACAATATTAGTGTTGTTTATGGTAGTAACAACGCTATAACAATTCATATTCCCAATATTGCAATTTCGCCATTTTTTCAAGCAGCCGTAGCTTCTGGGGTGTTGCAACTGCCTTTTGAATATAGCTACACAATTACTTACTGATTAGCTACAATTACAACATCACTTTATAGGGATTTTTATGACGATTCAGCTATTCGCCAATAATGCTAAAACTACCCTAGCAGCCCCTATCAATTCTTCACAAACTACTATTACGGTAGCACCCGGTACTGGTTCACTTTTTCCAAGCCCAACTACAGGGCAACAGTTTAAAGTTACTTTGGTAAGTGCTTCATCTTCAACTGTTTATGAAATTTGCAACTGTACTGCTAGATCTGGGGATACATTAACTGTTCAGCGTGGTCAAGAAGGCACTACTGGAACACCATTTTTATTAAGTGACATTGTTGGTCATTATGATACTGCTGCGGTAATGACTGATTTAGTTCAAAGTGAACAGTTACAAGCAAATTATTATGGTTTTGCTGTTGCTACTGGAACTGGCAATGCTTTAACAGCAACTTTACCTTCAAATTTAACTGCAATTTCTGATGGTTTTACCATTATTCTTAGATCTTCTGCTGCAAATACAGGAGCAACAACTTTAACTTTAACTTTAGGTTCAACAGTTTTATCTTCTACACCTATTGTTAAAGGCAATAATACTGCTCTTTCTGGTGGTGAAATTCCTGCGGCTGGTTATCCTTTAAGTTTGACTTATAGTTCAACTTTTGGAGCTTGGGTTTTAACTGATCCAACTGTTATTTTAAGTGCTTATGCTTTAGTTAATAGTCAAACTTTTACTGGAACACCAAGAGTTCCAACTGCACCATTTAATGATTCAAGCACAATTATTGCTAATACTTTGTGGGTACAAAATCAATTAGCTAATTACGCTCCAATTTTTAGTCCAACATTAACTGGAACACCTGCTGCGCCTACTGCAAGCACATCAACAAATACTACTCAAATAGCAACTACAGCTTATGTACAAGGCAATATGTTGGGTGGAACTGCTCAAACTTGGACAGATGTAACATCAAGCAGAACACCGGGAGTAACTTATACCAATACTACTGGTAGACCAATTATGGCTTATGCAGGTGTAAGTGGTCGAAGTGGTGGAGTATTAGGTTGGCAAGTAAATGGCATCACTATGCCTTATCAAGGGGAAACTGGAGCAACTACGCAATATGTAGCTCAAGGAGTTATAGTTCCTAATGGTGCAACATATTTACTATCAAATAGTGTTTATTCAAGCTCTCTGTTTGTATGGGCGGAACTTGCTTAAAGGTAAAAAATGAAACATTACAAAGATTCCAACAATAATATTTTTGCTTTTGCATCTGATGGTTCACAAGATCATTTAATTCAAAATGATTATGTACAAATTACTTCTCAAGATGTTGCTTCAATTAATCAAGCAAAACAACAAGATGCTTTTAATACTTTAAGTTATGCAGAAAAAAGAGCAACTGAATACCCTGATTTTAGAGATTATTTAGATGGCATCGTTAAAGGCAATAAATCGCAAGTTCAAGCTTATATTGATGCTTGTTTAGCTGTAAAAGAAAAATACCCTAAAGAATAAGGAATTATCATGACCTATAACTATGGAAGCCCAATAACAGGCACTCTTACTGGAACTACAGCTACTGTTGGCTTGCCAGTACTGGTTTATCCAGCAACTATTGTTTTGAACTCCGCTGCTGGTGGTCGTGCAATTCAATTGTCTTTGGATAATGGCGCAACTTTTTATACAGCAGTAACACCAACTGGTTCAGAAACAAGTCAAATTTATTATGTTTTGACTTTCCCTGTAACAACAATTAAATTTACTGGCGTAGCAAACGATACTTACAGTATTCTTTAACAGTATTGATTAGGGTTTACCATGACAATACTATTATTTGCTAACCAAGCGCAAACAACTCTTGCGTTACCAGTAACACCAACTGACACCACTATTTATGTGGCTAGTGGTACTGGTCAGTATTTTCCACAACCAACTACTGGTTATGGCTTTAAATTAACATTGGTTAACTCTACCAATTCGTTAATTAATGAAATTGTTTTAGTAACTGCTGTCAATGGTGATGTTTTTACTGTTGTTAGAGCACAAGAAAATACTCCAGCACAAGCATGGAAATTTGGTGATTTTGCAACAAATTTAGATACTGCTGGTTCTTCAGATGCTTTTGTTCAATTCCCACAACTGTTAACTGGAGAGCTTTCTGCATATTTTGATAATATGCGAGCAACTACAGGTCAAGTGGATGGCGTTCCTGTAAATCCTACAGATATTGTTAATAAAGCTTATTTAGATAGCGTTATTGTTGGTTTTACTCCAAAACCAGAATGTCAATGTGCAACTACTCCTGCTGATGGAAATCAAAGTCTTTCTGGTTTTCCAATTATTGATGGTTATCAAACTGTAAATCAAGACCGTGTTTTGATTAAAAATGAAGACAATGCAGACTTTAATGGTATTTATGTAGCTAGTTCTGGAACTTGGTCTAGAGCTGCAGATATGTCCGTATGGTCAGAAGTGCCGGGTGCATTTACATTTATTCTTAACGGTAATGTAAACATTAATACTGGTTGGGTGGCAATTGTTCCAGAGGTTGGCTACATAGACCATACACCTATTACTTTTACACTTTTAACTGGTCAAGGTAGATCAGGTTATTCAGGATTCTCAGGCTATTCTGGCTTTAGCGGAATATCTGGTTTTAGTGGAATTTCTGGTTTTAGCGGATATTCAGGCATTAGTGGGTTTAGCGGAATCTCAGGCTACTCTGGATGGAGTGGCATAAGTGGATTTTCTGGCATTAGCGGTTACTCAGGAAGTGGCGTATCAGGTTATTCTGGTTTTTCAGGCTACTCTGGAACAAGTGGATTTTCTGGCTACTCAGGCATTTCAGGATATTCAGGAATTTCTGGTTATTCAGGGATCTCAGGCTATTCAGGAATTAGCGGATATAGCGGTATATCGGGCTATAGTGGCATTTCTGGTTACTCTGGTAGATCAGGATATAGCGGATCAGGTGTAAGTGGCTATAGTGGCTTTTCTGGCATTTCTGGCTACTCAGGATTCTCAGGAATATCAGGTTATTCTGGCTACTCAGGAATTAGTGGTTATTCTGGAATAAGCGGTTACTCAGGCTATAGCGGAATTTCAGGTTACTCTGGAATTTCAGGTTACTCTGGAATATCGGGTTATAGCGGTATTAGTGGATATTCTGGATTTTCTGGTATTAGCGGCTTTAGCGGATCAAGTGGTATTTCTAGCACTTACTATAGATATAGTACAAACACCTCTATAACAACTGGCGATCCAACAGCCAATAAACTATTATGGAATAACGCAACACAAACCAGCGCAACACAGCTTAATGTAAGCAGTACTGGTGATAATGGCGTTAATTTAAGTGTATTTTTCTCTTTGCTTCAAGCAACTGAAGAAGTTGTTATTCAAGATCAAACAACTGCTGGCAATTATCAAACTTGGGTTCTTACTGGAACTCCAACAAACAATACAACTTATTGGACACTTCCAGTATCTTTAGTAGCTTCTGCTGGAACAGGAACAACAGGCTTTGCAAATAACTTAGCTGTTATTTTTGCAATAGCAAATGGTATTTCTGGCTTTTCAGGTTTCTCAGGTAAATCTGGTTATTCAGGTTTTTCTGGCATTTCAGGTTATAGCGGTTATAGCGGAATATCAGGCTATAGCGGATATTCTGGAATTAGTGGTTATTCTGGCTACTCAGGCATTTCTGGTTATAGCGGAACATCAGGATATTCTGGTTTTAGCGGTATAAGTGGTTATAGTGGATTCTCTGGTGTTTCTGGATATTCTGGTATTAGTGGCTACTCTGGCATTAGCGGTTATTCAGGTTTTTCTGGCATTAGTGGTTATTCTGGTAGCGGTATAAGTGGCTATTCTGGATATAGCGGATTAGGAGTTAGTGGCTATTCTGGATATAGTGGCGCATCTGGAATCTCAGGTTATTCTGGCTATAGTGGTAATTCTGGATTTTCAGGTTTTTCTGGTTATTCAGGTGCTGTAGGTGCTGGTGGAATTATTGGTAATTGGGGTTCTTTTTATGACACTACCAATCAAACTGCTTCAAGCACTACTGCATCTTATTTGGTCAATATTGGAAGTACCGATCCTAATAGCACAGGAGTAAGCATTACATCCGGCAATAGCATTACTTTTGCAAATGCTGGTGTTTACGATATTCAATATTCAGTTCAATTTCAAAATACAGGAACTGGTTCAGGAAATGACAATGTTGATATTTGGATTAGAGTAAATGGAACTGATGTAGCAGATAGCAATAGTATTTTTAATATACCTAGAGCACAAGGTGGAACTAATGGTTATTTAATTGCTGTTACTCCATACACTTTAAAACTTAATGCAGGTGATTATGTTCAGTTAGTGTGGGCAGTAAGCACTACTACTATTTCTATTGTTACTACTGGAGCACAAACAACACCAACAGTTCCAGTTACACCCGGTGTTATTGTGAGTGCTACACAAGTTTTCTATACACAATCTGGCTATAGTGGAGTAAGCGGATTTAGTGGTTATTCAGGAATTTCTGGTTATTCAGGATTTAGCGGTATTAGTGGTTATAGTGGTTTTTCTGGTATTAGTGGATATAGTGGATCAGGAATTTCTGGTTATTCAGGGTTTTCTGGAATAAGTGGCTATTCAGGAAGTGGCATTTCAGGCTATTCTGGATTTAGTGGAATATCAGGCTATAGTGGTTTTTCTGGTATTTCGGGTTATTCAGGTTCTGGAATATCAGGATACTCTGGATTTAGCGGTATCTCTGGATATAGTGGATCAGGAATTTCTGGTTATTCAGGGTTTTCTGGTATTTCAGGATATTCGGGAATAAGCGGTTATTCAGGAATTTCAGGTTATTCAGGAAAATCTGGTTATAGCGGAACAAACGGAACAAACGGAACTTCTGGATTCTCAGGTTATTCTGGAACAAATGGAACAAACGGAACTAATGGTGCTTCAGGATATTCTGGTTATTCTGGAACTAATGGTGCAACTGGTACATCTGGATTTAGTGGCTATAGTGGTTCTACAGGCGCAACTGGAACTTCAGGCTATTCTGGCTATTCAGGCACAAACGCTGCGGCTACTCCTGCGGCTGTTTCAAATCAAGCAAACACAGCTACAGGCTATTTCTCAATGCCTTTGGGAACAACTGCTCAAAGACCGGGATCTCCGCCACAAGCTGGTTTAATCCGCATGAACTCAGATACTGGTTTACCTGAATGGTATAGCTCTGCTACATCTGCTTGGTATGCTTTTACAGCACAACCTACTATTGCAACTTATTTAAATGTTGCTGGTGGTGCTGGAGGTGCGTGTTTAGGTGGGGGCGG
>Ga0214167_1001156_pt1 | contig 11147 bp, 10 predicted proteins | sample TroBogypolimnion_45_FD_153006 | JGI IMG/M metagenome (GOLD analysis project Ga0214167, IMG submission 153006) | Freshwater microbial communities from Trout Bog Lake, WI - Practice 18AUG2009 hypolimnion v3 | ecosystem: Environmental > Aquatic > Freshwater > Lake > Hypolimnion/Profundal zone ... | reverse complement strand
AATATCATTACTGCTATTAGCCTTGTTAAACAAATCTTCCAACATACTGTGGCGTTCGGTAGCCTGCGCATAGGCTGCTTCTTGCTGTTTCTGCGCTGCAATATCTTCTTCAGTAGCAGGCGCGGTTTCTTCGCCAAGGTACTTTTTCTGTGTAAGTTCTTCAGCTTGTTTAGCTGCGCTAGCTGTTTGGTCTTCTTTTGGACCAGCTTCAAAGGCAAACGCCCCTTGGGTTTCTTTTGCAGGGCCAAGGTCAGCTAATTTTTTCTGAGCGGTTTCAATCTTAGTAGTAAGAGCATCTAAACGTTCTTTGTCGTACATTCCGTTAGTCATATTAAGACTCTGGAATTCAGACGTAGCGTCTTTAAGCTGCTTTTCTAATGCTTTGCGCTGCTGTGCATCTGTTTTTTCAGTAGGTCCAAGCGCTTCCAGCTGCTTTTGCGTTGTTTCTAGAACGCCAGTAAGTTGGGCATGGCGCTCAGACAACTGTTTGTATGTGGGGATGTCACCTTTTTCGATGGCAGTATTTAAGTGCCCTTCAACCGTTGCTATTGTTTGCTTAAGCGCTGGAACACTATTCTCAAGCATCTGTCTATGGCTAGATAAATCAGTGTCGGCTTGTTCTTTTTCAGCTAACGTGCGTTGGTCACGAGAAACACCGCTAACACCCGGTTGTTCTTGCACCGGAACTTCCATACCAAGCAAGTCGCCAGTCTGACGCTGTGATTGTTCAAAATCAACTTGTTGTTGTCTCTCAGCTAGACGAGAGGCTTCTGCCTCATCTGCAATTTGCTTTTTCTTGCGCTCAGTTTCATTAAACTTAGCTTCGCCAGCCTCAATCGCTCTTACTTCACCCTTACGTTTAGGCAGGCCATGCAAGGCACCGAAGATGGGAGACAACTCAGCGGCTCCAAGAGCGCTTTCTTTATAAGACTGGAGTGCTTCTGGGCTTAATAAATCTTGATCAGCAGACGCACGACGTGCAGCCTCAGTGCCAACCATCATGCCAGTACCAGCAACAGCATTAGTGCCAGTTTCAGTTAAAAAGTTTCTTGTTGTGCCGCTAAGTTTAGCTAGGGCATCTTCTTTTTTAAGCGCGCCTTTGGCTACTTGTTCGCCAAGGCTTTCAGCCTCTTTGCCTAAAAGACCACGGGCGTATTTTGGAATTGCACCCATACCCGGCAAACCAAATCCAGCAAAGGTAGCTTGAAGAAGACCCGCCGCCACTGCTTTAGGTAAATTCTCGGGTTTGCCTTTTTCTTTTTGGTACTCTAAATTCTCGCCGATTTCAGCAGGTAGATCTGCTGCGGAGGTCGCTACTGCCCCTGCTAGTGCCCGACCTGTCATACCACCAATTAAAGAAGCGCCAGCAATTTCTGGAGCGGCTACAGCCGCAAGAGCACCAGCACCAGCACCAACAGCTGCGGGAGCAGCATATCGGCCAACAATTCCACCAACTGGTTCAGTAACATATTTACGTGCAGCTGCCCCTACACCTGGAAGTAAGCCTTCTTTAAATCCAGCTTTTACGTCTTCATCGGTTGTGGGGATAAAGCTTTCTTTGGCGCCTTCAGCTTTATCTTGTTCGGCCCATGCTTTGAGTGTGTCACTATTTAATAAAGAACCTAAACCAGCTTCAGTTGCTGATTTAGCTTGATTCCAACCTTGCTTTACTGCAGAACCAAAACCTTGGCGCTCTTCTCGTTCAGCTGGTGATAAGAATGCTTCTGGCATTTGCTGCTGCGCTTTTGCGTACGCTTCATGGGGATCCATCCCCTTAGGGATTTCAAGATATACTCCATTTGGTAGCTGTACGTATGCCATAAGTTCTTCACTAAATGCGTTAATTTAAATTGTAATTACAAAGCAGGCGTTAACTTTATTTTAACTGTGCCGTTGGCGCGCCTTCTGGTATTGTACCAGCAACATTAAGTGGGGCCTTACCCGTGATTAAATAATCCCTATATTGCGCTGGGCCTGTAATACCCATAGCAGCTAGTTGCCGTTTAGTTCCAGGATCTTTAGAAGCTGTTAAAAAGTTTTTGGTGGCGTCTTCCAAAGATACTGAATTAGGATCTTTTCCTTTACCAGAACCTAAATATCCAGCATAGGCAGAGTAGTAAGGCTTCATCATAGCGTTCTTCTCGTGCTCAACAGCCAAACTACCGGACTTGTACATGAGGTCAGTATTAGCATTCTCGTACTTAATAGCCGCTTCGATGTTACCTTGTGAGCGCAACTCATCTGCCTTGGCTTTATTAAAATTAAACTGTTCTCTAGCGTTATCAAGTTCGCGAACTACTTTATGGCTATTTTCAAGGGCAGGCATTCCAGCGGTAATACCTGCACCACCAGCAGCCCCAAGAGGCCCTACATGAGTCATCATCTTAGCGCCCATGTTCATAAGGAAACTACTTAAACCTTGGTTTTTGGCTTCGGCAATCTTCTGCGCATGCTGCGCGTCAGTGTCTCCCAAACCAGCAAATGGATCTTTTCTTCCCATAAAGTCTTTATATGCCGCTGCAATACCTGAATCTTGTCCTAGTTGTGCACCTGGGGCTACTGCTGGAGGTGTACCTACACCCCCAGGGGCTTTTTGTCCGCCTGGTGGGTTTGCTGCTGATTGCTTGTCTATTTCAGCTTGCATTTCAGGGGTTATTGCCGGAACTGCTGGAGCGCTTCTATACGCATCACGATTTGCTACAGCGCCTTGTGAAACTAAATTTGGATTTGTTGGTGGGGTCAAGTCTGCTTGGGTTAAAGTGCCAGCTTGAGCTTTACTTAGAATTTTATCTTGTGGGTCTGAGTACATCCAGTCTTTAGTGGACTGTAATGCTTTTCCAGGAAAATTCAACAAACTGCTAACTCCAGAACTAACTCCAGCGTTTTGTTCTTTTATGGCTTTTTTAATTTCTTCTTGCGACTTTGTCGTACCGCGACCGCCAGCGGCGTTAATCATTTGTTCTTCAGTTAATGGAGCAGCATCGCCGTCCATACCTAGTTTTACAGGTTGATTTTGGTTGTCTTCAAATGCAACAATACCGCCACCGGCCATCATTTGTTCACTACCCATATCATGCATATTTTCAGCAGGTAATGCAGCTAGGCCAGAGTGTTCTGGGGGTAAATCTCTAGCCAACATTTGGTCTTTTACAGACGGCTGTTTAGCGCCTTGTTGCGCTTGTTCACCCGCCCCAGCTGTTTTTAGTTTGTCGCGTTGTTGTTTAGCGGCCATGGCAATAGCCATAGGAAGAGACTGGTCTTTGCCTTGCATAATAGAAAGCAAGCGTGAGTCAGGGTAGATACGCGGGTCAAGCGCCATCTTGTACATTTGTTCCATACCGAGCATTATGCAGCCCTCCCAACCATATCGTAATTAACAGCTTTGTAACCGTTGTCCATAATAAGTACAGCTTCAGGCATGAATTTCTCAACTTCTTGAGCCACGTACCCGATAAACTTACCATGTCCACATAATTGGTGGTCTTTAAACTCAGGCTTGTACTCAAACTCGTAGATACCCATGCCGTTATCAGCACGCCACAAGAGTACTACGTTTTCTTTCAGATTAATATCTGAACCAGCAGCTGCAGCGCCTCCCCCAAACGCATTGTATGCGCCAAGTCCTGCAATGCCCAAACCAGTAACTTGATTTAGTGTGCTAGGCGCTGCTTGATATGTAGCAGTAGTTGTTTGCTGCGTCGGTAAACCGCGCAACATAGAATTCATAAACGAAAGCTGTTGTTCTGGGTACTGCTGGGCAGTAGCGTAATTCTGAATAGCCTGGTTAATAATATTTTGTTGTTGTGTTTGCTGTTGCTGGCCGGCCTGGCTTTGCGTTGCAATAACATTTTGCTGCGCGCCTAATTGTTGAGTGCCAATATTGGCTAAATTAGAAGCGGCTGTATTCGCCAAATTGTAACCAGCTTGTTGTGCGCCAACGCCTTGTAGGCCGATATTAGCCGCTTGTTGAGCTCCTTGTAGCCCCATACCATAACCTTGCATAGATTGCGCGCCAGCCTGATTAGCACCTTGTAGCCCTTGAGATATACCTTGTTGTGCTTGTGCATTACCCGCCAAAGCTGCTTGGTTTGCAGTATTCATTTGGTTTTGTGCATTGTTATACGCTTGGTTATATCCTTGACCAATAATTTGATTCTGAGCCAACATCTGGTTTTGTTGGTTTAGAGAATTTTCTAAAGCTGAACGTGACCCGCCAAAAGCGCCAGCCGAAGTAGCAGCGCCTTGTTGTTGTTGCCCGGCTATGCCGTATTGTTGATTAGCTAATTGTAGTTGTGGGTTTAACGAATTTTGAAGGTATGGATTCATATAAGAAGCTACAGAACCAGGACCAGTAGATGTATTTTGAGATTGCTGGCCTAAACTTTGCCCAATTTGTGCGCCTTGTTGACCTTGACCGTACCCAGCCATACCATACATATTAGACTGACCCGCAGCTTGTTGCCCAGCTTGAACACCAGCCCCACCATAAAGATTGGACATCATTGAACCTTGTTGGCCGTACATTCCAGCCCCATTAACAGTTCCTAAAGCGCCTAAACCTGAAGCACCCGCCATATCAGTAGCTTGACCATATTGACCAGGTACTTGTAAATTGGCAGCCCCTTGTTGCGCAGCTTGCTGCATAGGAGAAAAACCAGCTACATAGTCTGCTGGATTTGAACTATAAGGGACATACGGTTTAACGCCGGTAATATCTACAGCGCCAGTATTAGTTTGGTTGCCGCTTGCGTCGTATGTAGGTGTTTGTGCTTGTGTATTAAATAGCTGTTGCTGAGTAGCACCAAGCATCGTTTCCGCATAAGGTTGCAGATAGTCAGGAATATTGGTATTTTGTACAGTAGTTTGAGTAGGCGCAGCGGGAGCGGGAGCACTTCCACCCCCACTACCGCCCTCTAATGTCATTCCACCAGCCCCAAAGCCACGGCCTAAGCGCGGGGAAAAAGCCTTTTCAGGCAACATAGAATCTAATGTATATCTCATATTTTTGTCTCTACAATAATGTACCGCTCTTTAAACCCATAGCGACTCCACAAGCGGGCAATTGCTTCTCTTGCTGCACCCTGTATTTTAGTCGCTCCGTTAGCCTTTAGCAAATCTTTAAACTGCTTAAATGTATCTTGGTTAGAAATTAACCGACCACCAATAAATGTAACAAAAGCCACACGATCATTAGGATAATTACTAAAGCTAACCGTGGCCGCTCCTTTAATTGAGCCATCTTCAGTTGATGCCACCACCAAAAGCCATTGGCCCGACGCAAGGTAAACTCTGACTTGATCCAGCGTGTAATCATCCCCACCATATTGCACAGCATCTGCAATATACTTTTCAACCAAAGGCCAAGCTTGATTAACATATTGAATAGGAACATGGCGAATTAAGAGGCTCATGCTGGCATGTACTTGTCAGCTGTAATTGCAGGAGCTTGTTTAGCTTTACCAGTTCTAGCCTTTCTTACTTTGTCCATCATCGCATACAACTTCTTAGCGCCGGCATCTGAAGACCCATTACCTAAATGAGACACCACATCAGCAGGTACTACAAACTCATTATCAGCAAGACGCGCTGGTTGTTTACCTTGGATACTGGCAGGAATAGAGTCGCTCATACCATCACCAGGGCCTTTAAGCATACGACCACCATCAGAGTACCCACCTAAATTAGCAATACCCCCGCCAGCATAGTTTGCGTTAGGTGTTCCGCGTAGTTTCTTTAAAGCTAGCATAGCATTATAGTCGCCACCCTGTGCTTTAGCTGCTAATGCCGCTGGGCCACCTTCTTGTGCATATTGGAGTGTATATTTATCCATTGCGTCACGGCTACTCATTAAATCTGCCAAAGCATCTTTACCAGTACCGCCTGCAGCCATATTAGCGGTCATCTCGCCCGTTAGTGGGTTTGTTTTAGGCTCGTATAAAGCGGCTGTCTGTTGCGCCGAAGTTGGCATTTGTGTTGGAGTAGCGTAAGCTGGACTTACTTGTTGGCTTTGGGGATACATACCACCGCCCATAAAATCAACAGGCTCAGAATGTGGATCAAGTAAACCACCACCAGCATAACCAGGCGGCCTTGCATACCCACTATAGTCCGCTTGATATGGTGGATTGGGTGGTTGCACTACATCAGGGTGGTAATTAGCTGGGTCATAATGGAACTTATTTAAATTTCCACCAGTATAAGGAACGGCGGCTGCAGCTGTTCCTCCGTAACGTTTGTTATCTTGGGCAATTAAAGCACTTAATCCTAGGCCGCCTAAAGCAGCTTTAGTGCCAAAACCCATTTCAGCTGTACCAGTACCAGCGGCACCAAGAACTGAATTTGCTGGAACACCACTAAAAGCGCCAGAGTAAGCTTGACCATATGTAGCTGCTTGTTCGGCCGTCATTGTACCGTTTGCTACTGCTTGGCTAATCATTTGAGGAGTCGCTGTTCCAAGCTGTACACCAGAAGAAACTGGTAATGAAGCCCCAGAATTTAATAATGCATTTGAACCAGCCTGAACACCAGTAGTATCAGCGGCAGCAACAGTAGGGGAAACAGCGGCTCCAGAAGTAGATAGTGCAGTAGGGGCAGCAGCAGCTAAGTCGCCAGCACCCATATACATACCACCATAGCCAAGAGAAGCGCCTCCAATACCACCCATAAGGGCATTTTTCATTACGTTTTGACCCGTAAGAGCCGCTACACCACCACCTGTTATAGCACCAATACCAGCACCAGTAACCGCAGCAGCACCTGTAGCGCCAAGGGATTCAGTCAATAAAGGCGCAGCAGCGCCATCGGTCATAACAGTTGCAGCTAACGCCGCAGCTATTGGTAAATAACTTTCAAAACCACCACTTGATCCGCCGCCAGCCATAATCTATCCTTTACTTTTTACCGATTTTACCACTTAAACCGCTGTTCCGGTAGCATCTACCCATTTAGTTCCTGCCCACCAGATGGGCTTTCCTACAGTACCAAGACTTGTATCAAAATACTGTTGCCCAGTTAGCTGCTTTGCCTTGGGTCTTTGAGCTGTAGGCCCAAAATCAGGAATAGCCAAAGCCTGAGAAAAGTTGTTCAGTAGCGTAAAATACAGCCGCAGGGCGTTGTTCATTTGGTCTTGATACTGCTGGCTATAGTCTGCTGGGGCAATCAGTAGGTTAGGCGGCGCAGGTATTAACGGTGTGCCGTTGTAGTTTTGGTAGGATGGAATAGTCATTATCTTCTACCATCTGGACGAATATCAATACGGGGGCTACCTAACTGCCAAGCTACACCAACACCTGTAGATTCTATTCTGAAGCTCATCTGCCGCCCGCGTAGTCTTGTATAAACCTGGCCATCGAACTGTTGAATTGTATATTCGGGAACTGTTGTATAGTTTTGAGCAGATTGAACCTGTGGGTTATCTGCAGCGCCATAAGGTGTACCAGAGTTTTCACGAGGCTTTACGGTCATCGTTACGCTCGGCTGGTTTGTTGTAGATCCATTAAAGTTCACGTCAGGTAGTATGCGCCATACAAAGCCAAAGTTGTGCCCATCACCAATATCAAAGTCTGAGGATTGAACATAAGCGTCTATTGGTAGGGTTGCGGAAGTTGATAGGTCATCGCAGCCATTTTCTTGGTAAAGAAGTCTATTGTTGTAATCAGCGGCAATAGGATAAGGCTGTGTACCTGTTTGCATCCAAGCTGAACGAGCCATAGTGCCGTAGTACCAAACCCGGTCTAGGTAGTTATAGATTACGTATTTATCTACTTGAGTTGTGCTTGTAGAGCAGTAATACCACCAGACTTCATTAAAGGCTTCATTAGCCCCAGCAAAAACTTGATAGGCTTGATCTTGGTTAATATCGGCGAATATATACTGGCGCAGCGCACAAGGCAGAACTTCAACCCGACCAGAATACATATAGAATCGGTCACGACCCATCCAGTAAGTTACGTTATTAACTGTAATCATGGAGTTAGGGGACATAACAGATATGTTATCCATCAGCACTTGGAAACCCCAAACATAAGGAGCGCCTAAATACTGCATAGAGTATAAGCAAGAATCTGTCCAAACTAAAATCTCTTGGCGGGTTGCACGAGCACCCATAATATATGAGCCGTTAGCAAGCAAATACTCACCAGACTGGTTTGTTAACTCTGGTATCCACTGGTACGCATTAGCTTGGTCTGCCCAACGAACTAGCATTGGGTTAAATGTAGTTGCGGCGTTATTTGGGCTATATGAATTAGCGCCAAATGCAAGTACAAACTCTTGAATAGACGAGGAAATGACCTGATAAGTTGCACTTGGTACAAAGGACCCAGCATAAGAGAATGTATAAGTACCAGAGTTTGCTCCTGTGGTCGTTCCAGTAATAGGTACTGTTGTAGCTCCAGTTATATACGTAGAAGCTATTTTTGTACCCGCTGGAATATTAGTGCCCGTTATGACCATGTATGGATATAGGCTTGGAGCAACAGCAGAAGATACAGTAATACTTGTAGCACTGCCAGAAAAAGTAGCATTGTCACTAGCTGCAGTTGTTGTATTAGCCAAAGAGCTTAAGTATTGTGCTCGTGTACTAACACCTGTAGAGTCCGCCCAGTAAAAAATAGGGCCACCACGAGGAGCAATAATAAAATCAGCCCCATAGTTATCGTTAGACCAAAGGCGTAGCTGCTGTCCAATACCCGAAGAATACCCAGAACCCCAAGTGCCACGAGACCAAGGACCTGCTCCCCAGCCTGTACCTATAGAGTATACGTTTAAGCCTGTTGGGTATTCGTATGCTGCGGTAACTGTACCGCCGCCTGTAGCAGAAGAAGTAGCTGCGGTAGCTGAAGTTATTGTATAGGTAGTAGAGCTTGGTACCGTTTTTACTTGATAGTCGCCAGAAATAGTTACCCCGCCCACTGCTGTAGCGCCAGTAAAAGTAACGTAATCTCCAACGCCGGGGTTATATCCAGAATCAGTAACTGTTACAGTAGTTGGGTTTGTTGGGTATGAAGTTGCAAATGGGTTTGTAAGTATATTTGTTTGAACAATAGGAGTAATATCGTTATACACACCACCAAAATATATGTAGTACTTACTATTTGTACCTACACCAATATAAGTATTACCAGCACCTGCATCGCCATCTAACCACACCCAAATAGAACGGCATACACCAAGGTACTGGCTACTAGATACCTGAGTCCAACCGCCAATCTTTTCTGGAAAGCCAGAACGAAAACGAATTTTATCCCCGTCATACCAACCACCTTCGTTGCTATAATCAGTACCTTCTCGGTTAAGTCCGGGTCTAAATTGTAGTTTTTGTAATGGCATACGGATTTACCCTAGCATCTTTAGTGACATGGCTTTAACTTCATTTACCCGCTTTTCCCAGCCTTTACCGAATACAGGAAAAGTTTTAAGGGACTTTAGAAATTGTAACCGATTATCACAGTATTCTTCAACTAGAGTCTTAGCTGCATCGCCCTTAAACTGGCTCACGGCAGCCATAGTAGTTGTACCAAAACCGCCATCAGGAGCAACCCCAACGCAGTTCTGCAAAGCCTTAATAGCACGCCCGACCCCGGAATTAACAGCATAGTCAAAAACAGCGTAGTCAAGACCAGATATAAGCTCATCAGCTCTGCAAGCATCCCAGTACTTTCTTTTATATAAAGGCGCAACTATAGATGGAGTTAGAGCCCGCATTTGTTTTTCATTTACATCATGTCCTACCCACATAGCCCAAGTTTCGGCAGTAACTCCAAGGTTTGTCATTCCACCGGGATCGTCTTTATTATCAACAAATCCTGCTTCATGGATTAAAAGCGCTGTTAAAGCATCTGCAAAGTTGTCTTTCATTTAATGCCAATCTGTTCGTTAAGCCATTTTTGTAATTCAACTAGCATTAGCGTGGTTTGGGCGCAATTTCCAGCAAGCTCATTGTAGGCGGTGATAACATCAGCTGACTTGGGGGCTGTGGAAATACCGGACATGGTACTGCTATTGGGGTTGTTCCACACGCTAGTAGACTTATAGTAGTTGCGAAGAGCAGCATACTTAGCTTCGTATTCATCAGAAATTCCTTTAGTTACAAGTTCGTGTTGCTTTTGGATTGACTCCGTTTGCGCTTGCTGTTTCTCTGCTGCGACTTGGATTGCTGTTTTGTATATAGTAAAATCCCTATCCCGCATATGCCAGCCAGCAAAAAACACCAAGCATAGAGCAGAAACAATAAGTCCAGCTTTGACGATATTTGCATAGTTACCTAAAAAACCCCACATTACTGAGGCTCCGCATCTTTTTTCATCATAACCGCAGCCCCGTGCGCACCAGCAACAATACCAAACGCTTCTGCTAACTCTCGTAGACTAACAGCACCATGCATTGCTTCATAACTAGCTAAGGCAATCACTGCAAGTAAACAAATTAACCAACTCCACCGTGCAATATCTTGCGTATGGTTATCTTTACCAGTAAGAAGTTGGTTTAAAAAATCTTTCATTTTGCTTTAGGTTTGCGTGTTGTAGCTTTTTTAACTACAGGCTTCTTTTTCACAGTAGCTTTTGGTTTTTCTCTTTCTACTGGGAAAGGCCAAGTATCTTCAAGGTTTAAATTAACTTTACCAACTTCCACATCAATCTTAGGCATATAGCCAAGTTTGTCAAATAACCAAGTTACGATAAACATTTTAGAGTCCTTAATAAAGTTCTGACCAAGTAGACATGTAGTTACCATAGAAAATATACGTAGAACCGGGGGGAACAATACCACCCATCCAGGCACCATTAAAATCTTGGTGTTCTTGTAGAAATCCTAAACGAATACCGTCTACATAAAAAGACCAGTTTTGGTCGTTATTGGTTCCAAAGCAAATAGAAACAGAAATTGGGTAAGAATTTGAGTTAGGGTAAGTAACGCCTTGGGAACGTGAGCCAGTAACATCATGCCAAGTCTCACCAGTAATACCAAGCCCTAGTTTAGTTTTACCTTGAAACTGATTTGAGTTTGTAGCGGTGGTAGCGTTTGTGGCGTTTGTGGCATTAGTAGCATTTGTAGCAAAACTAACAGATTGACTTCCAATATTAGAAGAAGTAATAAATGAACCACCAGATTGTGGGTTTGTAGCTGTTGCTGCATTTCCAGAACAA
>Ga0214167_1001152_pt1 | contig 11156 bp, 23 predicted proteins | sample TroBogypolimnion_45_FD_153006 | JGI IMG/M metagenome (GOLD analysis project Ga0214167, IMG submission 153006) | Freshwater microbial communities from Trout Bog Lake, WI - Practice 18AUG2009 hypolimnion v3 | ecosystem: Environmental > Aquatic > Freshwater > Lake > Hypolimnion/Profundal zone ... | reverse complement strand
TATTAGTTTTGTTGTCTGCACTGTTTGCCTAACTCACCAGCTTTACTCGAGTTTACTGGAATGTTTGTTTCGGTTACATAACGCATGATCAAGCCTCTGTGCTTACAAACAACAAAATTAATACCAGGGGACTTATGGTTGCCCCTGTTGCCTATTAGGCTGTTACTTTAGTGCCAGCTTTAACTGCTGGCTTAACTGCGGTTGCCTTGACCTTTACTTCGCCTTTCTTAGCGAGCTTGGTCTTTTCAGCCAATTTATTGGCTACAGCATACCCTGCATCACCTGTAACGCCTTGCTCTGTCAAATACTGGAGAGCTTGTAGTTTGGTCATTGCACTTGGCAATTCCATAAGGTTGATACTGGTGCAACCTGCTTTGTTCAAAATCTTGATACGAGCCACCAAATCGTTTGCGAAACGAGCTTTAACTGTGCCGTCTGCGTTAGTTGCTGTACCTGCTACTGTAAATAATTTGTCTTGTGACATGTGATGCCTTTCTAAGTTGCCTATTAAGTTGATTTAAACTACCTTTACTTCTCACTACAATAACAATTATACTTGAATTCAGAATTAAAGTCAACCATAATTACTATATCTGGTTTGCCAAAAGGGTCTTATTTGGCGTATTCTTTGGATACATCTTGGACTTTGGTTAACCCATTGTCAAAAATTCGAGCGATACCCGAAAAACCAACGGTGCAAACCATAATACCAAACACTGTACCTAAAATAAAACCTTTCATGCTAGTTCTCCTACAATTTTGACACGGTTGAGTTGAGTGGCACGGTCATTGTGTCGTTTAACTGTGCCACGGATCGTTACATGAGCATCTGGATCGATGGCTTCACGATATGCAAAATATACTGCATAGTTGTCTTCGGTTATAGCCGATATAAACCAGGTATTAAACTTGGCGCTATAATTATTGCGAACAATCTCTACAGCCAAGTTGACCTTATCGTTAATCTTACCTATAACCCCCGACTCACAGCGAGCTAGACGAGCATCTACCGATTCTTTTTTCAGTTGCTTAACATAACTCTGTGGCATGGCTGTGATCACAGAAAGATCATAGTTGCTAGTAATTGTATCCAAGGCACATACCTTGGCCGTAATCTTTGCCCATTCGCCAAGTTCAGCTTTAAGAGCCTGCATGGTTACGGCTGTTGCCATATACCTGCGACACTGTTGAGCTAGTTCACGGTCCGCATCAGTAATCAAGTTGGTATCTGCCAATGCTCGGCGCACAATTTCACGATTAGTAGGACGAATAACTTGATCACCAATAGTATCAGGAACCTTAAGGTAACCATTGTTCAAGCGATACGCTGTGCAAGCCGCCGACCAAAGTAGGTCTGCGTCTATAGCATCAATCGTGTCATGGTTCTTTTTCAATTAAGCTCCGTAAAAACTAGTTTCAAACTTCAAGGTTGTATATACTACCTCTCGGACTGCGGTATCTGTGGCTTCCCCTGCGGTCTTAGGATGGGCTTTTGATAGGAGTTGCAGGTGCCTGTATGTTTTAGGCCAATCCCACCCCTGTACCCGAGCTTCGTTAACTACACGGTCTACCAAACGATTACCTTCTTGCGTAAACATAGCATAGTCCATATTAGTCAGCCCTTGAACAAGCGTAAGCCTTCAATCCTGCCTTTTGCAATACTTCAGCGAAAGCAACTGCACCAGCTTCTTTAATATCCATTGACTGAGTGTAGCTACCACCTGGATTCCAAACTGTCAGGCATTTTGGTTTGTAATCTTTCTTAAAACCTGCGGCAATTAAGGCCTTGGCTTCTTTAGAGTTAGTACGGTCAACATACACCTCGACCCACCCAAATCCGCAGTAGCCCGGTTCGCCATATTGGGCGAGATAATCAGCTTCGGCTGTCTTTGCGGCTGTAAAAGCTTCTTGAACAATTTGATTTAACATATTAAACTCCACAAGCGGTTAAGAAACGGGTTTGGTCAAATCTTGGGTTGGCTGTTTGTGCAACCCGACAAAATGCAATTGCTGTGGCCAACGCCTGGGCCTTGTTAGGCATCGAACTAATCTCTTTAGCCATTGCTACAAAGTGTTTTTTGCTCATTTTCAACTCCTTTTTATTAACTATACAACTATTATAACATTTTGGGTATTTCTGGTCAACCGTTTAAAAATGTGGGTCCATGTACTCTTGAACACCAGGAATCAGGTAGCAATACTTACAACCGGTTTGGGTGTAATAAACTCGACCATCTCGGGCTACTTTTTGGGTGTACTTAGTACCACGGTCTGTGGTAATAAAACGCTTGGTAATACGAACAATTTTACCGTCGTAGTAACGATCGCCGCCAATTCCGTGGCTAACATCATCACCAACTTTATATTGTACTGTAGTCATTGTCTGCTCCTTTATTTTCACTATACATATATTATAGCAAATCGGGCATTTCCGGTCAACCTTTTGGTAAACCCGTAAAAAAACCCCCATTTAAGGGGGTTAAAAAGTGTTGTTTTTAGACTACAGAGTTACAATATTAACCCCATGTTTCTTGATATTTTTCTAGGGCTTTTTTACGGGCCAATAAAAGTCTAATGTTTATTTCATCTGAAATATCGTTATGAACCTGGGCTGTTTGGTCAACCAACTCTGGTCGACGATACCCAACTTGAATATCTGGAAGTTCATCGTAATAGTCAGTATCATCATCGTCCAATACCAATAAAATTCGTTGTGATTTAGCGAGGTATAATTTTGGTTTCTGTTTTGCGATGACTACACGGACCCGACCGCTTTGTGTCACAGTTTGGGCAGACCATGCGTAGGGACTGGTATTCCAAAAGGGACCCGACTCCGCCTGACTTACCCCCAAGGGCAGAACCGCGAGTATTAGTAGTTGTAACAGGGTGCGTAAGCATGATTGTCTCCTCATACTATATTAACGCCTTAGAGACACACTAAGTTTACATCTTTTGGAAAATATATATGCCTTCGGATTTGTAGGCTTTTTCTAATTTGTTGTTACCTACGCCGGGCCGCACATTCAGGACCATATCTATGGTTTCTTGATATTTAAATCCTACTTGCTCACTTAATTCTTTCCATCGATCCACAATTTGGAACTGCTCCTTACCATTTTTGTAGTCGGAAATATTGACAGCATAGATTCCATCATCAGCTAATGCCCGGTGTACCATTTGTAAGGTAGGCACGACATAGCCATCAAACCATGCAGATAGCGTGGTATATCGATTCATACACTGTGATGGTTCATCTGTATATGTTTCTAAATTGAAGTAGGGCGGACTTGAAAATGCCGCATCGTAGAATCCGGGTTCAGGATCAACCTCTTCACTTGGCATACAGTTCATCGAGTAGCCACTGCCGATGTTTTCTTCGTTGAGCAATTCGCCCAATGCTTCAAGTCCTTGGAATGTTCTTGTGTTGGGATCAATGCCAGTATAATGATAGCGTAGATTACTAGTCATGGCTCCGAGCATACGACCACCGTATCCTGAACTGAAGTCGAGTACATGTCCACGAAACACAGGGCAGATGTGTTCCCATACAGCACGGGCATTCATTGGTTTGAAGTTTTGTATGGTGCCGCCGTTAACTAACTCTAATGCTCTGCGTATGTTCTTAGGAATTACAGTGTCTTCGCCTTCGTCACGGTGTACATAGGCTAACTTGATTGCTCGCTTGAGCTTATTGTCGTGATTGAACCGGGCACGAATACTAACTGTAGCATTGTCATTCCATTTAGCATCTTGCATGTTAGGAAACCAAAAGCGACCAAATGCCAGTCCTTCATTGTTGCCTACTCCAAGTTGACGATTCCTAACCGACTTAGTCTTGGTTGCTAATTCGTTGACCTGTTGTCTACATCCATCTAAACTGTAATAGGTAATAGGAACTATACCAACACTACGATAGATATCAAATACTTCTTGTTGAATTGCTTCCTTACCGGCATCGTCAGCTTTAGTCCATGGGTCTTTGCCCAGGGCACGAAGTTGCGGCAAGACCTGTTCATAGCCTGTGCATACATCAGCAGTGGGTGTGTAACCCCACTCCTGACATAGCTGTTGATAATACTGATCTATCATTGTTTTGCAATTTTGCATAGTTCAGTAAAGCTCTTAACTTCATAGTCCCACCAATTTGGGAGATATGTTGCGGCCTTGGGTTCCTTGCGAGGAGTACCATCTAATTCAAAAGGGATACTCAGCGTATTAGCACTTGCTTGATTATATGCTGAGTATGGAATATTAAAATAATATTGTTTACTAGTTAATTGCTCAGTTACCACTCCTAAGATTTGCGACTGCTTATTCTTTTTACCGAAATAAGCAGGCAACGTGTTACCATTTGGATTGTCTGGATGAGTTTGTGCGTGTTTAATTTCTTTGCCATTGATCAAATCTGCATCTGGTGTGTTTTTAGCGCATTGTGGTACTTTGGATTTTTTGCTAATCGCACGTTCTGCAAGTTCACCTATATTAAACATATCCATTCCGTGAAGTAGTGTAATTGCCTCAGATAGTGTGTATGTACGATCTAGGTTTTTTCCAAATACAGTTTTTGTTAATTCGTTTTTCATGCTGATTCCCTTTTAAATTGTTAACAGTTCAAGATTTTAATATTCTATCCCTGGTACTACAACTACATTATACTACAAAATATTGAAGAATGTAAAGTGTTTTTCTAAGGTCCAATCATGTAAATTGGTAATTGGTTGTCCATTATAGGTCTTGAATGTTGTATTTAAAACACTATAACGATCAAAAAAGTGCCAATGATCTGGACTGGTTGATCCTAAGCCACTTTTACGCAAGATAACATCATCAACCTTGCTGATCAAACAAGTTGGTGCATTAAGAGCTTGGTTAATAGATATGCGGCCTTCAATCAGCATGTCACGCACTATGTTGGCTGGAATAATATGTTCAAATATAGTTTCTCCAGAAACAATACCTGCGGCAACGTAATGACTGCCGATGCTACCCCTAATTACATAATCATGATATCGACGTATCCAATGATCAATACTGTCGCGTATAAGCCTTGCTGTTTGATCTTCGTCAATAAAACCTCGGTACATTTCCAATAAACGTTCTAGTTCACTAGTAGTAATATCTAGGGTTTGACTATAGGATTTATCGTTGCGTTGAACTTTTTTGTATGAACGCTTGCTGAATGATTCCACCAACGTTTTTAAATTAGACATTATATAAGTCCTTAGCAACCGGTTTGAAAGGGGTATTGATATTTAGATCAGGCAAACGGCCGTCCCAAGTGTGTTTGAGCTGGTGCCACAAAAATGCACCACCGTTGCGCCAGTTCTTACTAAAGCTCATTCTTTCAGGTTTGTATTCTGCGTCAACTCCATCCCAGTACCGGTTCCACCAGTTGGTGTATGCAGTACGCACTACTCTCCAAAAATCACTTTCTTCATTGAAGTCTGCATTAAACAAGGTGTTAAGATGCATGGCTAGACTAACAATTTCTTCATCGGTGTAGTCAATGCCACTTTTACGGGCCATATCAAACCAAGCACAAACAATTTCTATTTCCTGACTGGCAATTGGACGACCATAGTCTGGCATAACAGTAACAGCATATAAACAGAATTTCTTAATTACATCTGATGTATAACCATTAATCTCTTGCATACGACTAATTGCGCCAGGTTGGTTGGTATCCCCAAATTTTTCTGCGGTCACAAACAAATCAGCCTGCTCAAGGTATCGTTGTTTAAGTTCAGCGTCCTCCCATTGTACATTCTTGGCACCGTCCAATCGAACACCATACACCTGTTGTTGGAAAATATCAATAGCATCCAACAATCGTTTGCCTTCGTTGCTGTTTCCTTTGACAAAGTTGGCTCTAATATCAGCTTTGGTTTCTACTTTATAAATGGTAACCGGTACCATTACTTTAGTTGGATCTTGTTTGAATACATACACGCAAAGAATATACAAGGCCATAGCAGTGTGTTGGCCATCCCAACTGGCATATAAACCACGTTCGCCTACTGGGTAGTATTTTACACTGCTATCATTGCCAATTACCTTGTAAACTTGAATTGGTTGGCATTGCACATCTCGCCAATTTTTTACAATATCCAGCACCCAGCTCAGTATCAACATTCGTTGCATAGTAACGTCAACCAGCAGATCACTCAGTGGCATGAGTATGCTTTCGCAAAGAGATAGGTCTTCAATACGTTTTTTATTGGGATGTAAACGTTCAAATACAGCACAGGCCATTTTTATAGCAGACCAATAGCTTTGTTGTTTGGTATGATTAGCGGATCCGATTGTTTGATCTAATCGGTCTTTGAGATTAACGAAGTTTGATGCTTCGCTATGATACTTTGAATTTGCTATTGTAGCATACGATGCCATATACTTCTCCAAATTGTTAATGACGCCGTTTTTACGTTACTTTGTCATGTTAAAAAGATTTACTACTATAAAACATTATACTACAAAATACAGTATTTGTCAACCCCTACATAATACAATGCTCTTCAGCCCCCGGCGGTCAGTTATAGTCTAAACTTTTCAACACCCTGATGGTGTCGACTCTGGTTATCCCATCGGATTCAGCAGAGAAATAAGTCAGCATTCACCCGCTCCACGACAGGGCTCGTTAACGCATTGCCAGCGCCGGTTAGGTTAGACCAGAACCATCCGTGGTTGACTAAACCACTTATCGTGTGGATCACACTAGCCCAGAGTCACCTGAACACAAACTATACTATGACCGGGCGTTCCTCTACTCGGTCACTGTAAAAACATTCACCTAATTCTCTAATGGTATCTGCGGCTGTCTGCGGACTTGCACGGAACATTTCGCGGATATCATCTTCGGTAATTCCATCTGTTGCTTCTACAAAATATATTTCATAATGTCGTTGACTATTAAACTGTGCTCGTAGTCTCATGTGCAAGAGATTTGGCATGCCACGATGTTCATCGCCTTTAAGTGCGGCCCAGGCTTTTTTACCTTGTTCCGCAGTAACATCGCCTACATACTCTAGGCCTTCATTACACCACATGACCACAAACTGATGGTTCATTGAACTGTGTTCCCTTCTACGCCATCGAACACGCTACACCCTCGAAGTTCAGCTTCGGCCATTAACTTGTCTGTACTTGCATCTAGCACCAGTTCCATAAACTCGTCAATCTCTGCTTGAGTTAAATGTTCGGGTCCAATTTGATCATTGAACACCGCTTCACATACCATGAGACGTTCATCAGTCATCATTGTGCCCTCGCTAATCTTGCCGCTCTATGATTTTCCCAACTTTCATCTAAGTTAGCACTTTCTCTAAATAATTTATTGTAGGCTCGGTCTGACACACCTACATATTCGTGTGGCTGATTCTTTTCATAAAATTCGTAGTTTACAGTCCAGCGAGGAATAATAGTGACTAATGCGTCAGAATCGTGTAGGATAGGTAGTTGTTGCCACTGAAAAAGTAATCGTTCTACTGTTTGACTCCAATGATTTTTGGCCCAGGGTGTATTTGCACCAGCAAGTACCCGACGGGCTGAATCCAAGCGGCATCCCAATATTTCGGCTTCTTCACCTAAAAAACGATAATTTTTCATTAAACCCTCATAATTAATTACTATACAGCTATTATACTAAAAAAGGATTTTCTGGTCAACCTAGGCTTTCTGTAGCCCAACAGTGGTGATATTTAATAGTTTTTCATTTGGAGCACAGATCATATTTTGATAATCTACAATAAAAAATGAGTAATTGGTAAGATCGGATAGTGTTTCCTTTATTGGCTCTACTCCTGTAATAAAATACTCGACCCAGATCCAAGGACGATGTTTCTTTATGGTTTCGAGTGCGCCCGTAAGTGCTGGAACTTCGTAGCCTTCTACATCTAGCTTAAAGAAATCCAGTCTGGGTAGATCCATGGCATCAATGCTGGTAATATCCACCACACGGTCGTTCATCCATCCATCTTCGTCTACAGTGGTTTCGTTGGATAATGATACAGTGCCAAAATCTTGAACTACGCTGTAGTCTATAGCAGGAAGTTGAGCTATACCCGGTTCACTGCCTAACCCGCAATTGTGTAGGAAAACATTACGATATCCGTTAAGTGCTAGACTACCGCTAACTGCTTGAAATAGTTGCCGCTGTGGTTCAAAGGCTATAATTCTAATGTTGCGATCTTGGGTCATGTAGGCTACAGGTATAGTAAAGAACCCTGCGTTGCACCCACCATCAACAATAACAGCATCATCTGGCAAAGTATTAATAATAGCAAAGATATTGTTTAGTTCTGATTCAATGTGTGTGCGGCCAGTTTTAACCAATGCTTCCGCTTGGAATAAACAAGTTCTTGCTACAATAAATTTGCCATACACGCTGTCTAGTAATACAAAATTATCTATATTCATTTAAAGCCATTTCAATGTAAATGCCAAACAATCTCGCTCACTGTCAAAGAAAAAACAATAGCGACCGGGTCGATGATCACTACTTACTTCTATAAGTTGCCAGCGCCACTCTGCTGTTAATTCTTCTTTGCACCAGTCCAACACATGCTCGAGTATACCAAATTCTTTCGAGATTTCTTGGGCATGCCTAAAACTATCTCTGGCCCGCATATAATCAAGTGGACTCTTTAATAACGGTTCGGGTCGTACTCTACGCAGAGTCATTTAATGATTCAGTTAATAAGGTTCTGGGTAGTTGCCAGAATGCATAACTTTCTTCGATGTCTAATATGTAGCCCTCACTTGGTCTTCCTGATTTGGGTGCGGTCATCTCATAAAAGAAAAACTGAGTATCATCTTGTATCCAAGTACGTTTGGTATAGTAACTCGGAAATCCTTCAAATGCATCTAAACTTAATTCGCAATCTTCTGTGATTTCCCACAGCACACCAGCAACTTCTGCACCCTTGCGTGGTTCGATAGTAGCGTGACTGTAAAATTTTAATTCCCAATCACGTAGGATGTATGCACGGCTCGCCAAGGCATTAGGACAACGCCAAGACATGGCTTCGGGATGAAGGTTGGCACCGTAAGCAAAGTATAAATTAGTTGTTTTTAACATAGTGTTTCCGTATATAATCATCCATTTGCTCTGGAGGCCATGCGGTGTAATATAATAAGTTATCTGAGATATTGAACCTATTACAAAAACTTTGCCCATAACGGATACCGTGTAAGGCGTCCCATATAACATCTTTTTGCCATAATTCAAAATCTTCCTGGCTAATTGATAAATTTGCCCGGTCTATTACATTATCAGCAAAGGCTGCCATTTGTTCAAATGCGTTATGTCCTGTCATATACTATTTTATACTAGTTTGATTTGTTGGTCAATGTTTAATTACTAGTTTATGTCCAAAGACTCTTGCGAATTTTAATGAGTTGAATAAGTTTTTCGTCGTCTTCTTTTTCGTAGGCAGCATCAATCTTGTCAAGTTTGGCATGCGTTGCTTTACACAGTTTCTTAAGTTCGGGGGAATCTTTGCCACCGCTAAAATGTAGCTTACCACCCGTGGCTGCTCGGCTGGCTTCGCAATAGGCTGTCCACCCACTTGCTTCATATGGGTCTGGACGAGCAGGACGAACTACAGTCCACCAGCGATATAGGTCCAACACTTCTTGTGCTCTGAGTGCTTGATGCGTTGGTTTACCATATTCAGGATTGGTTTCTTCAAGATACTCGTTATTGGTCAAACTTATTTCCCAAAGTAAGTGATCAATACCGGCCTGGGCACAGCGCCAAGTCATAAACCAGCGTGTCCACCATTGCTTACGCCAAAAAGGTAAACTGTATTTCTTACGGACATCTTCATCACTGAAGCAAACTTGCATCCAGGCCTTTTCTACTTCTACAAAGTTGACCAATTCGTCAAATACACAGTGTAAGATGCGTGTATCTAATTCATGGTATTGCCCTGGCTTAAGGCTTGAGCTGGTTAGTGCATGGGTACGGGCAACAAAACGATTGTTGAGCCAATAGCGCACATCATTAATTTGGGTGGCAGGCCAATTGATAAAATTTTGCACAGCATCAAATGCTTCTTCTACTATCCAGTAGCGAATAGGATGTGTAGCCCGAGCATATTCTTCCCAGTCATTCCACTTGCCTAATTCCAAGGCATCGGGTTTAATAGTACCGCGAATCCGATCTGCAACTTTACTGCAACTCCAGTATTCTCTCACGTTAACCCCTTTTTCTCTACACCATCTCTATACCAATTGGTAAGAGGTTCATCAAACTGCTCTTTGAGCTTTAACATACGCCCATCCATGAATAAGGATCGATATTCTATCCAACAATTAGGATTTTCTTTATCACTACGATAAAAACGCAGGTTACCATCAAAGTCTTGGCAGGCAACCCAACGCTGGTTAAACTGCCGTATACTTCCGCCAAACAGGCCTTCGTCATCGTCCCATTCTGTGTCATATTCTTCGTGCCACAGGTACCAATGCCCATCATCTTGATTCTGTTCGATCTTGTAATTATCCAAACTCTGACATGGGGTATCTTTTGTTTGATACTGGTCGCCCTTGTATTCGAGATTGTCAAACATTCCCATTATTCTGGCACCTTTAATAACTCAAATGAGTTAACTCGAATAACAACTTCGTGTTTAATAGGTTTACTATGCTCAATACTTCCATCGTTATAGCTACCGTGAGTTTTGCCCAGAGTTCCATTTTTACGAATATCACGCCACTCCCAAAAGTTACAAGGATACGGAGCACCGCTGGTAATCAGTGACAATTTACCATTTATAATACGCACTTCACCGATCTGCATTTTTAATTCCCAAAGTATCCGGACTGTGGTCAATTGAATCGCCCTTTTCATCCGAGTAAAAGAACGCATCGGAATCTAAGATCTTAATTCGCATGTCTGTATGGTGAATATCGTAATCGGTAAATTCTTCAGGTGCGTTGGTGTAGATTCTAAACACATAGCGATCACCACCGCACCAGATCAAGTAGCCTTCCTGGCCGTCAGCAGATTTAATTTTCATTTAACTTCCTCCGCCTGCAAAGGCATGATGCATTAGATAGTTAACTACCGAGTCCGAACCTACTAGCCATTGCGCTTCGGGTGTGCGGTCTGCAAATGCTTGATTTGGGCTAGACCACCAGGACTCCACCAGGTC
>Ga0214167_1001151_pt1 | contig 11168 bp, 10 predicted proteins | sample TroBogypolimnion_45_FD_153006 | JGI IMG/M metagenome (GOLD analysis project Ga0214167, IMG submission 153006) | Freshwater microbial communities from Trout Bog Lake, WI - Practice 18AUG2009 hypolimnion v3 | ecosystem: Environmental > Aquatic > Freshwater > Lake > Hypolimnion/Profundal zone ... | reverse complement strand
CGGTGGTGTGGGAGAGGTAGCGGGCGCAATCCCGTTACCCCGACCCGATCGATGGTTGGTGTCATTGTGCTTGTTTATGGAGCATCGGATATCATTTTAAAAATAAATAATACCCCGTAGGGGCGTATTGCATACGCCCTATATTAAATACGCCCAATAACGCAATAGGCAAATAACCATGAAGCCATACAATCCGACTATCCATGACCGCCGATCTATACGATTAAAAGGCTATGATTATTCACAAACCGGTTTGTATTTTATAACGATATGTTGTGACAATAGAATTTGCCGTTTTGGCAAAATTGTTGATAACGAAATGCTTTTAAATAACTATGGCAAGATTGCCTTTGAAGAATGGGCAAAAACTCCAGCATTGCGACCACAAGTAGAATTAGATGTCTTTATCGTAATGCCTAATCATATGCACGCTATTTTAAAAATAAACGATAACCTTCGTATGGGCGAATTGCCTTCTCCCAATAACACAATGATCGATGATAAACATTACGAAATCAATGATCGTAGGGGCGTATTGCATACGCCCTATATAACGATTGATGATAAACCTCGCGAAAGCAATACGCCGCCACGATCACCATCACAAACGCTGGGTGCTATTGTGCGAGGTTATAAATCATCGGTTATCAAACAATTAGGTCTGATGGGTTTTAAAGGAAAACTGTGGCAAGGTAATTATTATGAACACATTATTAGAAACGAACCCTCGTATCAAACCCTTGCGGAATACGTTATAAACAATCCTCTAAAATGGTTAGATGATAAATTTTATATGCCAGGAGTAAATTCATGAGGGTTTAAAACTATGCAAATCAATACTCTCTTCAGATTGCTCAGTCGCACAACCCCAGGTCAATGCTTGGTCTTGAGTAAAACGTTTACCTAATTGCCAAGCTATTTGTGCCCTTGCTAATTCCACGCCTAAATAAAAAGCATGACTGCCATCTTGTTCTACGTGTAAATGCGGGTATAAATCAAAGGGGTCGGTTGCACTATGCAAACCATCACGATTAAAAATATGTACACCCTCGCTACTGGTTTGTATGCGAAAGCTAGGGTCGGTGATGTGCTCAGCCAATTCTTCTATTTCGGTGAGTGTATAGGGAAAAGGTGAGGGCTCATGTAGCGCCATTAAACCCGGATTGATATGCTTAGGTAGCGTGTCATGTTCTTTGGCAGCGAATAGAATGCGTCGTGCCAAATCAGCTTCTTTAATGGCACGACTGGCATGTTTGCTGACTTCAGTCGCCAAGATGCTATTGATGTTAAGCTCTGAACAGATACCCAATAATAAGGTATTCATACCTGCGGTATCGGCATGAGTGAGTTCGGTAATATTACCCACGCCCATCATCATTTCTATATCAGGATGGTTTTTTCTGACCTCATGATAACGCACGATAGACTGAGTAAAACCAAAATGTATGGGATCTAAAATAGGATCAACAATAAAAGCCCGATTCTTTGCCTGTAGTCGTTTAATGGCCCTATCCAAGGAGGCCAAATCTTCATGGCTTTCGGGGATGATAATCGGTGTTGCCGCGACTTCATCGGCTATCCATAGCGTGCTTTCATGCAGACTTAACATGTAGTCTGCACCGGCCTTACCACCTCTAAGCAAATCATGAGCTTCCAAAGAATCAATACTGACCATGAAGCCTAGTTGTTTCAAGGTGCGAATGATGTCTTCCATGTGGGGAAAATCGGTGCTGGGTAAGCATCCGATATCAATAACATCTGCACCATTTTTTTTATAATAATAGGCGCGTTTAACGACTTCTTCTACGCTCACATGGGGCGCATCAACAATCTCAGCAAAAATCTTAACCTGATAGCGGCTTAAATCGTGTTGTTGAGCGGCTTTACCAAAATACTGAGGCAAGTCTTTAAGTTCTTCAGGTCCGCGTGCAATAGGTAAGCCTAATTTTATCGACAATTCATCGACGTCACCGCGACAGCGTCCGGGTATGAGTATGCGATCAGCCCCAAAGGTATCGGTGAGTCGTCTCGCGATCATGTCGCAGGTCATCAAAGCTGCGACTTTAAGACCTAGCTGATGCACGGTATAGCTAAAGTCTGGTTGCATTTTCTCCAGAATATTACGCAGTTGCTTTTCAGCCAGTTTGCCGGTCAAGAAAAGGATATGTTCGCTCATGAAGCTGAACTCAATGCGAGTTCGTTGAGTTTAACGAACGCCAGTCTGTTGCTAACGGCTGTTATCAAGTCAGCAACGCTTTCTACGACTTGAGTGTATTCAAAGCTACGTAGCTTATCCGTACCTTCTAAGTCAATTTTACGCGGATAAACCATCACTGTTTTATGTCCCGGTGCGGTGGTTTCCATTTCTGGCGCAATGTCGCAAGGATAAACGATGCTAGGTACCCGACATTTTCCTGCTTGAGCATATAAGTTACTGACTAAAGAGTCGGCTATACCTAATGCGCATTTAGCGATGGTGTTTGAGGTGACCGGAGCCATGACAAAGGTATGATAATAACCTTTATAAAAATGTCCCACTGGGGGTGAGGAGGCGGTTTTGTCACGATACACAGGCATTCTTTCACGAATCTCATTCAGATTAAAGCCGTACATTTTGATCACTTCTTCTGCTGCCTGACTCAGATAAAGATCAACATCGTCTAGCGTAAGCAAAAAATTTAAACATTCTTCTATATAATGACCGGAACCGGTTATTGCCCAAGCTAATCGTGGTTTATTCATGACATGATTCAGATTTGAAAGTAGCGTGCATTATACCCGAATCTTTATTAAGGCCACGCACAGGAGATAAGACATGTTTAGTAACACTGACAAACCCCTCATTATGGGGATATTAAATGTCACCCCAGATAGTTTTTCTGATGGCGGAAAATTTACTGACCTTAATATCGCCTTGCAACAAGTGCTGCGTATGCAAGTGGAAGGTGTAGATATTATCGACATCGGTGGCGAATCAACACGGCCAGGCTCAGAGCCTGTGCCGATTTCTGAGCAAATACAACGGGTGGTGCCTGTAATCATTGCTATACGCGAACAATTTAATGGTAGTTTAGCGATGAGTATAGATACCACTTCTAGTGTCGTTGCTAAAGCCGCACTCGATGCAGGAGCCACAATCATCAACGATGTTTCTGGAGGCACGGCTGATCCTGCTTTACTGACTTTAGCAGCAACGACTAGCACGCCAATCATTTTAATGCACAGTGTAGGCACACCGAAAACCATGCAAGATCATCCCTATTATGATGATGTGCTTGCTGAGGTGATTGCCGCTTTAAAACAATGCGTGGCAGGGGCTTTAGAGGCTGGCATCAAAAAAGAAAATATCCTGTTAGATCCCGGCATAGGCTTTGGTAAGCGTAAGCAAGATAACTTAAGTTTATTAGCACATCTCGATGCTTTAGTGGCTTTGGGTTTTCCAGTGTTGTTAGGCGCGAGTCGTAAGCGTTTTATGGGCACATTGTGTGCTGTCAGCGAGCCTTCGGAGTTAGTCACTGCAACGGCAGTAACGACTGCCTTAGGCGTAATGGCCGGCGTGCGCCTATTTCGTGTGCATGATGTTAAAGAAAATAGACAAGCGGCCGATATAGCTTATGCGATTAGACAAAGTCGTTAAGTACGCCCAAAAAGAAGGTATCAGCCTAGGATGATTCTTTAGGCGCTTAAGTTTGTAAGCCTCAAAATATAAACGGATTCATTTAATACCGTTTAATACGGCAAGGCTGTTTTATTAAGCTAATGTAGTTAGATACTCTCTTGGACGATTAAATCGATTTAAACTAATAATAACTGAATAACTATGACCGAAAATACCTCATTCTTACCAAGTTATACGGCAACGCATGACCAAAACCATGCCTATATAAGACAAATTCTGCCATTGATGAGGCGGCATGATGTTCCTATTGATCCCATAAACTTCGCGGTTTGGTATCATTATGTGGCTGGCATTAGTGTCGAATTAAATGAAGAAATTGATATCTTAACTCGTAAGAGAAAGTTATTTGATACAGATCTAAATCTAAGGTTATATAAATCTTATGTTTGCAATGCATCTGTTGAATCATTTGAGCATATTAATAGCAACTTATTACGGCTTATAGCTGAAACCAGTCTTTCAGTCGATGCGACTAATGAAAAACTAACGGAAGCGGGAGATAATTTCAGTAATAAGTTAAGTGAATTAGATACCGATGAAAACCCGAAAAATTTAAAAGACATACTGCTAGAAGTCATGTTAGAAACTAAGCAGTTGGCTGATATTAGCCAAGATTTAAAAAATAAATTAGATGATAGCCGCAAAGAAATGGAAGCGCTGCGTAACGAGATGAAAAATGTTCGTGTCGCTGTAAATATGGATGCTTTAACTGGGTTATTAAGTCGATCTGGCTTCGAAACTATATTAAATGAGCTTATTGAAGAAGCCCCTATAAGAAGTGCTTGTTTGGTGCTATTAGATATAGATCATTTTAAGCGAGTCAATGACACCTTTGGTCATTTAATTGGTGATAAGGTGATCAAGTACTTAGCTTCAATGTTAAAAAAGCATGCGCCTGAGCATTATTATCTAGCGCGTTTTGGTGGTGAAGAAATGGCTATTGTTATGCCAAATACATCATTAAAAGCAGCCTTTAGTTTTATGGATAAAATTAGAATTATTATGGAGAACAGTCAGTTAAAATATAAAAATGACACAGCTCTACTAGGTAAAGTGACCTTTTCGGCGGGGATTGCTACGCTACAGGAAACCGATACGGCCTACAGTCTTATTGAACGCGCGGATAATGCTCTTTATAAAGCTAAAGACAGTGGTCGTAATAAGGTGGTCACTGAAAAACATATAGTCTCGACTAGGGTGCAACATTAAGGTCTTAATTGAGGGTAGAGCTAAGACCCTAACATTACTTAATAAGTAGTGTTTAAGTGGTTTTTTTAAGCATAAGTTCAGCTTCTAGAGCCTACTTGACGTCGTATTATCCCTTGCGCTATTTGTGGTTGCGAGCCCAGTTGGTCAATGGCATGATAACCTATGACAGGGTCTAATAGTTGCAAACGGATAATCATCATCTAGCCACTTACATCTCTGATTAACACTATTTTTTTTTAAAATAACCAGAGTATTTATATGTGTTGGAGTGGCGAAGCATCAGCAGTATTAGCAACCATTGGCTTATCCAGTACCGCTTATTTTTTCTATAAAAAAGAACCCCCAGCCTTATGTTATGCCTTAGGTTTCTTCTCTTTAATGGAGCTGTTGCAGGCTTATACCTATACGGTGATTGATGATTGTGCCAATCCCGGTAATCAAATAGCGACACTCTTAGGTTATATTCATATCGCTTTTCAACCGTTTTTTGTGAATGCCGTGTCCTTGTTTTTTATTCCCGAAAAAGTCAGGAATAAGATTGCCGCTCCCGTGTATTTTGTCTGTTTAATCGCTACGGTATGCTTGCTGTTACGGCTATATCCCTTTGAATGGGCACCTTTCTGTTACGAAGTTAAAACCCGATTAATGCTGTTTAGCGATTATGCTAAATCCTTTACCGTTCCGTTTTGTGGGCGAAAAATCTGCTCCTTATCCGGTGATTGGCATATTGCTTGGGAAATCCCCGCGACGGCCAATTTAATGTTGTTTAACATGTATATAGTGGCTGCTTTTGTCATGCCTGTACTCTATGGCTCATGGCGAATGACGATTTACCATATTCTGACTGGGCCCTTACTGGCTTGGTTAACGACGAGTAACCCCAATGAATGGGCAGCCGTTTGGTGTTTATATTCGATAGGCTTGTTGTTGATTTTGGTTAAAACGCCGATACGAGGTTATTTGCATGTGCAACATTGGTTTTGGTGGCGTTTTGTGGTCAAGCTTGATGAGAAAGTTTAGTACTTAGTTAATAGTTGGCGATGGTCATTCGCCCATAAAGTCTCCAAAACCTTATCGGCTTCGCTATTAACGCTAATGACTTCAAGCTGTTCATCAGTCGTTAGCGCTTGTGTGCATTGTCGTTGATAATCTAAGACCTCAATTGTAGCTTCTGAGGCATCAGCTGGCCGCAGCTTTATACGCTGACAGAGTGTTTCATAAGAGGCTTGCATATCAATGATAATAAAATCGCAGTTGCACTCAGCGGCCAGTTCTTTAAAGCGTTGGCGCAGCTTATGTTCAAGAAACGTCGCATCCACTATCACAGAAAAACCAGCCTTTAAAATATCTTTCGCACACTCTGCTAGGTAGTCATAGGTTTTTTGGCTAGCTTCTGCGGTATAAAGCCCATTATTTAAAGCGCTGGCAGAACTTTGTATTGCCGAGTAGCCAAATAAGCGTTTACGCTCTATATCGCTACGTAGATGAATTGCACCTAGGCTTTCTGCCAGTTCTGCCATCAGCGTTGACTTTCCTGAGCCTGAATAACCATGACTAATAATGAGTTTTACGGGTGCGATCTGGGTGTAACGTTCAGCTAGTGCGATAAATTCTTGGTATTTTAAGCATAGCGATAAAGGCTTGTTGTCCGTCTGTAGTTGAGCCTGACGTAATAAGGCTACTTTGGCAGAGACTAGGGCGCGATAAACCAGATAGTAGCGCAATAAAACGACACCCTGATAATCACCGGTACGATGTAGATAGCGATTGAGTAAGCGAAAAGCCAGTGCCTCTTCATGTACCTGCAGTAAGTCTATAACGACAAAAGCCACTTCACTGATCACATCGATCCAGCGCAGTAAGGGATTAAATTCCAAGCAATCAAATAAAGTGACGTTGCCATTAATCAGCGTCATATTGCTTAAATGCAAGTCTCCGTGGCACTCGCGCACAAAACCTTGCTGTTTACGTTGCGTCATGACGTCGGCTTTAGTATGCCATTGCTGATGACTCCAACTTTCAATCGCCTGTAGTTGCTGTTGCAGTTTAGGGTCAATTAATAGCGCTTTGATGGGTGCAAAATTTTCCTTAAACCAATAGTTGATGTCATCACTACGGCCATAGGGGGTGGCCAGATTCGCTATGGCGATGTTTTGATGAAATGTCGCCATGATGTCACTAAGTTGATCGATCTCAATAGGACTTAATTGTTGCTTGGCCGCTAGGTCGCTTAGGGTGAGTCCTGTTGGAAACTGGCGCATTTTAACGGCATAGTCTAGGACTTCTCCTGTGCCCTCGATCGTTGCATCATCTAGGGTGCCGGTAATAGGTACAACAGCCAAATAAAGCTCAGCAGCCAAGCGCTTATTAAGTCTGAGTTCTTCCAGGCAGAAATAACGTCGTTGTTCTAGAGTGGAAAAATCCAGAAAACCAAGTTTTAGCGGTTTTTTAATTTTATAGGCATACGATCCAGTCAGTAATATCCAGGAAATATGGGTTTCAATGATGCTGATCGAGCTGACTTCATGTTGATACGCTTTGGCCTTAGATAAGGCCTTAATTAGACTAAGGCCAGTAGGTTGACTATTCATGTTAAATTCCAAAAGTCATATCGTCATAGGAGCAAAGTGAGGTGTCTGGCCTAGTCTCATGTTTGATAGCGACTTAAGGCAGGCGCCTGCACTTAGCGATAGCGCATTATGATTCCTAGCTTAAGTCATTTTACGGTACTATTTTTTCAACTGGCGTAGAAAAATTATAAATATCCATTTTATTGGCTTCAGTACTGATAGCCGCGGCCTTAAGTACATATTTGGTCTCGCTTTTTAGATGCGTCAAGATACCTTTGGCAGACGATAAAACTTTGCTATTCCAGTCATTATTATCTGCAGGTGCCGGTGTAGGGGCATATAAAACGATATAGCCAGAGGCTTTGGGTATGGGTGATATTTCTATACCCATTTCTCCGGGATTATCACCGTAATGCACGCTGAGTATCGGAGCCTCTAAAATACCTATGGGCTCAGGCAGTTTTGATAAAGGAAAGCCAGAGCTTTGTAGCTTAACCACATCACCTTCAGCGATTAGATTAACATAAGTCCCTAGCGTAGAAAGGTCATTTTCTAACGTTAAGCGACAGGCATTTTTAGTGGCAGTATCGGCTTTGCTGCCGTCTGCAGCTTGGACCAAGGCGCTAGAATAAGCAGCTATGGCCGCTTGTAGGTCGCTTAAGGAGATAGTCGGGCTACTAAAGTTGAGGTTGTTAGTCATTTTATTAGCAATGGCTTGAGCTATATCGGTTAGTTCGTGGTCTTTAGTTTTAGCAAAACTGATAATGGCTTTTTGAGTTTTCAAGAGGATCTACCTTGCTCGTCATTCGAGCGTTAAGAGATTTTAAAGTCGTCTAAAAATAGAGTCTATGCTAAGTATAGTTAGTTGTTTTCGACCCAAGGATTAATATAGGTTATTACTAACAAAAGGTTTATTACTGCATAGTGTATATGAGCGCAGGTCAGTTATAGCGTGCTGTAACAGCGTTTTATCGAGTCTCTATCTAATAAACTAGGCTATAAATAATGAGCTGCGGGTTCTATAGTAACTGCAATTGTTAGTAGCGTCTATACTATGTTGCCATTTAAATATTAAGCACTGATGTTAGGGTATAAGCCATTGCTTACCTTCAGGGAAAAAGGCTGTAAGTGCTTTTAAGTGATACGAATAGAACGATTAGACGCGGGCGCTAATATCGGCGGCTTTTAAAGCCATCCATGATGAGCTTTTCTAAATTCAGGTGCAGTGTTTAGATGTAATCCTAGCGGATTGAATTTAGATTTAAGCCTAGTGCTTTCGAGTAGATTAAGTCTTCTTTAAAATAAAGACAAGCTTCTTTATGGCAGATAATATCTTCTTTGGAATATAGATAGTGCTCACTATCGCAAAGAAGACCTACTATACTCTAAAGAAGCTTGTCTTTGTTATAAAGAAGACCGGCTTTAAAGCATGGCAATGTATCTCTATAGCATAGTCGATTTTCTTTGCGGTAAAGATAGTCGTCTTTGTTATAGATAATATGAGCTCTATAGCAAAGAAGATACTCTCCGTAGCGCTTTAGCGTCTAGTGACTGCTGTTTTAATGTTGCTTAACTAATGATTAAGTTTCCCTTGACAATGAAAAAGTAGGTGAAGATTTTTAATGAGTTACACACATAGTAATAGCCGTATCTATAAAACAGATAGTTAGCTATTATTTTTCAAAAACCATAGTAGAATTATCCGTAAGTCATTGATTTTTGTTGTAGAAGGCCATTGTATAAAATTTGTACAATCTAAGAAACAGGGCTAAAAATTAGTGAGTTAGCCTCTCTATAAAGGTTTAATTCACAGAGTTATCCACAGGATTTGGGGATAACTTTTTTAAGGTAAATGTCTCAAATAGCGGGTGAGTATTAAGCCGATTTTAGCCCAAAAGAGCTCATTATCAAGGCCTATATGGGGCGGCTTAACACGGTATTATTAAAGAGGCTGCAGAATACTCCTAATCTAATCTAAATTAGTTAGGCGTAAGAAACTGTCGAAATTTTTTACACACCTGTGTCGTCTTTTTACGGGACATCTTAATAACACGACACCATATACAGTAGAGTTATCTTTATGAATTTTAATGACTTTATAGATCATACTCCTGCGTCGCCACTTGTAATAATTAATGTAAGGTGTTGGTGTAATTTACAGTGCCTTATTAAGGGCTTATTGTTTTCGCTTTTACTTTCTTTAGAAGCTATATCATTATATGTATATGATATATAAGCTATTGTTTGTGTGTTCATAGCAAGTTGTGCTGTTCGGCTCTTTTCGAAAGTGTCGTAAAACTTTACAAGTTAGTTGACTGGCTACTTATCTTTAAAAATAAATGTCTTTAATTTCAAATAATTACGATTTGTGGTCTGTAATTTGCTGGGTTGAATAAATCAGTCCCTTATAAACATTGTAAGCATATATTTGTTTTTTTGGGAGTGATTTACTTCAAAACTTTAATTAGGAGAATGCAATGAAAAATCTTTCTGGTGCCAGAATTTTGATTGCTGCGTGTTTGTCCCTATTGTGGGTTGTACCTGCGCATGCAAATAATGTTTATACCATAAATACTACTTCAACTAATGTCTACCCTACAGGCAATCCATTACAGTCCGACACGGTATTTGGAACTATTACTACAGACGGCATGTTGGGCGTTTTGTCGGCAAGCAATATTTTGAGTTGGGATCTTAATTTGATTGACAATCTTAATGCAGCAAACAACTTTCATCTTACAACGACTAATTCCGTACTGGTTCACGATGCGGGAAATGCTCTTTCGGCGACTGCTAGCAGTCTTTCGTTTGATTACAGCATCGTCAACGCTGAGTTTTTAATTCAGGGCAATATCACTCATGCTATTTCTAGTGGTTGGAACTATTTCTGTTTTTCAGCTACCGGTGGATGGTGCCTTCCGGGTGAAACTATAGCACCCCAATATGTTTATGCTGATGGTGTTATTGTGACTGGCGCATCAGCTCCTACTGGTCCTAAGTCGCTAAATCAAAGCTCTATACCTGAACCCTCTATTTTTGCGCTGTTTATGATAGGTTTGTTGGCTTTAGTTAGCAATCTTAAGCTTAAGTATCGTAACTGATATTAGCGTTATTAATAATCTGGAACAGGCCACGGTTAAATAATTAAACGTATGGTTAGTGAGCCGCAATAGACAAAGCCGTATTGCACCCTATGGGATGGCGGTATTCCAAGTATTGATGATTCACTCGGTGCTGCATTGATGAGTTGAATTCGCCTAAACTTTACAAATAACTTCATGTAAAAAAATTAAGCCTCTTGTTATAGAGGCTTAATTACATTCTTTAAACAAATATACCAAGGTATCCTCTAGAAAGGAATGTCGTCATCATAAGGTTCATCAAAGTTATCATGAGGCGCGGCTGCTCTGGCGGGTGCAGGTTCACGCATGGTATTGTCTTGATAGCTTTGTTGTGAAGATCCGCCTTCGTTACGTTTACCAACTAAATCAATAATGTTGGCATTGAGTTCTAAGCTGGTTTTGGTCGTACCATCATTAGCACGATACTCATTTTGGCTAAGTTCACCGGAAACAAAAACTTGTTGGCCTTTTTTTAAGTAATCTTTTAAAGAGCCTTCGGCGCGTTTACCAAACAAAGCCACACGTATCCATAAAGTTTGTTGTTTGTCACCAAAGCCGATATTGTTGGCGACGGTAATATTTAATATG
>Ga0214167_1001145_pt1 | contig 11219 bp, 15 predicted proteins | sample TroBogypolimnion_45_FD_153006 | JGI IMG/M metagenome (GOLD analysis project Ga0214167, IMG submission 153006) | Freshwater microbial communities from Trout Bog Lake, WI - Practice 18AUG2009 hypolimnion v3 | ecosystem: Environmental > Aquatic > Freshwater > Lake > Hypolimnion/Profundal zone ... | reverse complement strand
AAATCACAACGGCTCAATCGAGATCGACCGCAATGCTGTCTACGGCTGCATCATTCGGCTCAACCTTCCCCTTCCCCAGGCAGCTACGCCCTGACCTTGCGGACTTTCGCGCCCAACTTCTGCAATTTCCCCACCATGTTCTCATAGCCCAGCTCAAGATGATAAATTCTCGAGATCTCTGTGGGCCGCTGACTAGTTTTCAATTGACTATGGCCCAAAATCCCTGCACACCCGCAAACCGATCTGACTGAACTAACGAGATTACTTGCAGAAAAATGTCTAAAGTCACGAATCCGTACCTCGGGCAAACCTGCTGCTTCTCTGGCAATGGCCCAGGAGCGTTGGATACATGCAAACGGATTTAGCGTATGCGGGTTGGGCACGAGAAACGCACAATTATCCCAGCGAGGCAATTAAGCCAGCACCTCCAATGCGGTCTTAGACCAAGGGACATGTCGGCTTTTCCCAGACTCGGCTAATGGAATTTTCCAGGTATGACGCTTCAGGTCAAAGTCCGGCCAACGGCTATCGAGCAATTCCCTTTTCCGGCACCCCATGAATAAAAACAAGGCCACAATAAATTTGAGTTGTGGATTGACGCATTTTTGCAGTTAGGAATGCAACCGCTGGTTTTCATCCGGTGTGAGGAATTTCCCTCTCGCATTGCTTGCTTCATAGAGTTTAGCACTGACAGCCGGGTTTGATTTTACGCTTGGATGAATGCTGACCGGTTCGCCATACTGCTCAAGGCAATAGATCGCGGGCAGGAGATAGGTGATCAGGCCGGCAAGCATCGGGATCATGAAACCACGGCTGCTTCTTGAAATGAGATGGCATAATTTAACGTCATAATATTTCAAATTATTCAAGAAACTCAAAGCTGGTTAGATAAAAAAACTATCCATTTTATCTATATCCTTACCCCATTGACCCGTCCTCTGAAATTTCGCATGATGTAGCTACGATAATCCAAACCAAGAATCCGCTAATGAGAAATCACTACTGGAGAGCTAACGCATGACAAATAAATCGAAAAGGCAAATGAAAGAAATAATGAAACAGTTAGTTAGGAATCAGATAGGTTGCTTTACCCATGGTCAAAACGGGTGGTCTGAATATGTCGAGAGTTGCATCTCTGCTGAAATCTGTCCTAAGTGCGGAAATGATCTTTTTGTCGATGAAGGGTTCTTTGATCAAGGACTGGGGGAGATAACCTTTTCTGAGTGTCCTGCTTGCAAATGGAAAAACTTAAATCACCTGGAGACGTTGCCCTTAACGGCATAAAAACTCTTTGAAAACGAGTTGTTACATCAATCTATGATTAGCGTCGGTGACAAAATGAAACACCATAATGAGCCCCCCCAGCTAATACAGACCCAAACGATCGAAACATTGCATAAACAAACAATGTGGTTTTCCCGTGAGCAAACAGGAAAGAAAAAGCGAGTACTCGCTTGTATTGCCGACGGGATTTGCCCTGTTTGTGGAAATGATCTTTTTGTTAATAAAAAGTTGCACGGATCAACATTTTACGAGTGTTACGTCTGTGAGTGGCACGACTCCATAGAGTACGACCACTAAAGCACAGAAAAAAAAAGAACCGATATCGCGGGATAAAAGTGGCGAGACAAATAATATGTTTATTTGATTAATAAAAAATGATGGGGGCGTGGATTATGAATATGAAAAATATCAAAGAAATAGCAAGCAATATGAACATTGACCCTGGATCGATGAATAAGAAAGATTTAATTCGATTCGTCCAGGAAAAGGAGGGGAATACACCCTGTTTCAAGACCGACTTACCATCTTGTAATCAATTCGATTGCTGTTGGCGCATCGATTGTCAACCGGGAGCCATAGTAACCTTGCCTTAAGGAAAGAGTACAATAGGAGCCCTGTGGCGGATTCCGCATCGAGCGAAATTGAATTTTATAGTTCATCTGGAGTACCCCACATGAAACAATCAAAGGTTTTCTCAGCTTTTCTCCTGATTTTCTTAACAGCTTTATTCCTGGGCTTCGCTTCAACCCCAAGGGCTGAGGGAACTAAGGAATTTATCGCTGATTCTGTTATCACTACTAAGGTCAAAACCGAAATTGTTGAGGAACTATCCCTGAAAGGATTCAAAATTAAAGTCAAAACCAACAAGGGCGTCGTTCAACTGAGCGGTTCTGTCGATACTCAGGACAACATCAAGACGGCGACAGAGGTTGCACAGCGTGTCAAGGGCGTGAAGTCGGTCACGAATAATATAAAGCTTAAGAAATAATGCTTGTGAGCAGGGACAACCTGAGAAGGCTGGAAAGCAATAATCGGCACCTATTCATACCAGCTCAATCAGTTCAGAATCACGGATGAATGGTTCATTCTGTATTTTCGAGACTGTAGAGCCACAACCAAAATGACCCCGGAGGCAAAATAATGACAACACCATGGGACGATTTTAATCAGACCTTTCAAGCGATGAATCTTTTTCGTAACCGGATGAATACCATCTTTAATGATTTTGACCAGTTGTCAAATTTCAACCAATCTTGGCTGGTCGGAGAGACTCTTCCTCGTACCAGCCTCAGCGATACTGGCGACAATCTGGAAATATTCGTCGAGGTTCCCGGTTTCGCCAAAGAAGATCTCAATGTGAAAATCCAGGGTAATTATTTGGAAATACGGGGTACCCGCAAGGCAAAGATTCCCGATGGATATTTGGTTCATAGAGTCGAAAGAGAAAATCTATCCTTTTCGCGCAGTTTAACCCTACCTCATGACATTAATGCCAACCGCGTCGAAGCCGCATTGAAAGATGGAATTCTTCGCATGGTCATGCCAAAATCGGAGGCTGCCAAGCCTAAGCAAATAAGCATCGGTTGAATATAAACCCTTCCAGCAATCAGGAAGATACAACGAACCGGAGGTGTGTTCCATGAGTGAATCAACAGAATTGATGTCCCGTACAGACAACCCCCCGAAGTTAGCTGATCAACTGCCGACCCTGATCCCGGAAGTTGATATTTTCGAAAACGATGATGAAATCCTTCTCTATGCCGATATGCCAGGAGTAACAAAAGACTCTCTTTCAATTAAAATTGATAACGGCAAGCTGTTGCTTTCCGGAATCCGGCGTTTTCCCGCATCCGGTGCTTTTGCATGGAAAGAATTTACCAATGCCGAATTCCGTAGAGTTTTCTCTGTTCCACAGACCATTGATTTTGAAAAAGTGAACGCCCAGATGAAGGACGGTGTTCTGTGTCTGCATCTACCGAAATCTGAATCTGCCAAGCCTAAGCAGATCGAGATAAAAGTCGGTTAAGATATAGTAGCGAAAAATTTGAGAAAACAGATTTTACTTGGCTCGTCACCTTGAAGAAATAGAGGAGAAAACGTTATGGAATTGAAGAAACTGGTACCTTGGAACTGGTTCAAGAAGGAAGAAGAACGGAACCTGACTATACCGATCCGACATGCAGAGATGCAACATGCTCCTTTTTTCCCAAGAACGTATACTCCGATGATGCAGTTGCAACGCGAAATAGACCATCTTCTTAATAATTTTTTCCGTGATTTCGATCTGCCCACCATGGGAAGTTTCAATACGTTGATGCCGTTAGACGATGCGGGGCTGCTCAAACCACGGGTTGATCTGAGTGCCAATGACCACGAATATCAGCTGACGCTCGAAATTCCCGGCGTTACGGAAAAAGATGTTTCCTTGAGTGTCAGTGGGAACACCTTGACCATCAAGGGGGAAAAGAAACAGGAAAAAGAAGAGAAAGATAAAGAATTTTACAGAATAGAAAGGAATTACGGATCGTTCCAGCGAGTTCTCTCTCTCCCCGAAGACGTCGACCAGGATGGTGTCAAAGCGACCTTCAAAAACGGCGTTCTCATTGTGACCATGGCCCGAAAGGCAATAGCTAAGAGTGATGCAAAACAGATTGAAATAACTTCACCGAGTTAATTCTCAAATCTTAATCAATAAAAGATTTCGCAATGTCCCCGAAGTGGGGGCAGTTATGTAATTGATCAACATCTTGCACAACGAAAAAGGAGTATTGCAATGGCTGAAGGAACTGTGAAATGGTTTAACGATTCCAAGGGGTTTGGTTTTATCGCGCAGGATGGCGGCAAAGATGTCTTTGTCCATCATTCCGCTATTCAGGCTACCGGATTCAAATCTCTCCAGGAAGGGGACCGCGTGAGCTTTAACATCGTCGATGGCGCAAAAGGTCAATCAGCTGCCAATGTCGTTGTTATAAGCTAATGTCACGCCAAACGTAGCTTATCATCTTGCTGTTATCCAATTACTTTTGCCACTGAATGCTCTCAACGCCTCTTCCCTGTTCTTAATCTGCAAGGGAGACATAATTTGTTCAAAGGAGGATGACATGTCTGAAACAAAACAATATGGTTCATGTGAAATGGGAATGCAGGACCCTCGTAGCAAATGTCCATGTGGCTGTGGTAGTGATCATTGCTGTCCTGTGCACATGTGGAAGGCCTCATTTCATGAGGCAAAAAAATCCGTCATGGTGGATATTCTAAAGGCGAAAATTCAGAAAGCCTATGGTCAAAAAATGGAACAAACAGCGGATTTAATTCTTGAGACAATAGAAGCTAAGAAAAAAGGAGAAATTGATTTAAAAAATAAGCTTCATGAGCTTTGGGAAAAATAACAAGAACTCTCTTGCTTGGGATCAATAGAAAGAGTTTCTGCTCACTGACCAATCTCTTCCAAATTTGTTTTATCTCTAACTAACTCAAATGATTGAGCGAGGCTATCTGTAGGTCAGGGTTTCTCTAGGAAAGACAGCCTCGCAACCTTTGCAAGATGATTACCGCCCATCGGGTAGCGGTGGAGCTTTAACGTATGGCCTCATCCTAGAGCGAGAGCTGATTTACTCACTATGCCATCATTTCTGATCTATGTCGGCAACGCGGTGTAGTCAGAGGTGACAAATATATTTGTTCAAACGAGGCACAAATGATAGCCAAAATACTCCATGAGATGTTTGAGCAAGCTGGCGTCAACATTAATGGAGATAAGCCCTGGGATGTTCAGGTCCATGATAGCAAATGGTACCGTCGGTCCCTACAAGAGAAGAATCTCGGGTTGGGTGAATCTTACATGGATGGTTGGTGGGACTGTGAACAAATTGACGAAATGATCTATCGATTGTTGATTGGTGGGCTGGATGACAAATTAAAGGGAAATTTTCGGTATTCTCTTCGTTTTTTACCGGATATTTTATTTAATCTGCAATCCAGGGCACGTATTCATATGGTCGCCAAGCAGCACTACAATCTCGGCAACGATTTATTTGACTCCTTTCTTGATCCTTATCATCAATACAGTTGCGGTTTTTTTGATATTACGAATGATCTAGATCAAGCACAATTAAAAAAAATGGACCTTATCGCCAGGAAACTGCATCTTTCGGCAACGGATCATGTGCTGGATATCGGCTGCGGTTGGGGTGGCCTGGCCTATTATGCCGCCGAACGCTATGGCTGCAAGGTGACAGCGGCAAATATCTCCCATGAGCAGCTGAGCGTCGCCCGAGAACGCTGCAAACATATTTCGGTTGATTTTCACGAGGGTGATTATCGAACAATCAAGGGTCAGTTCGATAAAATCGTCTCAGTAGGCATGTTTGAGCATGTCGGCCAAAAGAATTACCGTACTTTCATGCAGGTTGTTCACAGTTTGCTAAAGAATGACGGGATTTTCCTTCTGCATACCATCGGCAATAACACCTCCATGGCTCACTGCGACCCTTGGATAACTAAATATATTTTCCCTAACAGTATGCTGCCGAGCCTTCGACAGATATCAGATGCGACCGAGAACTTATTTGTAATTGAGGATGTGCATAACCTTGGTCCTCATTATGACAAAACTCTCCTGGCTTGGAATGGAAAATTCCAACGAGCCTGGTCATTATTGAAAGACCGTTACAGCCCTCGCTTTAAACGGATGTGGGAATATTATTTACTGTCCTGCGCTGGAGCCTTTAGAGCAAGAAATATCCAGTTGTGGCAAATGGTTATGATTAAACATGGCGTTGGCATAAAACAACCATTTTGCAGATTTTAATAGCTTCGGTGCTTCTTGGAAGCGCCCAGCCAAATAGAATCTCTCGGGATGAATTATGGGTTAGAATATGACTCGAAACGAGATTTGATTATTTGCCGAACATCAGGAACATTTAATATTGATGTTGCAGAAAAAATGACAGCCGAATTTGATGAAAGTATCAAACTGTACAAATGCAATAAAATTCTAAATGACTTACGTGAACTCGACATCGTTTCATGTATTCGACATCTATGATTTTCGACAAATATTACGCCACATCAATATACCTTTCGTTGGCAAACTTGCCCTTGTTGTGGCTCAGATAACCAAGAATCATTGTGGTTTTGAAACAGAATCAGTAAACGTTGGACAGAATGTCAAATTTTTATCCGTTCTGAAGAAAGCGTATGAATGGTTGCAATAAAACAACATAATGTCTCGTGTGGTTAGTTCCGCCAACTCATTTGAGGGCCATCACGACCAATTCACCATAATATCCCTCAGCTATGTCTGATCAGGAGTTTGCTTTTGATTTCATTATTGGTTTGCGTGATATCTACTATACTATACTGCAGATTGAACCTTCCAACCTGTGAACCAGACGTGAGCGCGATTCTGATGGCTAGAACGACATGGTTAGTTAAATAATGGCTGCATAAAGTGAAAGGAGGAAAAATAATGCAACAACATTCTTTTTCTAAAATTGAGAACGATTTGCAACATAAGTTCAGAAAATTGACCAATGAGGCTGAATCGACCGAAGATGTAAAAAAATCTTTTGTCTTTTGCATGCAAGAACTATTCAATCTAGCCTCAATTGGTCAACTGGAATTACAATATGAGGATATTGAGTTGCTTCCAGAGGGGAATCCTTATTTTGTATTCAGCGATAAAGTTCGGTCTCGTGAGGAATTCGCCAGTATCTGGAATGATTCTGACTTATCTCAGATTGTTTTGAGATTTGCAGAACTCGCATCTAATCACCACAAGCATCTCACAAAAAATCCCAAGAAAACAGAAGCTAAAATAAGGATGAATCAAAACAAATAGAGAATGGATAGAGCAGTATATATAATATATTTAAATCATTTTAATATTGCATATAATTATTTGTTATTTAGCCTTTTCATGAAAAACCATGGCAGAAAAATATAATTAAGCGCCTGCTGAATAGTTGCTAATCTAACGAGGAGAATGAATATGCCTATTGGAGAATTATGTAATCGAGAGGTAGTGTTTGCCACCAGAACAACCACTATAATAGAGGCAGCGCAGCTCATGCGCCGTTACCATGTTGGCGACCTAGTGGTTGTTGAAGAAAATGATAACAAACGTATACCAATCGGTATCGTTACAGATCGTGATATCGTCATTGAGGTAATTGCCAAGTCGCAACCATTTCAAAATTGCACAGTGGATAAAATCATGAGCTCACAACTTGTGAGTGTACCAGAGACTGAAGGAGTGATTGCAACCATTAAACTCATGCGCAACCACGCTGTCCGCCGAATCCCAGTAGTCGGCAACGATGGCATGTTGGTCGGCATCATATCGGCAGATGATATACTGGACTTTTTGGCGGAAGAATTATCTGAACTTGCCAAAGTTGCCCCACGCGAGCAGATACGTGAAGTTCGCACCAAGCTGCCTTAGTTATTGACGGGATCTGCCAATCCTGCCGAATCTATAAAGTGGATTACGATCAGTACCTGGCGAGAGGACGACAGCAGGGTAGCTGTGGCAATCGACAATACCGGCTTGGGCATCAAACCTGAGGATATGGAACATATTTTCCAACCTTTCTATTCCACCAAGGGTGAAGTCAAAGGAACCGGTCTAGGTTTGTCGGGTAGCCATGGTATCGCCCAGGGTCACGAAGAAAATATCCGAGTCGTCAGCCGGGTGAGGGGGCAACCTTCACCGTTTTACGGCCCATCAGAGGCTGTGGCGAGGAAGCAATCAATGCGCTCGAGAGTGGGCAGCCGTATACAACCGTACCAGCAATATTAATGTGAGACAGTTTCAACTTGACCTGACAGTCCAGACAGTCCAGTACGACACTACGTGTCAGCAATTTCAGTTGCCCTACTCCCACCAAACCCGAGTCAATTTTCGCTATCACCAAATAAAAAAAGCACCTGATCAGACTGACCAAGTGCTCGATTTATGCATTGTATGGTATCAGGCGGCTACGCCCTGACCTTGCGGACTTTCGCGCCCAACTTCTGCAATTTCTCCACCATGTTGTCATAGCCCCGCGCAAGATGATAAATTTTCGAGATTTCTGTGGCGCCGCTGGCTGAAAGACCGGCAATAATTTATGGAACAATGATTCGGGAGCAGGTCACATATAGACCGCTGAGAGCGGTAAATCCATTTTTTCGAAATATTAGAATTTATAAATGGCCTCTACAAAAACGACATGGGCATCGTAATTCGGATTTGCATATGCACCACTCAGATAATTTGAGCCCTGAATTTGAAGATAGTTATCCAGTTGAGCGTCATTATATCTGTACTGCTCGTAGGCATACCCTGCTATAAATGTGTATTGCTTTGCCGGCTTATACCTGATCTTAGCGGAATAAAAAACCAACCGATAGTCGTCCCAGTTAGCGATATCGATGTTATCGTTGTTGAGCCTACCGGTAAGAGCAGGGGTGAATAAATATGCAAAATCTGCATTCCCGTCGGAATTGATATTATCATACTGCAGCAACAGCGTAAGTCTATCATCAGGAAGGAGGTAAATCTCCGTACCGCCCCCCCATGAGTAACTATTATCCTTTAATGTCAGGTCCCAGTTGAAATTAGTTGAATTCTGAGAACTGGGATCAGGTGTGCCAACAAACGATCGCTGAACCTGGTAATCTTTTTTTAGCTCCACATCGAAATATGCATTCAGCTTGGCAATTTTCCCGATCGTATATCCAGCATCTAAATTAACCTGATTGCTCTGGGTGCTCTTCAGCCCCAGAATGGTTTCACTGTAATCCACATCCACATATTTGTACCCAGCAGTGAAGTTCAGGTTGGCGATGGGGTTAATGTCTACGGATGCTTTAATTGTATTCTGGTCCTTAGGTGCAGCGTCGTATCTCCAGACGTACGCTTCCACATCTGATGCTGCAAAATCCCCATGATCGGCGGTCCGTTGCAACCGCTCGTAACGGATTTTCGGGGTCAAAAAGCTGAGCCCCCTCCATTTGAGTTCCGTCGAAAAAATATTGTCGTTATTTTTGGGGAGATCGTCCCTGAACTCCCTGACCGTATTCACATTCGAGTATGCGGTGTCCAGGTTAAATTTGGCAGGAAGGCGCCAATCCAGGTCAACTCCAATTTTGTTTTTCCTATACCCAAAGAGATCGTTGGTAACGCCATCGCTTGATGTAATCACATCAGAATTATTTTTTCGGTCATTATATTTATAATCAATTTTAGCTTTAAGAAAGCGCACCGGGTTGGTTATCAGGACAAAGTCGTAGTTGTTGGTGTCAACATCCCCATGAAAAATCGGACCGAATGTGTTCGTCGTCGCGAGGAGAATATTATCATCCGATTTTGCTCCTCCCTTAGCTACGTTCATGCTGAACTGGCTGTTGTAGGGCAATTTGGCACTTCCTTTGAACGCAAGCTTGTAGGCATCGTTACCCGGTGGCAGGGAATAGGCATCCGGGGTCGAAGTTCTCCCCAAAGGCGATCCGGTCAGTCTGTCAAAATACTGAGCGGAATCGGAATTCTTAAATTCGCTGTACATAAAACTAACGGCAGCAAAGAAAGGGTTCTTTACATATCCCGAAGTCAAATTTACCGAGTTAGTGGTATAGTTGACCGATTGAGGCAGCTCAACTATTGAAGATCCTGGGCTAACCGTTGTGCCAGCTGCAACCCCCATGGGGATAGAGCCGGTTTTCTCTTCATGCGGGATCGATAATTCAAAAAAGAACGGTTTCAGCTGGTCAAAAGAAAACCCGCCCTCGTATGTCCTTCTCATGGTTGCATAATCGAAATTTTTCCACGAGGAAACCGGAGGGATCGGGGAGGTAAAAGTCAGATTGTTCGTGCCGACACCCGAATAGAAGGCGTTAGCTCCGAACGTAAGATTATGGGGAATTTCATAAAAATCAAAATAAGCTTTAAAACTACCGTACTTGCCACCTTCGACCTCGTATTTTTGCGTATCGTACCCTACATCAGAAGCGAGCCCCTTAATGAAGTACTTTTCCGAGTCATATTTTACCCACGATCCGCTGTACACTCCATCCGTAAAGTGTCTATATTCATTGAATTTTGCCTTGTTCCCGTCGACATCCGAGAGCAGACCAGAGACACTGATTTCACCTTCAAAGGTTCCATCGGCCGCGAAAAGAGGGAAAACAGGTAGGATTATCAAGCTTGGGATTCCTATAATCATGCTTATTTTCATTGCTTACCTCCCTATCGCGTAAAGGCTTGGCCAAATGCCGATGAAGCATTGCTGCCGTGAACATTCGAGTGACAGTTCATGCATGATCGCGCATACATCTTGTTGCTCGGTGCACTGCCACTAAAGGTTGTCGCCGATGTATAAGGGGTTCCTGGATGTCTGGTTGCGTCATGACAGCTCTGGCAGAGTTGTGGCGCTCTGCTGATCAAGAGCTTGGAATGATTGCTGCCGTGTGGCGTATGGCAATTCAGACAATTTTCCTCCACAGGCGGATGCTCAAACATGAAAGGCCCCCTCTTCTCCGCATGGCATTTGTAGCACAGTTCATTTACCGTATCGGCTTTGATCTGTTTGTCACCGAAGGTGCCATGGGGATCGTGACAACTCGAACATTTAATCAACCCCTCTTTAATCGGATGATGAGACTGCCTGCCCGACTCTGATCGGATATCTTTATGACATTCGAAGCAAAGGGCCGCTTGATCCTCCTTTAGAAATTTTTCTCTCTGATTGTGCGGCGAATGACAGCTATCGCACGCTACGTCTTCATCATTATGTTTACTCATTTTCCAGTTCGTAAGCTGTCGTGTTTCCTCATGACACACGAGGCATTTTGCAGACCTTGCTTTCGGATCGACATTTTTGTTAAAGGCGAAGATATTTACGCCGCGACCACCACCCTTTTCAACATGCAGCGTCCCGGAACCGTGACAGGTT
>Ga0214167_1001130_pt1 | contig 11298 bp, 10 predicted proteins | sample TroBogypolimnion_45_FD_153006 | JGI IMG/M metagenome (GOLD analysis project Ga0214167, IMG submission 153006) | Freshwater microbial communities from Trout Bog Lake, WI - Practice 18AUG2009 hypolimnion v3 | ecosystem: Environmental > Aquatic > Freshwater > Lake > Hypolimnion/Profundal zone ... | reverse complement strand
CCATTTCATTGCCTTTGATTTATACCGGTGTTGCGGGAATCTCAATTAATTTAGTTTTGGCTATGATTAACTTATTGCCGATTCCACCCTTAGATGGCAGTCGTATTTTGACGGGTATTTTACCAAGTTACTGGGCTAGCCAATATAATCGCTTAGAACGCTATGGCTTTATACTTTTATTAGTGCTGCTTTATACTAAAATTTTAAATATCATTTTAGAATACCCTCTGTTTATTGCTCAGAAATTGTTTTTTTCCATTGCTGGCATGTAATTTTAAAAGTTAATGTCCTAACTGAAGCGTGGCATTTGAAAAATATAAGGTGGGTGCTATAAATCTACATTTTTATAAGGCTAAGACATGACTGCGATTGCATCAATACAGACAATGTCGGCGGCTTTCGCCATAGTTAATGGCGCACCTTTTGAAAAGTTACCCGACGATCTTTATATACCACCCGATGCTTTAGAGATCTTTTTAGATTTATTTGAAGGCCCTCTGGATTTATTGCTGTATTTGATTCGGCGACAAAATCTAGATATTGTGAATATCCCAATCGCTCAAATTACCCAACAATATATTAGTTATATTAAATTGATGGGGGAATTGAATTTAGAGTTAGCTGCAGAATATCTGGTTATGGCGGCTTTATTGGCAGAGATTAAGTCTAGAATGCTACTGCCTAGACAAGTTGAAGCCGATGACGAAGAAGATGACCCTAGGGCCACATTGATTCGTCGCTTACAGGAGTATGAATGTATTAAAGCAGCGGCTGAAGAGATCGATTTATTAGCCAGAATTGAACGTGACATATTCGCCATTGATGTCGATGTGTCTTTATTAGGTGTTGATCAACCCTTACCCGATGTCCAGTTAAACGATATGTTGCTGGCACTTAAGGACGTTTTTAAACGGGTTGCGCAACTTAGTCATCATCAAATTACTAAAGAAGCTTTATCTGTCCGTGAACGAATGGCAACCATTTTGGAATACCTTGAAAGAGAAAATAACCTCCTTTTCTCGCAATTATTTGTCCGAAAAGAAGGTCGACACGGAGTTGTTGTCTCGTTTTTGGCCATCCTCGAACTTGGCAAAGAAGGACTTATCGAAATCATCCAATCTGAGCCCTATACCGAAATTCGAGTTAGAAAAGTCAATTGTCATACCGAAACCTAGGGCCTCTAAAGCTCGTGTGCGATCAGAAAATGTCACTATAAAAGTCGCACCACTTAAGTTAAAGCCCTACGCTAAAGATATTCAGCATGTAGCCGAAAAAATCAGATCTCGACGTAAGAAGTTAACCATGACACCTTTGAATAATGTATCTATAGTCTCTGAGCTACCTGAAGCCAATGTGAAAACTAAACGTATCGTTGAGGCTATTTTATTCGCGGCTAGACGGCCAATGACGCCTAAACAAGTGCAGCAGGTTTTTCCTGAACTGGAGCAGCCTGAACTTCCGGATATACTATCAGCAATAGATTCTATAATTGAGGATTATCGATTTCGACCTATAGAATTAAAAGCTGTCGCCAGTGGTTATCGGTTTCAGGTTAAGCAGGAATTATCGCGTTGGGTTTCTCGTTTATTCGAAGAAAAACCACCTAAATATTCCAGAGCGTTGTTGGAAACCTTAGCTATTATTGCTTACAAACAACCGGTAACACGGGGTGAAATTGAAGATATACGCGGTGTCAGTGTCAGCTCAAGCATTATTCAAACGTTACTTGAACGCGAATGGGTGCGAGTCGTTGCCCATAAAGAAGTGCCTGGTCGGCCAGGGCTGTATGGCACAACCAAACAATTTTTAGATTATTTTAATATAGCATCAATAAATGAACTACCGACTCTGCAAGAGATACAACATCTTGAGTGGCCGATAGATAAAATGCAACAACCTATGCAGGTAATGAGTGAAAAGCAAGAAACCAACTAATGATTCATCGAAACGGCCAGGCAGTTCGCCCGCGAGAGCGAATAAGTCACCTAAGCAACAGCGAAGAAATCAACAAAAACAGGCGCCGAAAGCCACTGAAGCTAAGACAATTGCGCCTTCGCCAGAAGCCGCTAATGTAAGCAAAGTTATCAAAAGACCTGATCGCGTTCAGCCCGAAATCGGAGAGCGGATACAAAAAGTACTGGCACGTGGTGGCTTGGGCTCACGTAGAGAAATTGAGCGTTGGATAGATGAAGGTCGACTCAAGCTTAATCATAATGTTGTTAAATTGGGGGATAGGTTAAAAGAGGGTGATCATCTTCAATTAAATGAGCGGGTCGTACATTGGGAAAAATTTGCCATACAACCGACGCGCGTGTTGCTTTATCATAAACCCACAGGTGAAATCGTTACTCGGCGAGATCCCGAAGGGCGGCCGCTAGTCTTTACTCAATTACCTGAATTGTTGACTGCCCGCTGGATTTCCGTAGGAAGATTAGATATTAATACTTCTGGGCTTTTGTTAGTAACCAATAATGGTGAGTTAGCGAATCGATTAATGCATCCCTCTACCGAAGTAGAGCGTGAATATGCTGTGCGCATTTTAGGTGATGTTTCAGATGCAACGCTGGAAAAACTAAAGCAGGGCGTAGCGCTTGAAGATGGTATTGCTAAATTTGATGCGATTCGATTCTTTGGCGGAGAAGGTGCCAATAAATGGTATCACGTTATTGTTAACGAAGGCCGTAACCGCTTAGTAAGGCGCTTATGGGAGTCTCAAGAAGTGGTTGTTAGTCGTTTGATGCGTGTGCGTTATGGGCCTATTGTCTTACCAGACGGATTAAGAACACGTGACTTTTATGAATTGACCGATAAGGAATTGGACTTGTTATTTGAGTTTGCCGGTTTAGAAAGAGTAGAGCCCGAATCTAATGGTGTCAAACCTGAAGTTAGGCGTCAAGGTTCTAGAAAAAGATAAGTTATTATTTTAAGACGGTTATCTGAAATCGAGACTCAAACATGAAAGCATGTTTTAGTCTTTCAAGGCTGAGAATGACAGGTCATCTGCAAATTTTAATAGGACAACACAAACGATGATTGGAGTGCTGGTTTGAACAAAGAGGGAGCTAATGCTCGCAAAAACACAGCACGACCATGGATGACCGTCCTTGATAAGATGATCGCCCAGGATTTGCTAAAGACTTTTTTGGCAGGTTTATCAGTACTCGTCGTGATTATCGTCAGTCGACAGTTTGTTCGTATTCTTGATCAAGCGATTAGCGGTCAGGTTTCCAATGAAACCTTGTTAAGTATTTTAGGGCTAAAAACAATTGTCGCTATCGCGGAGTTTTTGCCTGTATCCTTATTTTTAGCGGTCTTGATGGTGTTGGGTAGAATGTACCGAGACCATGAGATGGCGGCTGTTTCTTCAGCTGGCGGTGGTTCAGGTGTTATTTATAGAGCCGTATTTTTATTGGTTTTTCCCGTTAGCCTGTTAGCTGCAAGTATGTCTTTACTTGCAGCACCTTGGGCAGAAGCTAGAATACTTAAACTCGTCATCCATGATGAAGAAACCTCTGAAACCAGAGGAATAGCTGCGGGTAAGTTTAGCGAATACAGTCAGGGCGATTTAGTTTTCTACGTGGAAACCATCAGTGCCGATAAAAAAATGCATAAAGTTTTCGTACAAAGTTTAGAGCACGATAATACCAATGTCAGTGTGATTAATGCAGAAGCCGCCAGAATGGAAGATTCAGCGAATGGACGCTATATCATTTTTGAGCAAGGTGAGCGCATAAAAGGTCAGCCAGGCAACTTAGATTATGTTATCGAACAATTTGCTGAGTATGCCGTCAGATTAGACACCAAAACAGCTGCTCCTAGAGCGGTTAATATGCCAACTGTCCCTAGTGAGATGTTATGGCAGCATAAGACTAAAGCTTATATTGCTGAATTTCAACGTCGCCTTTCTATACCTTTTGGCGCTTTATTATTAAGTTTTATTGCCGTGCCTTTAGCACAAATTTCGCCTAGAGGCGGAGTTTACGGAAATATGGTAGTGGGATTTTTAATTTATTTTAGTTATGGAAATCTGACTCGTATCAGTCAAGGCTGGGTGACTAATGGCACTATTCCGACTTGGTTTGGAGGCATTGGCGTTGATGTACTGTTATTTGTAATCGGTAGTCTTTTATTGGCCAGATTATATAGCTGGCAATGGTTGGTTTTAAGAATAAAAGGACAGGTCGCTTAAGTGAAGGTATTAACAGGCTATATTGTCAAAGAAGTGCTTAAGGGCGCTTTTATTGCAGCCATACTATTATTGACGTTATTTAATTTATTTACCTTTAGTGATGAATTAGGTGATTTGAGTGAAACTTATGGCCTTAAAGAAATTTTTTATTATATTGCCTTAACAACACCTGGCATTTTTTGTGAACTAGTGCCCGCCTCTGCCCTATTGGGTAGTCTATTTATACTAGGCGCAATGGGTAATAACCGTGAGCTTATTGCGATGAGGGCCGCAGGCCTTTCTATCTTCGGTATTATCAGAGCCGTTATGTTAGCGGGTGCCGTGTTGGTGATATCATCAATATTGATAGGTGAATTTGTTGCGCCCATCACTGAACGGTTTGCTAAAAATTTAAGACTGACTGCCCAGAATGGCCCAGTTCAAGTCAATTCTGATTATGGTATTTGGTTGCGTGAAGACAAAAAATTTATCAATGTACGTCAAATTATCGATGATCACCATTTAGCTGATATTAGTATCTATGAGTTAAATGATCAGCAGCATTTACAACAGACGTTGCATGCAGATTCCGCTGTTTTTCTAGGTAATCAGCAGTGGGATCTTAATAATATTAAGAGTTCCGTCATTTCAACACAACAAATCCTAGTGAATAAGCAAGAGCATTTACTATGGCTAACCTCAATCGCACCTAATTTGTTGAAGAGCGTGGTTATTAATCCAAATAATTTAACCTTCGTTGATTTGAGTCGCTATATTAATTTTTTAAAGAAAAATCATCAAGAATCACATGCGTTTGAATTAGCCTTTTGGGAGCGAATTGTTAGCCCCTTAGATACCTTTATTATGCTGTTGTTATCGGCCCCTTTTATTATCAGTGTTAAACGCGGCGTCAGTGTCGGCGAACGTATGATGATAGGTATAGCCATCGGTATGGGCTTTAATGTGGTTGATAAATTGGTGGGGCATCTAGGTTTGATTTATAACCTCAATCCACCGTTAATCGCCTTTATTCCCTGTTTAACCATGTTGATGCTCGCGCTTTATTCAGTCAAGCGAATGCGAGATTAATCGTTATTGTCATGAATTTCATGACCTTATTCGATCCATATATAATATCTGCAACGAAAAGTAAGCGTCCAATCTAGCCCCTCTTGTTTTAGGCTGTTTGTTTTGATATTTTGCCAAATGGTTATGATATTTTTGCTAGGTTCTGTTGACGTTTCATCTCAACCATAAAAGTACCGAGGAAAATGACAGCATCCCCATGTAATTAATAGCCTTTTTCTCATATCGAGTGGCAATTCTGCGGTAATGCTTGAGTTTGCCGAACATACATTCAATGGCATGCCGCTCCTTATAATGCCAATAATCACACTCAATCTCTTCTTTCCGGTTCGATTTTGGGGGGATAACAGCTTTTATTCCCCTACTTTCTAACAACTCCCGCAACTCGTTTGTGTCGTAAGCCTTGTCTGCCAAGACCGCTGAGGCATTAACGTTTTCCAACAAGGGTATCGCTTGCCTACATTCAGCGGCCTGTCCACCTGTCAGACTGAATTTTACTGGCATGCCCAAGGCATCACAAATAGCATGAATCTTACAACCAAACCCACCTTTGGAACGCCCCAGCGCTTCATTCTCGGCAGAGCTGTTTGCCGCCCCAGCCGTACAGGCATGCGCTCTAATCACCGAACCATCCATAGATCCATAGAAACATCTTGTAAATCAGCTGCTTCAGAAAAAAGGCTTAATAGCCTCTCCCATGCGCCATTGGCGCACCAGCGTGAAAAACGTTTGAATATGCTATTCCACTTACCATGCGTTGACGGTAAAACCCTCCACTGTGCTCCCGAGCGTAATATCCACAAGCAGGCACTAATAAATTGCCTACAAGTATCTGGCTGCCCGACACGAATACCTGTCAATTTCTTCAAGTTTGCCAATATACGTATCCTAACACTTTATAGCTAATTACTCAGATCGGGGCGTCACTAATTTTGCTTAAAGATTTTTTCGGGCTCCTGCTCAAAAAATCAGCAAAACCTACGTGACTTATTTTATGCCTTCGGCGCCCAGATTCGTCCTGCTTCACTTTGCTAGCGCTCCGTTTCCACGATTTTCAGCGGTCGTTACCGTTAAAAAATCTTTAATAGCTTTTTCAAGAATGAATGCGGCATCCGTTTCAGTAAATATACTTTTTTCAGGCGTATTTTCTTCTTCCACATAAAATAATGTCATTGGTTTTCTTGGCGTTATCAGCTGGACAATTGAACTCATTAATTGATGGGTAATTGCATTTTCAACAAATTGCTTATCGTATATTAATGCGTAAGCGGCTATTACAGGTTTCGTTACGTTAGCTAGTAATTTAACGGGTATATTAGGTTGTTCTGAATATTTTATTTCCCCAATCATTCTTAAATCTTTACCATAAGACAAAGCAAGCTCTGGATGATGATATAACCTTTTATGATCATAGGACCGCCCCACAAACAAACGCACTGATTTACCTTGTTGATTTGTATATATGCGTTCAATCGAATCATAACAAGCAAAAGTACCTTCCCCCCATTCTGGCTTACGTTGAGTAGGTTTTGATACATAAGAACCTAATATTTGACTAATTTGGTTAGTCGATAAATTATCGCCTGTTTTTAAATCCAAATAACTATGAATAATCGTTGGAATCAATGCCAACATGATGATGATTAATACTGACGGAGCATGGCGTGTAGACATCATAAGTTTTTTTCAATTGTATTTTTATGATTAACAGGATTTTTTCCTATGATGAATAATATAGGTAAAGCCACCATAAAGGTTAATAAGCCAGATAACTCATGAGCTGATGTAGCTAAAATATTCAGTCCATAATAATTAACTAATAATGCTAGCACCAATACTCTTATTATATTGACGCCTATAGCAAGAGGTGCTGCAATCAAAAGCAATATTAAGCGCCGTTTTGTTGATGTACAAAAATAAGCCGTTAGAATCGCTATGGTTAGCGCTGCATAAAGTGTTGCAAAACCACTACAGGCATCAGCAACCATTAATGTACCGCCTTCTATTTCTAATAGTGTTCCACTTGTAAAAACAGGTATACCCATTTGACTTAATATAAATGCAACACTTTTGGTCGCAATATGCCGGAGCATTAGATGCATAGTTTCTGTAAAAACTAAAGGGATCGGCAATGTAAGTAACATGGTTAATAAGGGGAAAAGTATGATTTTTGTTTTTACCACACCTAAAAACAACAGTGACAAACCGATAAGCGACGAAAACATTGCAAAACTAGACAGTAGTTGAGTGTTTATGCCAGTATCGAGCATATATAACAATAAACTCGGAATTAAGATAATGTATCCCCACGAATTAGAACTAGCGGGTAAATGTTTTAATTTTTGTAATTCTTTACATATAAAATATATCACTAAAGCAAACACTAAAATACCGTGGCCATTTTGCCAAACACTCATAGTCCATCTGCCCCAAAGCCACTGTAAGGTGGGTATATATAATATTAATAGCAATAATAATATTATCCCTAATAACCATTGGTTTTGAGTTTCAAAATCTTCTTCTTTTTTAACACCCTGATAACCTGCACTTAAATTATTCATTTATTTGTAATCCATATTTTTCAATTAGGCTATATAAAGTAGGTCTAGTTACACCTAGAAGCTTTGCAGTATTAGATACATTATTGTTACTATGCATTAAGGCATTTTTTATAGCGATGATTTCGGCTGACTCCCGCACTTCTTTTAAATTAACAGGCATTGCAATGTCGGTGTTTTTTTCAAGCTCCAAATCACTTAAGGTAATATTGATATCATCAGATAAAATTACTGCTCTTTTAATTTTATTTTCAAGTTCTCTGATATTTCCAGGCCATGAATAAGCTTCAATAGCTGCAACTGCTTCTACACTAAAACTTTTTATTTTTTTATTATGTAGGCCGCAATATTTTTTTAAAAAAGCAATTGCAATTGTGATTGCATCACCTTCTCTCTCTCTTAATGGTGGGATATCAATAACTATCTCACTAATCCGATAATACAAATCTAACCTAAACTTTCTTTTATCAATCTGGTCTTCTAAGTTTTGATGCGTAGCGCAGATAATACGCACATCAATTGGAATTTCGTGTCGCCCCCCTATTCGCTCTATAGTTCTTTCTTGTAAAAAACGTAATAATTTTGATTGTAATACAAAAGGCAGGTCACCAATCTCATCTAGAAATAAGGTTCCCTTATTTGCATATTCAATTTTACCCTTTGTTAGTTGCGCTGCTCCAGTATATGCACCTTTTTCATAACCAAATAACTCACTTTCCAGCAAATTTTCAGGTATAGCAGCGCAATTTACTGCCACAAATGCTTGAGTTGAACGGTCACTTAAACGATGCATTGCTTTTGCGAGCACTTCCTTTCCAGTACCACTCTCCCCCATTAATAATACAGTAGCATTGGTTGGTGATATTTTTTCAATAGTACGACATAACTCTTGCATTTTTCTACATGAAGCAATAAAACCAACCAATGGTTCAGTTGTTTTTTTTTGCAACAATTGATGTTCATTTTCCAATTCATTTAATTGAAAAGCACGCTCTATGATCAGATTTAATATATCAGTATCTATAGGCTTTTGATAAAAATCATAAGCCCCCATTGCTACCGCTTTAACCGCATTCGCCCTATCATCGTTACCGGTGACGACAATTATTTTAGTTGCAGGTGCTAGCTCTAAAATTTCTTGCAATGTTTTTAATCCTTCACTTGCATTAGCGGCATCTGGAGGTAATCCTAAGTCTAATGTGATAACACTTGGCACAAAACGTCTTAATGCTGTAATAGCTTCACTTCTATTACCTGCTATTACCGTGTGATACGATTCAAAACTCCACTTTAATTGTTTTTGTAGACCAAGATCATCTTCTACAATTAGTAAAACTTTCTTATCTTCCAAGTTATAACCTTCTGCTTAATTTGATTATGATTTACTGCGTACTTTTATATGAACTATGGTTCTTTGGAGCCTTTCATCTATCATGATGCGCTATCAATTCTTTTAGATAGCGTCACTATATAATCTAAATAAATTATATGCGTTATATTAATTATGGAACGTCATGAGCTATAAACCACTGCTCTAACATTATTAATAGCCAAATCAATACACCATAATAAGAAGAATGACCTTTTTGATGTAATTTAATGATATTTTTTATATAAACTGGGTTAACAATATCGCGCTTTGAAAAGCTGAATAAATTATCCAAAGCAAATTGTTTTAGCTCCTTATCCTGAGCCATCCAAATTCCAAAAGGTAAACCAAATCCTTGTTTAGGCTTATTTAAAGTTTGTTTTGGTAAATAATTTTTCATACTTTTTTTATAAAATGATCTTAATTCGAAGCCTTGCATTAACCATTTTGATGGAATTCCGGCAGAAAACCTTACAAGATCTTCTTGTAACATCGGATATTGAACCTCTACACTAGCAAGCTCACACATACGATTTACTTTTCTTAGGTCATTATCTGCCAAAGTAAATTTGCCATCTAAGTGCAACATCCGTTTTATGAAATCATCTGTATTTGCTCGATTATAAGTTGATCGACTATTTGCAATCGGTATTTCAGGATCAATTTGTTTTAAAAAGTCTTCCGTAAAAAACTCCAATAATGGGCTACGATGTAAAAAGTTATACGTTTCCAATCGATCAGGCATATTAATATTAGCCTGTTCAATATAACTTTGTAACTTACCTAAAAACGGTAAATTATTCGCCATAGGTACTATGGCTGCTTTAGCAAAACCAGGTAGATAGCGATAATAGTCAAATAACTTTTGCTTAGCATACCGGCTGTTACCAGCAAATATTTCATCACCACCATCTCCAGCCAACAATCTCGTCATACCTCTTTCACGAGCAAATTTTGCGCAATAATAACTGGGTACAGCCGAAGCATTGCCAAAAGGCTCATCATAAGTTTGAGCAATTAACGGTATTGAATTTAAAACATCTGCGGGTGACACATAATATTCATGTAAATTTACTTTAAAATGTGATGCTACTAACCGAGCATAAGGCATTTCATCATATCCTTCGGCATCAAAGCCCATAGTAAATGCATCCACTTTATGTTCAGCAAATTTTTGAAAAAAACCTGTTACCGTACTGCTATCGAGTCCTCCACTTAAAAATACACCTGTTTCTTTATCTGGTTGACATGCAGCAATAGACCTATCTAGCTGTGTATGAACCTGCTCTATCAATTCTAGTTTAGTAAAAGTACTTTCAGTGTAATCAGACTGCCAATAAAAATTACGTATGAGCTTATTACTTTCAATCTCTATGAATTCACCTGGTTGTAATTTTGAAATGTCCTTATAAATAGACCCAGGACTTGGAATCATATGAGCATAAAGATAATTAAAGATGCCTTGTGGATCAATAACCGTTTTAACGCCAGGATGCGCAATTATATGATCTAACTTAGAACCAAAAACTAATAAGCCATGTTGATAATAAAAAGCCAAAGGTCGAATACCGAGCCTGTCATTAGCCAGCAACACATAATGCCGCTCAGGATCTATGACACAAAATGAAAATGGACCATGAATCTTATTAAGCACTAAACGTCCGTATTTTAAAAAACCCGTTGCTAATGCCTGAGATGAGTCGCTACTATTTGCAATATTTTTTAACTCATCATCACTCCAATACGGTTCACCCTCAATTATCACCAATAAACGCGAAGATTGATAAACACTAGGGGCTATCTTAAGTCCATAGCCAGTCATTTCTGCAACGTTTTGATGCCTAGCTACACATGAATATGTAATGTTTAAAGATTTTGAAGCAGCGCTTTGTTGATCGATACAACTCAAATCAAAAGCTTTTTCCGTAGTTGAAAACCAACCGTAAATAGTACTCATAATGCTTACTCTAAGAGGGTAGTTATGCTTATATTGAATCAAAACTATAATAGTTATGAGTATGATTTTTTGTTAAATTTTATCTAATGATGTATCTTATAAATTATTTTTATTTACTAACAAATTTATGTCATTAGTATTTAATAAATGAAAGTATGTT
>Ga0214167_1001119_pt1 | contig 11385 bp, 11 predicted proteins | sample TroBogypolimnion_45_FD_153006 | JGI IMG/M metagenome (GOLD analysis project Ga0214167, IMG submission 153006) | Freshwater microbial communities from Trout Bog Lake, WI - Practice 18AUG2009 hypolimnion v3 | ecosystem: Environmental > Aquatic > Freshwater > Lake > Hypolimnion/Profundal zone ... | reverse complement strand
GCCACGGTGGCGATGGTGACGGATTTCGATTGCTGGCACCCGGATCACGACAACGTTACGGTGGATGCCATCGTCAAGGTGCTGCTGGCTAATGCCGATAAGGCGCGCGCGCTGGTTAAACAGGTCGCGCATCCTGTGCACAGTGACGAAAGCGCCGATGCCTGCGCCTGTCGCAGCGCCTTGCAATACGCGATTTTGACTTCGCCTGAAGCGCGCGATACCGCGATGCTGGACAAACTCTCCGCCGTGGCCGGTCGTATCCTTAATCCTCAATCCTAATTCTTCAATCCTCAATCCTCAATCCTCAATCCTGTCTCTATCATGCCTATTAAATCGCTTATTCGTACCGTTCCTCACTATCCGCATCAGGGCATCATGTTTCGCGACATCACGACCCTGTTGAAAGATCCAGTCGGACTGCGTGCCATGGTCAACAAGATCGTCAATCGCTATACGGATGTCAAAATCGACAAGGTGGTGGGCATCGAGTCACGGGGATTTATCGTTGGCACGCCGGTAGCCTATGAATTAAATCGTGGCTTCGTGCCGATCAGAAAGCGTGGCAAACTGCCCTCCGATACGGTCGGGCGCGATTATCAATTGGAGTACGGGAGTGACCGTATCGAAATCCACGTTGATGCGATACAGAAAGGCGATCACGTGTTGCTGATCGATGATCTGATCGCCACCGGCGGTACGGCAGAAGCGGCGGTTAAGTTGATCGAGGATATGGGCGGGATCGTGGTCGAGTGCTGTTTTGTGATCGACTTGCCGGATATCGGTGGGCGTGCAAGGTTGGAAGCGATGGGACAGACAGTGTTCGCCTTGTGCGAATTCGAAGGCGATTAGTCCTGTAAATAACTGTTCTTGTAACCATCTGAATTTATGTATTTTTTTAAACTCGCCTTGTTCGGGCTTGTTTGTGTATTGGCCGGTTGTGGCGAGCAGCAGGGCGGAAGTCGGCCTGTCGTCGAGCCTGCCAAGTCAGTTGAGACCTTGGCTCAGTTGATAGAGAAACACCATTGTCTGGCCTGCCATGCGCCGGGCAATCAGATGGGCTTACCTTTGTGGCATGAGGTGGCAAAAAAGTATCAGAATAAACCGGATGCGGCAGCTTACTTGAGCCATAAAATCAAAACGGGCGGCTCCGGTGCCTGGGGGAAAATGGATATGCCGCCCTATCAGGAGTTAGAAGAGCCTGAATTGAAAGTGCTCGTTCAGGGGGTGCTGTCCAGCATCAAGATTCCGGTTCAGTGATAACCGGTAGTTAACCCGGAGGTGCCGGGCAGGTTTTTCTTGACGATGGCGTGTGTGTTCGTGCAGGATGCGAATTACGGTGATCCGGCTTGCCGGATTTTGTGAGTGGCAAATTGAGGAGAGAAACGATGAAGAATGTAGTGATTGCAATGTTGTTGGTTTTTGGCGTGTCATCCGCAGCGTTTGCCTGTGACGCAGGTAAGAGTCATCACAAGACCAAGTCGGGTACGGCAGCGCCGGTAGCCCCGATCGCACCGGCTAAATAGCGTTCTTTTGATCGGAGAAAATCATGAACAGAAGAGAATTGTTGTTGGGTGGTATGGCGCTGGCCGGTGCTGCACTGGTTGGTAATGCACATGCTGAAGAGCATAAGCACGATATGCACGAGCATCACCATGCGGCACCCGGCAACGCGGCTTTGGCGGCATCGGCTTCGGACTGTATACAAAAGGGTCAGGCTTGTCTGAGTCATTGTCTGGTTTTGCTGGGCGAGGGCCAAAAGGAAATGGCATCTTGTGCACAGAGTGTCAATCAGATGCTGGCGCTGTGCGGTGCATTGCAGCAGTTAGCCAATCAAAACTCCAAACAGTTGGCGAAATTAGCCTCGATTGCGATGGATGCCTGTAATCAGTGCGAGGAAGAGTGCAAGAAGCACGCTGAAAAGCATCCTGAGTGCAAAGCCTGTGGCGAGAGTTGCGCTGCTTGTGCGAAGGAATGCAAAAAACTGGCGGCTTGATTTTAAGGTTGCTTTCAATAGGCCAGCCTTCGGGCTGGTTTTTTTGCGTCTGCAATTCTGACAATGTGTGCTTTTGTATCGTCGTAAATTGTCGCGCCAAAACAGGTGCGACAACTTGACGCGCGGCAATATGCCACATTCCCTAACTGAAAATATTTCGGTAAATTGCATGTCATCCAGTCGGTGACGCACGAAAAAATCTCCTCCCAAGGGCTCTTATTAGTCATCGACTGGTCTTCTGTACAAAACATGGGTTCTTATGCAGGTTCAACAGCGGCTTGTTCACCTGAATATGCTGGTGGACGATGATGTCGTGTTCTGTGAGGTGAGGGTGCACATTGCATAAACGTGGTTTTGAGGTCATGGTATCGCACAGTGTGGAAATGGCATTGCTGTTAGCACAAGAGAATCCGCCAGAATATGCCGTGGTGGATTTAAAAATGTGCGGTGCATCTGCTCTTCTTCTGGTAGAAGTATTGATTTCATTGGATAAATATACGCTGATTGTGGTGCTGACCGGCTATGCCAGCATTCCTGCGGCAGTGACGGCGAGTGCTATAACTCGAAGGGGTGCGACAATATGCCGCATTCCCAAGCGGCATTTTTTTCCATAAGATGGCTGCGCTCGTAAAAAGTGACTTTGGTAATAGTCTGGGGACGTTCGAAAAAGGTATGGTTGGCGCTATCGGCTTAGAACAAATGTTTAGCGACAAGTAAATATTTTTTATTCATTCCTGCAATTCCCTCCCTCTCTTGATCGCTAAGCTTGTGTATTGATTTGCACAATATTCAAGGCGGGAATCATGCGATATTTTTAACTAACTATTTGTTTATATTATATATTCTATAAGGATTATCATGGTAAGGTGTAAAAAGACGGGTGGTTTTGCATTGAGTGTGTTGACGATGGCAATTAGTCAGGCAGTATGGGCGGCAGATGAGGCTATGGAAGAAGCGCCGGTGCAAATGGCTCCCTTGGTGATTAAGGGGGTGGCGACTAAGCCGAATGTTCCTCAAAATGTTATTTCTACCTCAACGGTCGAGGGTGTGACCGCTAAACAGATCAGCGAAAGCATGAATGCCGTGACTTCGGCAGCTGCGTTGCAATATCTGCCTAGTGTTCATGTGCGTGAACGCTATATTGGCGACGTTAACGGTATTCTGGTTATGCGCGCGAACAGTTCCATCGCCAGCGCGCAGACGGTCGTTTATGCGGATGGAATGTTGCTGTCTAATTTGTTGGGGAATAGTTTTAACTATGCGCCGCGCTGGGGTATGGTATCGCCCTCTGAGATAGATCGGGTTGATGTGATTTATGGTCCGTTTTCGGCGCTATATCCGGGTAATTCGGCGGGTGGTATCGTCAATATCACCACCAAAATGCCGAATAAATTCGAATTCCACGGTGGCGTGGATGTTTTTCAACAGCACTACAAATTGTTCGGTACCAACAGCAATTATTACGGGAATCATGAAACGGCGGCTATCGGCAATCGAGTCGGGGATGTATCTTTTCTTGCCGGAATAGATCATTTTGATAATACGGGTGAACCGATGACCTTCGGCAATCAACCTGCTGCCACAACAGGGGGCGCTGGAGGACTGGGGGTTGTAAATGGTGCAATTTCATACGTCAATCCTGCGAATGTAAGAACGCTGGTGACATCGGCGATCGGCATAGATCATTCCGTTCAGGACAACGCTAAATTCAAGGTGGCTTACGACTTTAGCCCTGCCGTTCGTGCGACCTATACATTGGGCATCTGGGATAACACCTCTTATAAAACATCTAACAGCTATTTGACTAATGCGGCGGGTCAGACAATTTATGGTGGTGCCGTTAAAATCAACGGGTTGAATTACACCGTTGCACCACCGACTACCTCAGCTCAGATTAGCCAGTATTACATGAACGCTTTAAAGCTGAAATCTGATACGGGCGGTCGTTGGGATTGGGAGGTCGATGCCAGCGTATTCAATCAAGGGAAGGATAATGTCCGGACTGCAACCGGTGCAAATGGCGCTGCGTTGACCGGGAATATCAATTCCGCCACGGCGACCAATGGCACGATCGTGGTTGCAGATGGGACCGGTTGGAAAAATCTTGATCTGCGTGGCGATTTTCGACCAGACGGCGATCTGAAAAGTGTTCATCAGTTGAGTTACGGTTTTCATACCGATCAGTATGTTTTGCGTTCGGCTACATACAATTTAATTGCCGGCAGCAGTTTTATGGGCAGCAGTCCAACCGGGGCAAGTACCGCTAATTCGCGAGGACAGACTCAGACACAAGCGCTGTACTTACAGGATGCCTGGCAAATGTCATCTGCCTGGAAGCTGGTAGCCGGTGGTCGTATGGAGAATTGGCAGGCAACGGATGGTGCAAATAATGTCGGGCTTGGTACTCAAAAAATCTACTCAAATCGAACGGTAAATGCATTTTCTCCTAAAGTTTCTCTGAACTATCAGGCAACGGAGGATTGGGATTTGCGCGGTTCATATGGTGTAGGGACGCGATTTCCAACCGTTAACGAATTGTTTTCAAACCTGACCGTTACACCGGCACCTGCGCCGGCAGGTTATGGCGCTAATAATCCAAACCTCAAGCCTGAAACGGTTAATTCAGTTGAGTTTACCGTTGAACGCCATCTGGCTAACGGATTGTGGCGAAATTCCTTGTTTAGTGAGGACAAGAGAAATGCGATTATTACCACGACGGATACCGCAACCCTGCCAGGTTATACAATCACAGGCAACGTGAACGTGGATAAGGTTCGCACAGTCGGTTTTGAAACGGCGTTGGAGACCAAAAATGCCTGGGTAGCAGGATTGGATCTTTCCGGCAGCGCAACCTGGGTGAATTCGATTATTACGGCTAATGCGGGTAATCCATTGCTAGTCGGTACAAACCAGCCTCGCATTCCACGGTTTCGTACAACTTTGTCTGGAACTTATCACCTGAATGAGCAACTTTCCCTGAGTGCGAACTATCGTTACAGCAGCGCCCAACAAGTATCGCTTTGGACTGTCACTGGCAATCCTAATCCAAACCCGGATGTGTATGGAACGACGGTCAGTAGTTATAGTGTGGTTGATATTAAGGCGTTGTACAAATTTGAAAAACTGTGGTCTGCTTCTTTCGGTGTCAATAACCTGACCAACTGCCAGTATTTTGTGAATCCGAATCCATATCCAATGCGGACTTACTTTGCCAGCCTGAAGTACGATATGTGATTTAGTGAGAATATATAATGAATACAAATAGTTGCATTAACGAATTGCCGACGGCTCGTGCGTGGCCAGTTTTTAACACAATCTGGCGCTGGCATTTTTACGCAGGGCTGTTCTGCATCCCCTTCATTATCTTGCTCTCCGTCACAGGTGGACTTTATCTGTTCAAGCCGCAAGTTGAGGCTGTGCTGGAGCGTCAATATGATCATTTGACTGTCAACGGTCCGGCAGCCAGTGCCAGTGCACAGGTGGCGGCAGCACTAGCCGCAGTTCCCGGCGGTGTGCTCAATGCCTATCAGTTGCCGACTTCAGCTGAGGCCGCAGTTCGCGTGATGGTGGGTAAAGAGGCGCAATTGACGCGTGTTTATGTGCATCCCCAGACGCTGCAAATTCTTAAAGTGGAAGAAGAGGATGGTCGCTTGATGAGGATTTTGCATCATCTGCACGGTGAATTGCTGATGGGCGATCGGGGTTCTATGGTGGTGGAACTGGCCGCTTCCTGGGCGATCGTGATGATGATCACCGGCTTGTATCTGTGGTGGCCGCGCAATGCGACTACCCTGGCGGGGATTGTCTATCCGCGCCTGACACGGGGTAAACATCTGTTCTGGCGTGATTTGCATGCCGTGACGGGATTCTGGGTGGTATGTTTCACCCTGTTTTTGCTAATTTCCGGTCTGCCCTGGGCCAAATCATGGGGCGGCATGTTGAAGGAGGTGCGTCATTTTGCAGCTGGCGCTGAAGTGAAACAGGACTGGACTACTGGCAAATCTTCGGAGCTGAAAGAACGCCGCGAGATGAATGCGGCTGCGGATCAGTCTGAACACGCGAACCATGCCGGACATGCGGGACACGGCGGTCACGGGGGAATGCCGGGGATGTCGATGACTTTGGTCGATAACAGCCCGATCGACCGTCTGGTTGCGACCGTGCAACCACTCAATCTGGCTTATCCGGTGCTGATTTCGCCGCCGTCTAAAAAATCACCCGACTGGACAGCGCGTTCTGATGCGCAAAATCGTCCGCTGCGCGTCAATCTGGTACTGGATAGCGAAACCGGCGCAATTAAATCCCGTAAGGAATTTGCGGATCGACCCTTGCTTGACCGCATGATCGGGATTGGTGTGGCTGTGCATGAGGGCCAGTTATTCGGTTGGTTCAATCAGGCTTTGGGTGCGTTTACTGCATTAGGTTTGTTACTGGTATCCGTCAGCGGCATTGTGTTGTGGTGGAAACGCCGCTCACCTGGCAATATCGGTGCGCCGAAAGCGGTGCCGAATTCGCCGAAAATTGCCTTGGGACTCATCGCAATTATCGTGATGCTGGGGGTGTTGTTGCCAATGCTGGGAATTTCGTTGCTATTGGTATTGTTGCTGGAGTACTCCGTGCTGCGTCGCATACCTGCAACTGCTCGTTATCTGGGATTGCGCTCGGCATGAAATTGTTAAGAAAACTCAAGCCGGAGCAGGTGTTCGGGCTGGTTTTTGTTTTGGCGCTACACGGTGCGGGCTTGTATGGTCTGTGGAGTTATCACATGATACCCACACCGGACGAGGCGATCACCCTGATGGTTGATTTGATCAGTCCGCCAGCGCCAAAACAGCCTAAACCACCGGAGCCAGAACCACCTAAACCGCCAAAGCCGCATCATATCGAGCCGCCTAGGCCGCAGCAGTTGGTGGCAGAAACAGCAGTGGTGTTGCCAACCGATACGGTCGCTCCTCCGCCACCTCTCGTTCCCGTAGTTCTGCCTGTGATCGCAGCCCCTGCTTTGCCGCCGCAAGTAGTGACCCTGAGCGGGGAATTGTCGGTCAGTTGCCCGGAACGCTCACCACCAACGTATCCGCCATTTTCAATGCGGCTCAATGAGCAGGGGCGGGTGATATTGCGGGTGGAATTGGGGGTGGATGGCCGAATTAGTAATGTGTCGTTTAAAACACACTCAGGTTTTACTCGACTGGATGATGCCGCAGTGAATGCGGTTAAAACATGGCGTTGTAAGCCGGCTATCCGAGGTGGCGTAGCAGTACCTGCTATTGCATTGCAACCGTTTGATTTTATTTTAGAAGGACGTTGAGATGGAAAGTAATCTGGGATTTGCGCACTTTATTTCACAGTGCGATGCAGTTGGTCGTGGTGTTTTGTTTGTTTTATTGCTGCTGTCCGTCGCGAGTTGGTATTTGATTGTGACTAAGGCTATCGCTAATTTCAATGCAAAAAAGCGCGCCGATGCGTTTTTGAAGCAATTTTGGGAGGCGAATTCCTTGAGTGACATGCAAAAGACGTTGAACATCAGTCCTGATGCAAACGCTTTTTCTGAACTGGCGCGTCAGGCGTTAACGGTAAATAGCGGCAATCAAAAAGGCGCTGAAAAGTTGCTGGCGGCAGGAGGTGTTTCGGAATATTTAACTCGTGTATTGCGCAACGGCATCGACCAGGAAGCAACCGGCGTCGAATACGGTCTGACCGTGTTGGCCTCCGCAGGTTCTGCTGCGCCTTTTGTCGGATTGTTCGGTACGGTGTGGGGAATTTATCATGCACTGGTTCAAATCGGTATGAGCGGACAGGGCACGCTGGATAAGGTGGCTGGGCCAGTCGGAGAAGCGCTAATCATGACGGCGGTGGGGTTGGCGGTCGCAATTCCTGCGGTGTTGGCCTACAACTCCTTCACCCGGCGCAATCGTCTGTGGCTGGCGCAGCTGGATAATTTTGCCCATGATTTGTATGCGCTGATCACGCTGGGCGACAAAAAAGCCTGACGGATATTTCCGGAAATGCGGGAATTAAGACAAAAGAGGACTAAATATGGCAATGGGAAGTTTTGATTCAAAACGGCATCAAGGGCCGATGGCGGAAATCAACGTGGTGCCGCTGGTGGATGTGATGTTGGTTCTGCTGGTGGTATTTATCATAACAGCACCGTTGTTGACCAACGCGGTGAAAATTGACCTGCCCAAGGCGGCAAGCAACGCTAATATGACTAAGGCTGATCACATTGAGTTCGCCATCCATGAAGATGGCGGATTTTTCTGGAATGGCGAGCAAATTGAAGTTGCGACCTTGCCGGAACGTTTCGCGCAGGAGGCTAAAAAACAGCCTCAACCAGAATTGCACATCCGCGCCGATAGATTGGCGCATTATGAACTGGTGGCGCAGGTGATGTCGGGTGCTGCGAAGGCGGGCATCACGCGCATCGGCTTTGTGACAGATCCGACGCAAGCCCCTTAGTGTGTGGTGGTGTTTCGTTTGTTTATTTCGTAGCGTATTTGTCAGATAGGTTGAAAATTCAATAACCCGAAAGGGTGCGACAATTTGTCGCGCGACAATATGTCACATTCCCAGACTCATTTCTGAACCCTACAATCCGCCCGGTTAAAAATTTACACGGATGGATGGAAGATGAAAGTGAAGTCATTATTTGCGCTCAGCATGCTGACGCTGTCAGTTAATCAGGCGGTTTATGCCGAAGAAGTTCAGTTGTCTAGTGTGGTGGTGACGGCAGAAAAACTGCAACCGTTGCCGGCTAATGCGGATGTGGATAAGGCGAATCTAGTTCGTTCACGCACCAGCACCAGCGATACGGCGAAGTTATTGCAAGATCAGCCTGGTTTGAGTCTGTATGGCGCGGGTGGCGTCTCCAGTCTGCCTGCGATACATGGTATGGCGGATGATCGTGTGCGCGTCAAGGTCGATGGCATGGATTTGATTTCGGCCTGTGCCAATCACATGAATTCTCCTCTTTCCTATATCGATCCGGCGAACGTCGGCAGCGTTAAGGTATTTGCCGGTATTTCGCCGGTGAGTCAAGGTGGTGACAGTATCGCCGGCACCATTCAGGTGGATTCTCCAGCGCCGGAGTTCGCTAAAGCAGGGGAGGCGACGCTGCTCAAAGGGCAGGCTGGTGCATTTTATCGCAGCAATAATCGCGCTCAGGGCGGCAATCTTTCCGCCACCATTGCAGGCGAAGATGTTTCCGTGCGCTATACCGGGTCGACGGTGAGTGCCGGCAACTACACTTCGGCGCAGAATTTTAAAGCCGCTGGAATTGCCACAGGTACGACCGCATTTTTAGCTGGCAATGAAGTCGGTTCCTCGATGTATCAGTCCAGCAATCATGCGCTGGCATTTGGCTTGCGTCATGAAAACCACTTGGTCGAATTGAAACTGGGTATGCAAAATATTCCCTATCAGGGTTTTCCCACTCAGCGTATGGACATGCTGAAAAACGACAGTCAGCAGATCAATCTGAACTACACCGGTGATTATGAATGGGGTAAGCTGCAAGCGCGTGCTTACAACGAACACACCCAGCACTACATGAATTTTCTCGCGGATAAGTTGCAGATCACCAATCCCGCAGGGATGCCTATGGCTACTGACGGCAAAAATACCGGGTTTTCTATCAAAGGCGATGTGATCTTGTCCGAGCGCGATATTCTGCGCGTCGGTGCCGAATCTCAGCGTTATCGCATGAGTGACTGGTGGAGTCCTATCTCTCCTGTTGTAGCCAATCCCATGATGGGAATGAAAGGCGTTGCATTCTGGAATATCAATAACGGTCAGCGCGACCGTTTGGCTGTGTTCGGGGAGTGGGAAGCGAAATGGAGTTCGCTATGGATGTCGCAACTCGGCTTGCGTTCCGAGACTGTTAAGATGAACACCGGAGCGGTGCAAGGGTACAACACGACAAGTTATCTTCCGGCGACTTATGCGGCATTCAATGCGATGGACCGTCAGAAGAGCGATAACAACATCGATATCACAGCGCTGTCACGTTATACACCGGATGAGATGAAGACGTTTGAATTCGGTTTTGCGCAAAAAACACGTTCTCCCAATTTGTATGAGCGTTTCGCCTGGTCTGCCAATAACACCATGGTGATGAATATGAACAACTGGGTGGGCGATGGTAACGGTTATGTCGGAAATATAGATCTCAAGCCAGAAGTTGCGCATACCCTGAGTGTGTCGGGTAACTGGCATGATGCGGCGCAACAGGACTGGGACTTGAAGCTCGCGCCTTACTACACCCGCGTGCAGAACTATATCGACGCGGTGGCGTGTACTGCAACGGCTACGCACCCGGCCTGTGCGGCACGGACTGACGGATTCGCCAATCTGATGTTGGCCAATCAGTCGGCGCGCTTGTATGGGGCTGATGTGTCGGGCAAGATGTCGCTGGTAAAGACGAGTGCATACGGCAGTTTTAATGCGACCGGTGCCTTGAATTATGTGAACGGTAAGAACCTCACTACAGGCGGTAATCTGTACAACATCATGCCGGTGAATGTGAAACTGGCGGTAGAACAGCGTACGGGTAATTGGACTAATACTCTGGAGGCGCGCCTCGTGGATGCCAAGACCAATGTTGAAGTGGTGCGTAAAGAGCTGAAGACGGGCGGCTATGGTTTGCTGAATCTCTACAGCAGTTATGAGTGGAAGCAAATGCGCTTCGATCTGGGGGTTGAGAATTTGCTCAACAAGTTCTACGCGAACCCGTTGGGTGGGGCGTATGTCGGGCAAGGTAACACTATGAGTACCGGTGCACCATACGGTATCGCCGTTCCCGGTATGGGGCGTTCGATTAATGCGGGTGTGACGGTGAAGTTCTAACAAACTGTGCTGCGATGCTTTAAATAAAACCGCCTTCGGGCGGTTTTATTTATGTAGGAAGCGCTCAAAAAATCCAAGTGCAATATATTGAATTAAAAGACCAGTGCTTCGCCCTGATCGGCAAATAACTCCTTGAGGCGAGTGTAGAGTTCGCTGTTGTCGCGACCGCTGCGCCAGGCATTGTCCTGCCACGCATAGTGAAAGCCGCCTGATTTCGCCGCGACCCAGATTTCCCGGTTGATGTCATGCCGGTTGATGATGATCTTGCTGCCGTTGTCAAACTCGACTTCCAGCAGGTTGCCACTGCGGTTAACGTCGACACCGCATTCATCGATGGCTGTTTCGATCCGGGTCAGCGCGCTGTCGGCAATCTGGTTGAATTCGTATTCGTTCATAGTTGTCCTCGGAAACCTTTATAATTGCGCACGTTCAATTTTAGGGAAGTGCGACATGCAGTTTAAAACATTTTCGGGGATTATCCTGGTATTTGTCCTGTTGCTGCAAGGCTGCGGACACAAAGGTGCACTGATACTCCCTGTGCCTGATGC
>Ga0214167_1001116_pt1 | contig 11394 bp, 6 predicted proteins | sample TroBogypolimnion_45_FD_153006 | JGI IMG/M metagenome (GOLD analysis project Ga0214167, IMG submission 153006) | Freshwater microbial communities from Trout Bog Lake, WI - Practice 18AUG2009 hypolimnion v3 | ecosystem: Environmental > Aquatic > Freshwater > Lake > Hypolimnion/Profundal zone ... | reverse complement strand
CCGAAGGTGTCCAAGATGTTTCGCCCATTTTAGGCCAAATATTGCCTAGCATATCTTGCAACATGAAGCGACCGACACGCGTACCTGCATCTAAGGTTGTGAGTATGAATATCGCCTCAAACATAATGGCAAAGTGATACCAGATAGCCAATAGGCTTTCACCAAAAGCGTTGCCAAAAATGCTGGCCATACCGACCGCCAGAGAAGGTGCTCCGCCAGTACGTGCAAACAAAGTTTCTTCACCCATTTGTTTAGCAAGCAGTTGCATGGATTCGACGGTCACGGGATAGCCCCAAGAGGATATTTTTGCGACAGCAGTCGCTGCATCTGCACCAACTATGCCTGCACCACTATTGATAGCGAAAAACACCCCGGGTTCTAACACGGTCGCTGCAATCATCGCCATGATGGCTACGAAGGATTCTAATAACATGCCGCCATAACCTATCATGCGGATATCTCCTTCGTTTTTAAGTAATTTGGGTGTAGTACCCGAAGCGATGAGTGAGTGAAAGCCAGAAATGGCGCCGCAAGCGATGGTAATAAAAACAAAAGGAAATAACTTGCCACCAAATATGGGGCCTGTACCATCAATAAAAGCTGTAATAGCCGGCATTTTAATACTTGGTTGCAGCGTAATAATAGCGATGGCTAAGAGAGTTATGGTGCCGGCTTTCATATAGGTAGATAAATAATCGCGTGGTGCTAATAATAGCCAAACTGGCAAAATGGCTGCAGCAAGGCCATAAGCCATTATCCACCAAGCGAGCGTTAAACCTTCGTGATTAAATATTAGGCGTAAAGTTTCATTTTCATCAATATAGCGACCACCCGCTACCGATAGTAACAGTAAAACTACACCAATTAATGACGCTTCTAATACCTGACCCGGACGAATATGGCGCATATAAACACCCACGATCATCGCGATAGGAATCGTTGCCGCTACTGTAAAAGTTGCCCAAGGGCTATGTTTCATAGCGTTAACTACTACTAAACCTAAGACAGCAATTAGAATGATCATAATGGTAAATGTGCCAATCAACGCGGCAGTGCCACCCAAAGGTCCCAGTTCATCACGCGCCATTTGACCTAAGCTTCTGGCGTTACGTCGCGTTGATAAAAATAAGATCACCATATCTTGTACGCAGCCGCCTATTACTGCGCCTAAGATTATCCATAAGGTTCCGGGCAGATAACCAAATTGCGCCGCCAAGGTCGGGCCGACTAAAGGTCCTGGACCTGCAATCGCGGCAAAATGATGTCCAAAGACGATCCATTTATGAGTAGGTACAAAATCACGACCATTATCAAGACGCTCTGCAGGCGTGGCTCTACTTTCATCAACGACCAACACAGTAGCGGCTATCCAAGCCGAATAAAAACGATAGGCGAGTGCATAAACACAAAGTGCAGCAGTTATAAGCCAGAGCGCACTAATATTTTCACCGCGATTTAAGGCAATGGCACTCAGGGCAAACGCGCCTAATAAGGCTATTAACAGCCAAGGGATTATTTTAGATAGTTTATTCATAAGCTAGGGGCTCTTTTGTTTTAAATTTTATTGATGAGCAGGGTTATAAGGGCTAAATCTCGTTCTGTTAAGTTTTTATGTGGGTCGGGTTAGCGATAGCGTAACCCGACCTACAAAAGTAGTACCTTGTAGGGGCGACAGATTCGCCCTGTACATTCGTTTATTGATATGTGACGTTTCCGGCACAGGATTGCTGCTGATGCCGGAAACGCTTTACTCGCTACGCTCGTAAAGTCTTATTCCGGCCTACAGATACTTCAGATACTGAACGCCTAATTATGGCAATTACACCTGAGAAAGCGTGTTCATTGCCAAAATAAATTCATCTTCATCCAACACTTTAATACCCAGTTCTTGCGCGGTGGCTAATTTTGAGCCAGCCTCTAGGCCAGCGACTACCACTGTGGTTTTTTTAGAAACTGAGCCAGCAACTTTCGCACCTAAGCTTTCTAACAAGGCTTTAGCTTCAGATCTTGTTAGTTGTTGCAAAGTACCTGTTAATACCCAGGTTTGTCCAGCCAGTGGTAATTTATCTATAGCTTGATTTTCTATAACAGGCCAGTTAACACCTGCGGCTAAAATCTTTGCAATGATATCTTTGTTTTCAGTGCTCTGGAAAAACTCGACTATATTCTTAGCCATCACCGGCCCTATATCAGGCACTTGCATTAAGTCTTCTAAAGACGCAGCCATAATAGTGTCTAGGGTTTTAAAATACTGGGCAATACTTTTAGCACCTTCTTCGCCGACTTCATGGATACCTAAAGCACCCAAGAAAGTGCCAAGTTTAGTGTGTTTTGAGGTTGCGATAGAATCTAATACATTTTGGGCGCTTTTCTCGCCTTGGCCTTCGAAGTGACTGATATCTTCAAGGTTAAGGCTATAAATATCGGCAATGGTTTTAAGTCTACCTGTGTTATAAAGCAATTCGATCAGTTTAGTACCTAAATTGGTAATATTCATGAATTTACGCGAAGCATAATGACGAATACGTTCAGCTCCTTGAGCAGGGCAGCTTAAGTCTGCAGTGCAGCGATAGGCCGCTTGCCCTTCGGTTTGCTTGACTAAAGCGTCACAAGCAGGGCAGCGCTCAGGTATGATGATGGGCGTTCTATGTGTGCCTTGTTCAACTACTTGTACCACTTTAGGGATAACGTCACCGGCGCGTTGAATTTCAATCTTATCGCCTATTTGCAGGCCTAAACGTTCGATTTCATCCATATTATGCAAGGTTGCATTGCTGACTGTGACACCGCCAACGAAAACTGGGGTTAATCGAGCTACGGGTGTTAATACTCCAGTCCTGCCGACTTGAAAGTCTACAGCCAATAACTCTGTAATACTGTTTTCAGCAGGAAACTTTCTAGCAACCGCCCATTTAGGTGAGCGGGCGATAAAGCCCAGCGAAGCTTGCTGCGCTAAATCATCGATCTTATAAACGATGCCGTCTATTTGCATAGGCAGTTGCGCTCGAATGTGTTCCATCAGCTCATAGTTGCTGACAAAAGCCTCATAACTGCCTGAGAAAGCATAGCAATGGGGGTTCTTTCTAAAACCTAGGCTGTGTAAATAAGCCAGTATCTCTGAATGCTGAGTAAAAGAAGGTGTGCCTACCATTTCACCTAAACCATAAGGAATAAATTGTAAATCCCGTTCAGCAGCAATCTTGGGATTCATCTGTCTAACTGTGCCAGCCGCAGCATTTCTAGGATTTACAAAAAGCTTAGTATTATTTTTTAGTGCCTGTTGGTTAAGCTTTTCGAAAGCCAGTTTAGGCATAAAAACTTCGCCACGCACTTCTAAGGTTTCAGGTGGCTGGGCGCTCGCTAGCTTAAGCGGCACTGATTTAATGGTCTTGATAGTATGAGTAACATCCTCGCCTACCAATCCGTCACCACGCGTAGCCGCATAGCTTAATAAGCCGTGATCATAATGCAGGCTTATAGCTAGGCCATCAAGTTTTGGTTCACTAAATACTTTAAGTGACTCAGCGTTAAGGTTGAGGTCTTTAGCCGCTTTCTCAAAAAATGCGTAAGTTTCTTCTAAACTAAAGGCATTAGACAGCGAAAGCATTTTGAGGCGATGCTCTATTTTGACATAGTCATCGATGGCTTTAGCGCCTACCCGTTGGCTTGGGGATTCTGCAGTGATAAATTCAGGGTGCTCGTCTTCAAGAGCAAGCAATGCTCTAAAGGCTAAATCATATTCAGCATCAGAAACGCTAGGTTGATCGAGGACATAATAGTCATGATCCCATTGGTTGATTTGCTTAACGAGATCTTGGTAGTTCAAGGTTTAGAGTGTGGTGGGTTAGTTGAAGGATTGTAGGTCGGTTTAGCGATAGCATAAACCGACCTACGTTTACTATCATTAAGTTAAAAGTAGAAAATCTTTGTATCTGTAGGGGCGACAAATTCGCCCATTAATTTTGTAGGCCGGAATTAGACCAGACTAGCGTAGCGCGTGGTGGCGTTTCCGGCACAGGAGTAGTGCCTATGCCGGAAACGCTTTGCTCGCTTACGCTCGTAAAGTCTTATTCCGGCCTACAATTACAACTAACCCGACCTATGTTTACAAACCTTGGCGAAATTGAAAGATAGTTTCTTCAGTCAATGGTTCGCGATGATGATCTAACATAGTGCCATCGAGTTCTACCGCTAATATTTGCAGAGTTTCAATAAAGTCATCAAATACGAAATGTGCGTCATCTAAAACGCCTGGTTGCATAAAAAATACCAGGCCACGGCAATAAAAGTCATCTAAGTTTTCACTAGGAAAAGTACCTGGTTCTTGCATGCTAGCGACACCAAAATCGACTTGACGCTTAGCATCTAAGCGTTCGTAAATTTTTAAGCTACCATATTCTAAGCCGACGATGGCGAAGGCATTGTCTAAATCTGAGCCATTAAAGCCTTCTTTCGCTTTGGCAATCAGAGTAAATTGGATGACAGCAGGTACTGAAAACCGTGGCTGATGTTCAATTTCATGCTCAGGCTCAAACATAGCATCATCTTTATCAAAGTAATGCGGATCAACAGTTTCTATAGGTTCACTATCATAATGATCCTCAGCTTCTAAAGACGGATCGGGGTCTTTGTTAAAGGCCAATGCATCTTCAGCATCCCATTGAGCTTGCAATCTGTTGTTCTTAATATAAGCCCAGATTAACATGCCTATGACGATCAAAAGACCTGTTGCAATGATTACAATTCTTAGTAGTTCTTTATCCATTATATTTCCGCCAGACTCACTGCTTCTTCAATATCAACTGCGACCATCCGAGATACACCCGGTTCTTTCATCGTAACACCTGCCAATTGTTTTGCTATTTCCATAGTGACCTTATTATGAGAAATATACAAAAATTGCACCGATGCCGACATCTCTTCTACCATTTTTGAAAATCTCCCTACATTAGCATCATCCAGCGGTGCATCCACTTCATCTAATAAGCAAAAAGGTGCGGGATTAAGCTCAAAGATTGAAAACACCAAAGCCACTGCCGTTAAAGCTTTTTCACCACCTGATAATAAATGTATAGAGCTATTACGTTTGCCAGGAGGCTGGGCAATTATATTAACCCCGGCTTCCAGCAGATCTTGTTCAGTTAATTCTAAATAAGCCTTGCCGCCCCCAAACAGTTTTGGAAACTTTTCTTGCAAGCCAGTGTTTATTTTATCGAAAGTTTCTTTAAAACGCAGTCTACTTTCTTTATCAATTTTATTAATGGCTTGATCTAGCAAGCTCAGAGCTTCAAGTAAGTCCGCTTGTTGTTCATTAAGAAAGTTCATGCGTTCCGCTTGTGACTTATATTCTTCGATGGCCGTCAGGTTAATAGTGCCTAAACGCTCTATCTGCTGGCATAAATCATCGACCTTAGTCTTCCAGCGTGATTCCTCTGCGAGTTCAGGTAAAGTTGTTAATACTTGCTCAGCATCGGCGTCGATTTCTTTAAGTTGTTCATTAACAGTTTGTTGTCTAACCTTACTTTCTTGTAACTCAAAGCGCATAGTATCTAAGGCTTCTTTTTGTTTGTCTAGTGCTTGCTGCACTCTGCTATGTTGTTCAGCACTTTGGTTAATTTCAAGTTCTATGTCTGCTTGGGCTAAACGTTGCGTTTTTAGAGTGGCTTCTAGTTGATCTTTGTTAATGATGCTGGCTGCTAATTGTTGCTTTTCATTATCTAAAGGGCTTAGGTTTTGTAGTAATTTGGTATTAAGTTCTTCTATGCGTTCAACTGATTGTTGATGCTGAGTTTCTAAGCGTTCGATTTGTTTAGTCGTCGCAATGTCTGCTGCGCGTAAAGATTCAATTTTCGCCTTGATACTATATAAAGCTGCTCTTGCTTCATTAACGGCAAGCTCACACTGTGTTAAATTAGTTTGTAGCTGTTGATTTGCAGTTTCTAATTGCAGCTTTTGAAGCTCTTGTTCTTCTAAAGCCTGTTCGGCTTCATCTTGTAATAAACGAGATTCAGCAATCACTTCATTATTTTCAGTTAAGGAGCGATTAATATCTTCCAGTTCATTAGCAATTTGTAATAAACGGCGTTGCTGATGTTCCCAGCGTGTCGAATACGCACTAAATTCAGCGCTTTTTAATGATAACTCAGCGCCTAGCTTGTTATCTTGTTGTTGGATCAGTTCTCGATTGATTTCAGCTTCTTTAAGCGCTGCTTCGGTGACTGATAATTGCTCTTCATAATCGCTGATTTCACTCAGTAATTCATCTTGTCTTTGTTTTAACTGACGCAATTCCTTTTCGCGCTGTAATACCCCAACTTTAGCATCTTTAGTGTGAGTGACTCTTAACCAACTCGGACCAAACCAAGTGCCATCAGGAGTAATCACTGATTCATGCGCTAAACATTGTTTCGCTAAACTTAGGGCAGAGTCGTTATCTTCAGCGCAATAGATACCGCTTAATAACGCAGATAAATCCCAAGGAGCACTTACTTTGTCGATTAAGGCAGGTTTTGTTGAATTAAGGCTTGTCGACGTTGCTGCGTTACTTGCAAACAAAGTAATCGATTCTTTAGATAGTTCTGATAAACCTGAAAGCAAGGGCTTGATGTCAGTGACACAAATCGCTTCCAGATAATGGCTTAACACCGTTTCAGCGGCGGTATCCCAGCCAGCTTCCACATCAATAAATTCAGCTAAGCGCTGTTTATTGGTTAAATTCATAGACTCTAACCAAGCATTTAGATTTTTATTATCTTTGCCCATCGCATGTTGTTGCAATAACTCCAGCGAAGTGATCTTACCTTTAATACTCTGGCTTTCAGAGCGGCGGCTGTGTAAATAATCGTGAAACTGTTTAACCTGTTGGCGCTGTTCACCGATCTGATGATGTAACTGCTCTAATTGCGCTTGATGGTTGTCACGTTGATAGCCAATAATTTCTATATCGGCATCTAAGGTTTCAATATCGCTTTGTAATTCGCTGGCCGATAACTCATCACGTTCGTCTTGAAGCTTATCAAGTCTAGCTTGCAATTGACGACTTTGATTATCTAGCTGTTGAACAGTAACGCGATTGACTTCAGCTTGTTCTTTATAGTGTGAGCTTGTTGAGCGATAGGCTTCCCATTGTTCCTGCCATTCAGCGCGTTGTTGCAAACTATCTTGTTGATTCTGATTGAGTTGTTCGACGCTTTCCTCAGCACTAATAATGTCATCTTCAGCGCTTAATAAGCTTTGTTTAATATCCTCTAAAGCAAGGTTATCAGCTTGCAGTTGGCTTAAAGACTGCTCCGCTTGGTGTTGGGTGCGATTAAGCTCTAAGCGAGTTTCTTCATGACTTGCGGCATGATGCTTAATAGCTTGCTCTAAAGCGCTGACTTCACCGACCAATTTATAATATTCGCCTTGTGTTAGATCTAAACCCTGCTGTTGCGACTTATGTTCTAGGCGTTTTTCGGCAATGTGTTTGTCAAGATCACGTGCTTCTACAAATAAACGATTATGTTCGGCAGCGATGTCGTGGAGTTTGCTTTCTAAAGCACTAGCGGCCTGATGATAGGTACGCCAGCGCATCGCTAATAACTCTAATCTGAATTGACGCTCATGGCCTTTAAGTTCAGTATATTTCTCAGCTTTTTCAGCTTGTTTTTGTAAATGCTTAAGTTGCTTATCAACTTCTTCACGCAAATCTTCCAAGCGCTCAAGATTTTCGCGGGTATGCTTCATTCTGGTTTGTGTTTCTGCACGGCGTTCTTTGTATTTTGATATGCCCGCCGCTTCTTCGATATGGATACGCAGTTCGTCGGGTTTAGCCTCAACCATACGCGATATGGTGCCTTGTTCGATAATTGCGTAACTACGTGACCCGAGTCCTGTTCCTAAAAACAAGTCAGTAATATCTTTACGGCGGCAACGCGAGCCATTTAATAAGAACAAAGATTGGCCATCACGACTGACTTGACGCTTAATAGCAATACTGTCGTATTGCGCGTATTCGCCGCCTAGCTTGTTTTCAGTATTATTAAAAACCAACTCCACAGAGGCAGTGCTGACCGGTTTTCTACCTGATGAACCATTGAAAATAACATCCGCCATATTAGCGCCACGTAAATGCTTGGCAGAGCTTTCGCCCATCACCCAACGCACTGCATCAATAATATTCGACTTACCGCAGCCATTAGGGCCGACGATAGCAGTTAGATTTCCATTAATAGGAATCACTGTCGTATCCACAAAAGATTTAAACCCCGACAGTTTTATTTTTTCCAGCTTCATTGCAGGTGAGGTACCCAATAGTTAAAACAGGCACATTATCAGCGATATTGCCTTCAGTTTCGACTTTTTTAAATAAAGAATGTAAATGTAGGGCTTGTTAAGTATTCCTAATTTAAATTTGTAGGCCGGAATAAGGCTTTTAGAGCGTAAGCGAAAAAGCGTTTCCGGTACACATGCCGATCGAATTATAAGAAACGCCAGGTTCTTTCCTTTGGAATAGCAATCTACGCAAGTAAAAAACGCATTGTCGGTACAACTGACATCGTAGGGACAGGTCGCGACCTGTCCGTACGTCTCGAACAGCCTCGTAGATTGCGATTAGTCGTAGGCCGGAATAAGGCTTTTAGAGCGTAAGCGAAAAAGCGTTTCCGGCACACATGCCGATAGAATTATAAGAAACGCCAGGTTCTCTCCTTTGAAATAGCAATCTACGTAAGTAAAAAACGCATTGTCGATACAACTGACATCGTAGGGACAGGTCGCGACCTGTCCGTACATCTCGATCGGCTTAGTAGATTGCGATTAGGTATTGAATTAAGGATTGGAAAACTGTAGAGGCGACAGATTCGCCCTGTACATTCAACTCTTGTGTGTGGCGAATCTTTTGCCCATCCACCCTGCAGTTTTCTCAATCCCCACCATCGTGTATCATTACTAGCAATTTAATGACTAATAAAGGTGTTCACCCCCATGCTAGACCCTCGTTTATTTAGAACTGATCTTGATTTCGTTACCGAACAATTAGCCAGACGTTCCTTTACTTTTAATCCAGAAGCCTATATCGAGCTAGAAGCACGGCGTAAAGACGTGCAGGTTAAAACTCAAGACTTGCAAAATGAACGTAACAGTCGCTCAAAAGCCATAGGCTTGGCTAAAGCTAAAGGCGAAGACGTCCAACCTTTATTAGATCAAGTCCAACATTTAGGTGATGAGCTAAAAGCTGCAGAAACTCAATTAAATTATATACAAATAGACATGGATGCTTTAATGGCCGGCATACCTAATCTGCTTGATGCCTCAGTACCCGCAGGTAAAAGTGAAGAATTTAATGTAGAGTTGAGTCGTTGGGGCGAAGTACCTCACTTTGATTTTGAAGCCAAAGATCATGTCGATCTAGGTGCAAAGCTGGGTATGGATTTTGAGGTAGGCGCAAAAATAGCCGGTGCGCGTTTCGTAGTTTTAAACGGTGCTTTGGCGCGTTTACAACGAGCTATCATTCAATTGATGTTAGATACTCATATTGATCAGCATGGTTACAGTGAAACTTATGTACCTTATTTAGTGAATGCCGATAGCCTACGTGGTACCGGTCAATTGCCTAAGTTTGAAGCGGATTTGTTTAAAGCTAGCGAGGATCCCACTTTATATTTGATTCCCACCGCCGAAGTGCCCGTGACCAATATCGTCAGAGATGTGATTATTGATGCCAAAGCCTTGCCACTAAAGTTTGTTTGTCACAGCCCCTGTTTTCGTAGTGAGGCCGGTGCTTATGGTCGAGATGTACGTGGCATGATCCGTCAACATCAATTTGAAAAAGTAGAGTTAGTGCAAATCGTACAACCTGATCAGTCCGAACAGGTGCATGAGCAATTAACCGCCCATGCCGAAAACATCTTAAAGCTGTTAAAACTACCGTATCGCAAAATGTTGTTGTGCGCAGGAGACACCGGTTTTTCATCTGCTAAGACTTATGATCTTGAAGTCTGGCTACCAGGGCAGGGTGCTTACCGCGAAATATCCTCATGCAGTAATTTTAAAGATTTCCAAGCGCGTCGCTTGCAAGCCCGCTGGCGTAATCCCGAAACCGGCAAACCCGAGTTAGTGCATACCTTGAATGGTTCAGGCTTAGCCGCAGGCAGAACCTTGATCGCCATCATGGAAAATTATCAAGATGCCCAAGGCCGTATTCATATCCCTGAAGCTTTGTTACCTTATATGGGTAATATTAGCGTAATAGAAGTTGCGTAGCTTGGGCTAACAGCTCTACGGCTGGAGTAAAACAGCTTTAGCTGTTTTAAAGCTGTGCAACAGCTAAAGCAGTTGCACTCCAGTATATTCAGGTGATGGAGATGCTTTGGACCAACGGCTTTAACGTTAACCCATCACGCCACAAATCTTATTTTTAAAGGCCATCATTACTAATGACTACATCAAGCAGAATCACTATTGACCCACAAATGTGCGGTGGACGACCCTGTATTCGTAATATGCGTATTAGAGTGAAAGATATTCTTGATTTATTGGCATCGGGGGCCAGTACGACAGAAATACTTGAAGATTATCCTTATCTTGAACCCGAAGATATTTCCGCCTCTCTGGCCTATGCCGCACATTCAATTGATCATCCTGTATTAAGCGTTGCCTAGCATGCGCTGAACAACGTGAAGCGCATCGTTACCCAATGATGAGTCTGATGCCGGCCGGGGTTTGTAACCCCGACCGAAACGTTGGGATGTTTTATTGGCATTCGAAACATGAGTGACGGGGTTGCAAATCCCGTCACGCCACAACTTGCTTATTGGATTTTGGCAATCCCTGCCGTAATGGCGGTTTCTTTATAATGTAGGTCGGGTTAGCGATAGCGTAACCCGACAAGGTATGAAACATTGTTATTGAAAATGTCGGGTTACGCTGCGCTAACCCGACCTACGCGACTTTAAAAGTATTATGAAAACAACACAAAAACATTTTATTGATTTTGTAAGTCATTGTTTTTATATAACGTGGGAGAGGCTTTAGCCTCGAATTCGAGGCTAAAGCCTCTCCCACATAAATACTTTCACAGTCTCGATAGCGTAAGCCGACAATGCTCATGAACTTCCATAGCTTGTTGGCTTATGTTGTTTAGCCTCAATCCAACTTTTTTGTATATCAGCAACAACAGCTCAAGCTTTGTTGCTGTTTAACAAAAAATTAATGCCATTGTAATAATACTGTCATCTTTCTCTTATATCCTTGCGCTAGTTTTTTTGATAACTACAGAGAGTAATAGATGAAACATACAAAATTAGTAATAGCAATGGCTGCTACTTTATCAGCAACTGCTTCTTTCAGTGCTTTAGCTATGGACTTATATGTTGATAGCAAAACTAAGCAAGTTTTCACAGAGCCAGGTAAAGG
>Ga0214167_1001114_pt1 | contig 11437 bp, 5 predicted proteins | sample TroBogypolimnion_45_FD_153006 | JGI IMG/M metagenome (GOLD analysis project Ga0214167, IMG submission 153006) | Freshwater microbial communities from Trout Bog Lake, WI - Practice 18AUG2009 hypolimnion v3 | ecosystem: Environmental > Aquatic > Freshwater > Lake > Hypolimnion/Profundal zone ... | reverse complement strand
AAACACCCGAGGACCTGGCGGAGGCCACCCTGCGTTCGGAGAACGGCACCCCTGTGCGTCTGGGTGACGTGGCCAAGGTGAGCCTCGGGCCCGATATTCGGCGTGGCCTGGCGGACCTGGATGGGCAGGGGGATGCGGTGGGCGGCATCGTCATCATGCGTCAGGGCGAGAACGCCCTGAACGTCATCAACGCCGTGAAGGAGAAGCTGAAGGAGCTGAAGCCCTCGCTGCCCGAGGGCGTGGAGGTGCTCACCACCTACGATCGGTCCACGCTCATTGAGCAGGCCATCCACACCGTGTCCTGGAAGCTCGTCGAGGAGATGCTCATCGTCTCCCTGGTGATCCTGGTATTCCTCTGGCACATCCCCTCCGCCATCGTGCCCATCGTCACCATCCCCGTGAGCGTGGCCCTGGCCTTCATCCCCATGCAGGCGGCAGGCCTCAATGCCAACCTCATGTCGCTGGCGGGCATCGCCATTTCCATTGGCGTGCTGGTGGACGGCGCCATCGTGGAGGTGGAGAACGCCTACAAGAAGCTGGAGGAGTGGAACAGCTCCGGGCGTCCCGGTGACTTCCACAAGGTGCGGCTGGACGCCCTGCTGGAGGTGGGGCCCTCGGTCTTCTTCAGCCTGCTAGTGGTGGCCGTGGCCTTCATGCCCGTGTTCACCCTGGTGGACCAGGAGGGCCGCCTCTTCAAGCCCCTGGCCTACTCCAAGAACCTGGCCATGGCCATTGCGGCGCTGCTGGCCATCACCCTGGATCCAGCCCTGCGCATGATGTTCGCCCGCATGGATCCCTTCACCTTCAAGCCCAAGTGGCTGGCGAAGCTGGGCAGTCATGCCCTGGTGGGCACCTACTATCCGGAGGAGAAACACCCCATTTCGGTGTTCCTGCATCGGCTCTACGAGCCCCCCTGCCGCTTCGTGCTGAAACACGCGAAAGCCACCATTTGCGTGGCCTTCCTCATGGTGGCCATCACGATTCCCGTGTTCCTGAAGCTGGGCAGTGAGTTCATGCCCCCCCTGAATGAGGGCACCCTGCTCTACATGCCTTCCACCCTGCCGGGCCTCAGCCAGACCGAGGCCCAGCGCCTGCTACAGGTGCAGGATCGGCTCATCCGCACGGTGCCTGAAGTGGCGCGGGTCTACGGCAAGGCGGGCCGGGCCGACACGGCCACGGATCCTGCGCCCTTCTCCATGATGGAGACGGTCATCGTGCTCAAGCCCGAGGACCATTGGCGCAGCAGGGACCGCTGGTTCTCCGCCTGGGCCCCGGACTGGCTGAAGGGGCTGCTGCGGCCCTTCTGGCGGGACCGCCTCACCCAAGAGGACATCGTGCGGGACCTGGACCATGCCGTGCGCCTGCCCGCCATGCCCAATGCCTGGACCATGCCCATCAAGGCCCGGCTCGACATGCTCAGCACGGGCATCCGCACACCCGTGGGCCTGAAGGTGAATGGCCCTGACCTGGCGGTCATCGAGAAGATCGCCATCGAGGCGGAAGCCCTGCTGGGCAAAGTTTCTGGTACCCGCAGCGCCTTCGCCGAGCGCACCAACCAGGGGTACTTCCTGGACTTCGTGCTGAAGCGGGAGCGCCTGGCCCGCTACGGCCTCAGCGTGGAGCAGGCCAACATGCTGGTGATGACCGCCATCGGCGGCGATCCCCAGGGCACGGTCTTCGACGGCCGGGCCCGCTACCCCGTGAACGTGCGCTACCAGCGGGACTACCGGGAGTCTCCGGCGGCCCTGGCCCGGGTCCTGGTCCCCCTGCCGGGCGGAGGCATGGTCACCATGGAGGACATCGCGGACCTGAAGTGGACCACGGGTCCCGCCATGATCCGCGACGAGAACGGGCTCATGAACGGGTATGTGCTCCTGGACTTCGATACCAGCCTGGTGGACGTGGGTACCTATGTCGGCCACGCCAAGGCCGCCGTGTCGGCCCTCAAGCTGCCCCCTGGCTACAGCCTCACCTGGAGTGGCCAGTACGAGAACATGCTGCGGGTGAAGGAGCGGCTGAAGGTGATCCTGCCCATCACGCTGGTGCTCATTTTCGGGCTGCTCTACGCCAACACCAAGTCGGCCTTCAAGGCGGGCATCGTGATACTGGCGGTGCCCTTCAGTGCCATCGGGGCCTTCTGGCTGCTCTGGGCCCTGGGCTACAACATGAGCATCGCCGTCTGGGTGGGCCTCATCGCCCTCATGGGCCTGGATGCGGAAACCGGTGTCTTTATGCTGCTCTTCCTGGACCTCAGCCACGACGAGGCGGACAGGAAGGGGCTGCTGAAGACCGATGGCGACCTCATCGAGGCCATCATCCACGGCGCTGTGAAGCGGGTGCGGCCCAAGGCCATGACCGTGGCCGCAGCCTTCATGGGGCTCCTGCCCATCATGTGGAGCACGGGCTCCGGGGCCGACCTCATGAAGCGCATCGCCGCGCCCATGGTGGGCGGCCTGGCGACCAGCTTCCTGCTCGAATTGCTGGTGTACCCGGCGATCTACTACCTCTGGAAGAAGCGTTCTCTCCCCACGGCTCAGGCTTCTGTCGAAGCCTGAATTAATAAAAAACAACCAACTCACAAGGAGCCATGATGCTCGTACCTTTCCTTTCCCTGATGATCCTGTCCGCGCCGGCGGCCAAGCCCCTTCCGGCCAACAACACCGTCTGCCCCGTCCTCGGTGGCAAGGTCACTGAGAAGTCCAAGACGGTGCCCGTGCGTGGACGCGAGTACCGCATCTGCTGCGCTGGCTGCGACACGACCCTCCTGAAGAACCCCGACAAGTACCTCGAAAAGGACGGCACGCCCAAGAACGCCAAGAAGTAGGCTGGCGGGGCAGAGGGAGGGCCAGACCGGGTGCCCGGCCCTCGGCCTGTGCAGAAACGCGTGGGAAGGGCTTCATAAAGTCATTGAGATGTGACTGAGAATTGATATCAGACTATTAAGTGACCTTTATCATGGATTGCCAGGTAAGTAATGGAGGACGCTTAGCCTTCGCCAAGTCCGACATGTCATCAACACTCAACTAATCCTGGCAAAAAATAAGTGAAATTTCCGTTCCTAAGGCCGTGATCCCAGGCCCTTGCATCCCGAGGCCGTGGATCACCCTGCGTTTTCCGCATCCGCCCATGGCGGGCAAGGAGTCTTGATGAATTTTCGAACATCCAGCTCACTGGTACTCACGGCGCTGGCCTGTGCCGTGGTCGGCCATGCCCAGACCAGCATGACCTCAGGCGCACTCCGGGGTGCCGTCAAGGCCAAGAAGGGCGGGGCGGTCGCCAGCGCCGCCGTCGGTCTTCGGAACGTGGAGACGGGCCTGTCCCGCCACACCCTCACGGATGCCCGCGGCGAGTACCAGTTCGCCTTCCTGCCCGTGGGCACCTACGAGGTGACGGTGACCTCCGCGGGGCTGAAGACTGTGAAGGATGGTGCCGTGCATGTGGGGCTTGGCCAGACGGCTCAGCAGAACTTCAGCATGGACAGTGCCGAGGCCTCCGCCATGGTGGAAGTGGTGGGCGATACCACGGCCGTGGATGTGGCCCAGATCAACACCCAGACTTCCATCTCCCAGGCATTGATCGAGGCCGTTCCCATCAACGGTCGCAACTTCACGGACCTGGTCCAGCTCACCCCCGGCGCGGCCACGGGTGGCACCAGCTACTACACCTCGGTGGAGGGCGCCCGCGGCATCCAGAACAACCTTCAGATCGACGGCGCCAGCTTCAACTCGAAGTTCAACAGCGAGCAGCGGGGCGGCACGCGCATCCCGTTCTCCTTCGGCCAGGACTCTATCAAGGAGCTTCAGGTCATCACCAACTCCTTCGACACCCAGTACGGCGACGCCGTGGGCGCGGTGGTGAACGCCGTGACCAAGACGGGCACCAATGAGCCTGGTGGCATGGCCTTCATCCTGTACCGGCCCAACTCATTGGTGGCCGCGGTCAAGCCCGTGCCCTACGACCCCAAGAACATCGTGAACGATCCTGCTGTGCGGACCCGGAACTTCAAGTCCACCCAGCTGGGTTTCAACTACGGCGGTCCCATCATCAAGGACACGCTGCACTACTTCATCAACGTGGAAGCCTCCCGTCTTGGCGAGGACAGTGTGCCGGCCTTCAGCTTCAACAACACCACGGGGAACGACGCCACCTCCTTCGGCAAATTCTTCAGCGCCACTGGCATGGGAGGCCTCATGACCACCATGCCGGGCCGCACCTTGGCCCAGGAGAACGGGGCCCCCTGGACAGATCAGCAGACCAACTTCGTGGTCATGGGTCGCCTGGACTGGACCATCAACACCAACCAGCGGGCCACCCTGCGCATGAATTCCCAGAACTACAAGGGGCTCAACGACATCTACCCCGGCGTGCGTCACAACGACACGGCGGAGTCGGGTGAATCCACAATGGACTTCTCCAGCCTCTCCACGGTGCTGGAGCTGAACTCGATCCTGTCCTCGAATCTGCTGAACGACTTCCGCCTCCAGCTGGCCAATGAGAAGCGTCCCACGACGCCGAACTCCACAACTTCGCCGGCCCGCATCGCCAACAGCGGCAGTGGCTACTACATCAACGCCGGCCAGTACTACATCGATCCCCGCACCACCAACGAGACCACCACCCAGATCCAGGACAACCTTACCTACATCACCGGGGACTGGCTGTTCAAGGGCGGCGTGGACCTCCAGTACATCAACATGAAGAACCGCTACCTGCCCAGCGCCAACGGCAACTGGACATTCAGCTCCTACGACGTCGCCAACCAGTGGTTCGCGGGGACCCTGGCGGGCACCGGTGTCTCCTACACCCAGGGCTACTCGCCTCTGGACGGCGTCAGCACCATCGATGAGAAGTACCTGGCCGGCTACTTGCAGACCCAGTACACGGGGCTCCTGGATCGCCGCCTCATGCTGAGTCTGGGCGTCCGTTTCACCGGGGAGAAGTGGAGCGGCAACCCCAACCCCAATCCCAAGCTCCAGGGCCTGGACCAGGCTCCCAACGACAAGGCCGTGGATCCGCGCTTCGGCTTCAGTCTGGATGTCTTCGGCAACGCCAAGACCGTGGTGCGCGGCGGCTACGGCTGGTTCAGCATGAGCAACCCGGGGCAGACCGTCTCCGGCGGCATCATGAACAACGGCCTGAACCTGCTCTCCTACACCGTCACCTCCGCCAACAACCTGGCCCTCTTCGCATCCGGCGGCGCGCTCTCTGCTTCTGCCCGCTGGGGCGGCCCCACCACGGGCAACGGCTCCCTCTCCGCCCTTCCACAGAACCTGCTTTCCACGCTGCCGCAGGATTCTGTCATGGCGACGATCATTGATCCCAACGCCAAAATGACCCAGGCACGTGCGACCTCCCTGGGGCTGGAGCAGGACCTGGGCAATGGCTACGTGGTGGCCGTGCGCGGAACCTACAAGCAGTTCCTGAACCTGCAGTACGCCGTGAACATCAACCTCGCCCAGTACGTGGACGGCAGCACCACAGTGCTCAGCCCCTCTGCCTACAACGACGGCTATGCCTCCAAGTGGAACCAGTTCTCCAACGTTGCTACCAACCGCCCCTACCGGGCCACCGTACGCGGTCGCTCCCTGGACCTGACCGGCTTCGGGGATGTGATCCTCTCCAAGTATGACGGCGAGGGGCGCTATCGCAGTCTGGTGCTGGAAGCTTCGAAGACCCCCAACAACGGTGGCTGGGGCTTCAAGGGCAACCTCACCTTCTCCAAGGCTGAGGACAACAACTCGAACGAGCGGGCGACTCTGACCTCCGCCACGGCCCTCACGGAAAACCCCGCGGATCCCCTTGGTTCCTACTCGCTCAGCGACAACGACCACAAGTTCCGGGCCGTGCTGGCCTGGTACGCCCCGACCATGTATGGCGTGCGCGTGTCCGGCATCACGACCTTCACCACGGGCCGCCCCTTCAACGCCGTCTATTACAACGACCAGAACGGTGACGGCAAGTACATCGACTCGGTCAACGGGCGCAACACGTTCCGCCAGCCCGCTTCCAAGACCTTCGACCTGCGCTTGGCCCGCACCTTCAAGCCCTCCTCCAAACTGTCCCTGGAGGGGATCATCGACGTGTTCAACTTCTTCAACTGGGCCAACCAGTACACCTCCCAGGTGAACTACGCGACGACCAAGGGCTCCGCTCCTGATTCCTACACGGCCTCCTTCGGGCAGATCGATAAGCCCGACAACCGGACCCGCGAAGTCCAGTTCACGCTGAAGGCCAGGTTCTAATGAACAGCCTCCGACACGACCACGACGACTCCCACTCTGGAGGAAGTATGCGCAACCGCCTGCCGTTCATCGGGGCGACCACTTTACTTACAGGCCTGCTGGCAATCTCACTGCTGCCCCTGACAGTGTCCTGCTCCGGGTTCAGCAACCCCAGTCCCGCCTCGGTGGCCCCCCTCGTCACGGGCTTCTACGTCACCAACAATCCCCACGACTCCTTCACCTCGCCCCAGACCAGCCTCACCATCACCAAGGGCGATTCGGTCTATCTCTTGGCCCGCTACGCCACCACCGGCAGCGCCAGCATCGCGCCCGGGAACCTCAGCCCTGCCAGCAACGCCATCCTGCCCGTGGGTGTCGTGAACCAGGACACGGCCTACACCTTGACTGTGGCCAACGGCGCCGGTACCGTCCTCACCAGCTCTGTCCAGGTGAAGGCCGTGGACGCGCCGGACGCCACCATCACGGCCCCCGCCGCCACCCTGCGTGGCACCACGGGCCTCACGGCCAGCGTGCCCAATGTTGTCGGATCCACCTATGTTTGGACCGTCACCAATGGCACCGTTACCGCTGGTGCCGGCACCAGCGCCATCACCTTCACCGCCGGGTCTGCGGGCACGGGAGGTGCCGCCAGCAGCCTGACCGTCGCCTGCAAGGTCACCAATGCCGCCGGTCTTTCGGCGCCCCTGGCCTCCAAGCAGGTGGTGGTCAACGCCCTGCCTCCCACTTCGCTGACCTATGTCCACAACCCCGTCAGCTACTACGTGAACGTCCCCATTCCCACCAACACGCCCACGGTGGTGGGTGCTGACCCGGTCCAGGGCTACACGGTCACGCCAGCTCTGCCTGCTGGCCTGGTCCTGAACCCAGCCACGGGCCTCATTACCGGTGCCCCAACGGCCGTTACCGCCCAGGGCAACTATGTGGTGACTGCTACCAACTCTGGCGGCAGCACCGGCGCGACGGTGGCCCTGGCCGTCCTGGCCCAGCCCGCTGTGAACTTCACCGCCAGCCCCCTCACCATCGGGCCCGCTGGTGGGTCCATCCTCACTTGGTCCGTGGACGCCACGGTGGCGAACATCACCGTGGACCAGGGCGTGCAGTCGGCTTCCCTGGCCACCACCACCACCCGTGTCGGCTCCTTCAACGTGAGTCCTGCGGCCACCACGACCTACACCCTCACGGCCAACCTTGTGGCCGGGGGCAGCGTCTCCACCACGGCCAAGGTCACGGTGGACACCACGCCCCTCGCCATCGCGAGCTTCACGTCCGACGCCACGCTCGTGCCCTACGGCAACAGCACCAACCTGCACTGGACCCTGACGGGCACCCCCAACACCCTGACCCTGGATGGTGCCTCGGTGTACGGCCTGGCCGGCATAGCGACCACGCCGGTGCGCCGACACACCTACACCCTGAACGCCTCCAACAGCTCTCCCGCCGTCATTGTCTCCAGCACCAAGGTCGTGGCCGCGCGAGGCCTGGACGTCGTGGCGGGTGGCATCGCCGGTGCCGGCGCCTCTGACAACGCCAACGCCACCCTGGCCCAGCTCAACGCCCCCCGGCAGATCGCCGCGGATGCCGAGGGCAACATCTACATCGCGGATGGCCTGAACCACACCATCCGCATGGTCAGCGCCAGCGGCGGCGTGACCACCCTGGCGGGCAACCCCGGGGTCGCCGGCTTCGTGGACGGCACCGGGACCACGGCCCTCTTCAACAACCCCCGCGGCATCGCCGTGAAGGCGGACGGCAGCACCATCTACGTGTATGACGCCACCAACAAGGTCATCCGGGTGCTGGTCAAGGGAGCGGGTGGCTGGACCGTTAGCACCATTCCCGGCACTTCCCCCATGGGCAATGCCAGTTACGGCCAGATCACGCTGGATCCCACAGGCAGCTTCCTGGTGGTGGCGGACTCCTACCTCTACTGCATCCGCGTCCTGCGCTTGTCCGACAACACCTGGGGCCTGTACTCTGGCACCTCAGGGGGCTTCGGTACCACCGACAACACCACGCCCGCCCTGGCCAAATACGAGAGCGTGGAAGGCGTCGCCTTCAACAAGGCCGGCACCTACTTCTACGTCAGCGAGTACTACAGCACCACCATCTCCCGCATCCGCATGGTGCCCTGGATCGCCCCTGCGGCCTCCGGCGCGATCACCGCACCCACCACGGGCACGGTCATCACCATCGCCGGCCAGAGCGTGACCTCCCCCGCCATCGGCAAGGGCTTCCTGGATGGCCCCGGCTCGACGGCGCTCTTCTCCAACGTCCCCGCCTCACTCTCGGTGGACGCCAACGATGTGCTATGGATGGCCGATACCAACAACCATGTCATCCGCAAGATCGTGGTGACCTCCGCCGCGCCTGGCGCCAGCACTGTGACCACAGTGGCCGGAACCGTCCCCACTGGCACCGCCACGGCGCCGACCGTCTACTCCGGCGCCACGGATGGCCCGGCCCTGTCGGCCAAGTTCAATTCCCCCAACGGCATCCTCTGCGTGGGCACCAAGATCTACGTGTCCGATACCAACAACGCCACCCTGCGTATGTTTGACGGCACCACCGTCACGACTCCCGTGGGCACCTCGCGCCAGTCGGGCAACACGGACGCCACCGGCGCCGCGGCCCGCATGAACGCGCCCCAGGGCGTCGCCACCTATGGCGGCTACGCCTACGTGGCGGACACCACCAACAACAGCCTCCGCAAAGTGGCCCTCAGTGACGGCACCACCACCACCCTGGCCTCGGGTTTCACCCAGATCAAGGGCGTGGCTGTGGACAGCACCGGCCGGGTCTATGTCACGGACAACGGCACCGCTCCGGCCAAGGCCGTGGTCCAGATCGCCGCGGACGGCACCAAGACCACCATCGTCCAGGGCCTCAGCGCCCCCCAGAATGTGGCGGTCAGCCCCCTGAATCCCAACCTCCTCTACGTGGTGGATAACAACGCCATCGTTGAAGTCACGGTGGTCCGCAACGCGGACGGGTCTTTCGCCAGCGCCTCCGTCACCACCACCATCGGTGTGCCGGCTACCAGTGGCTATGCGGACGGCGCCCCGGCCACGGCGCGATTCAAGAACCTCTCTGGCACCTCCAACTTCTTCGCCGGCCTGGCCGTGGACGGCTCCGGCAACATCTTTGTCGCCGACGAAGGCAACAGTTGCATCCGGAAGATCGCCGCCACCACCTACACCGTGAGCACGCTCGCGGGCATGGCCACGGCCCTCACGGGCACCACCAACTACGGCTTCATGGATGGGGCCCTCGGGGCCAGCAAGTTCAACTTCCCCAATGGCCTGGTCATCGACCCCACGGGCATCCTCTACGTGGCCGACCAGAGCAACCACGCCATCCGCAAGATCGCCACGGACGGGACGGTCAGCACCCTGATCGGCCAGTCCTTCTACTCCGCCACCACGGCTCCCAATGGCGCTGCGATCCTCTACGGGGCCACCCCCGGCGCCATCGGCGGCGGCGCCAGCCTCTACAAGCCCTACGGTTTGGCCATCACCACCGCCGGGGACCTGCTCGTCATCACCAATGACGGCCTCATGCAGATCACAGCACCCTGAAGTGAAACACGCAGCATCTGAAGAAAGCGCCCCGGTTCCGGGGCGCTTTTCTTGATCCCTGGGCAGGGCGCTACAATGGCGCCTGCTCTCGGAGGGCCCCATGTTCCACGCCACCTTGCTCTGTCTCGCCGTCCTGGCCGCTCCCGCCCCGGCTGATAAACCCGCTGTGAACGTCAAGGATCCTGTCTGCGGCATGGCCGTCAGCGCCAAGTCGCAAAGCGTGGCTGTGCGTGGCCAGGGCTACCGGGTCTGCAACAAGCACTGCGGCGAGGCCCTCCAGAAGGACCCCGACAAGTTCCTGGACAAGGACGGTTCTGTGAAGGCCGAGAAGAAGAAGTAGGCTCGGCCAGGCAGCGTTCAGGGACAGTCCGCCAGAACGTCCAGCCAATGCTTGAAGACGAAGGCCGTGGCACCCCAGAGGGGGGCTGCCCAGGCACCCAGGTCCAGTTCCAGGCGGGGCACGTCCAGGGCCAGGCCGTGCCGGTCGATGCGCTCGATGGTCCAGGGCGCGTCCAAGAGGGGGCGCAGGGGCAGCATCAGCACGCGGTGTAGCTCCGGGTCCAATTGAAAGCTGGGCTCGGGCGCCTCCCAGCGGAAGAAGACCGGCGTGAAGCGCACCTGGGCCTTGGCCACGCCGTCGGGGAAGCAGCCCAGTTCCCAGAGGCCGTCGGCGAGGCCAAGCTCCTCAGCCACCTCGCGGCGGGCCGTGGCGGTGAGGTCCCGATCCGCAGGCTCCACCATGCCGCCGGGAAAGGCGATCTCGCCTGGATGGGCTGGGGCACCGAAGCCCCGTTGCACCAGCACCACCTTGCGGGCGCCCGTTTCATCCCCCCAGAGGATCACGCCCACGGCGGCGCGGCGGGGGTTCTCGGGAATGCGGGGGCTGAGCTTGAACGGGCTGGGCCATAGCTGAGGGCGGCGCAGGCTCTCGGCGATGCGGGGCCAGGGGATGGCCGGTGCCTCTCGGGGCGGGCGCCAGGCCGGCACTACTTCACCTTCCCGAACACGGACCCCTTCACGCGCTCGACGGTATAGACGCCGCGGGTGCGGCGGAGGCTGCCCATGAGTTCCACCAGGTGGGCCCGGTCCCGCACGCGCAGGGCGATGTGGAAGAGGCCCGCGCCTTCTTCAGTCGCAGAGCCGTGGAAGCGCTGCACGTTGATGCCCACCCGCTGAATGTTCTCGGAGATGGAAGCCACCATGCCGGGGCGGTCCTCAGTGGTGAGGGACACCTCGGTGTCGTAGAGCTCGGTGCCGTGCTTGCCCCAGGCCACGTTCACGCGGCGCTCAGGGTGCATGGTGCCCGTGGTGAGCTGGGCGCAGTCGGCCCGGTGGATGGCGGTGCCGCGGCTGCGGGTGATGTAGCCCACCACCTCATCGCCCCAGATGGGCTTGCAGCATGCGGCCAGGGTGTAGAGGATGCCCGTGGTGTCGCCCACCACCACGGAGTCCATGAGGTTCGACGTGTTCTCCTTGGGCTTGGCTCGCTCGGGTTCGGGAATCAGGGGCTCGATGAGCTTGTGCACCGTGAGGCGGCCGAAGCCCAGGGCCGCGTGAGTCGCGTCCCAGCCGGCCAGGCCCAGCTCCGCGATGCGGGCCGTGAGCTTGGCCTGGGCCTCG
>Ga0214167_1001111_pt1 | contig 11469 bp, 22 predicted proteins | sample TroBogypolimnion_45_FD_153006 | JGI IMG/M metagenome (GOLD analysis project Ga0214167, IMG submission 153006) | Freshwater microbial communities from Trout Bog Lake, WI - Practice 18AUG2009 hypolimnion v3 | ecosystem: Environmental > Aquatic > Freshwater > Lake > Hypolimnion/Profundal zone ... | reverse complement strand
CCGTGACCGCCGTGCAGCGGAACTGTTCCAAACGCGGCTTCGGCCAGCCGTACCGTGAAGTCGCCACGTTCCACCAGATCAGCCGCTCGAACCCGGCGTTGAACGCGCAGATTTCGCCGCCTGCCTCGACATAGGCGCGCAGATAGGCGGGGCAAGGGTCTGGTCGGCGCCAGCGACAGACGGTGTTCAGCGGCCCGCCAGCGGCGATCCATGCGCGCGTGGCGTCGTTGAAGACTTCATGCTCGCCAATGCTCAGTTTGAATGAAGCGAGAAGAGCATCCGTTTCCAGATGCTCCGCATAGACGTAGACACCCCTGTTGATCAGATCGGCAGGACTTCTGGTTTCCCAGTCAAAGATCAAGCTCATCGCGCACCAAGGTCAAGAGGGCAAAAACACCGAACACGATCAAGTCGATGCCAGCAATAATGACGATGCCGGTCATCATCGTAGCGCACACCGACATCAAAAAGTGCAGGTAATCGCTCATTTGTTTTTCCCCAATTCTTGATGCAGCCGGTCGATCTCCAGCATCAAATCCGCATTTTCAGCTTTGAGTGCGTCGATCTCTCGTTGCAACTTGTCCATGCCCAGCTGCCACTCGTTTTGTTGGCGCAGGCCCGCTTTCTCAGCATCCGCCATGCGGTCAGACAACGCCTTCTTTAATTTGAACCCGGTCATGTGAACAGCCCCCAACTTAGTGTGATCATCAATATGCCGACAACGAGCCAAAACGCGGCTAACTCACCGTCAGTCATATTTTCCCTCCAGCGCATCACAAACGATACAATAAGTCCTGTCATCCCGTTCTTCCAAATCGTCTATGCCGCCTTCATAGTGCATTTCCCTAATCTTCCGCAGCGCCGCCTCCAGCCTCTCGCTGTAATCGGCGATGTCGTCCGCATCGTCAGGATCGAAGTGCTCTTCAAATCCATAGGCTATGGACCGTTTAGCGTAATCGCGAAGCGTTCTGACATGATCAGTGGGTGACATGGCTCATCTCCAAACCCCTGAACATATCAATGGCTTGACGCAGCTGAATGTCAGCCATGGTCGCCGCCTTGTCCGCCGGAGCGACGTTCTCGTTGGCGACCAGCAAGTGCGCCATGATCATCGTCAGTGCGCTCAAGCCAATATAGAGCGGGTGCCCGTTCAACACGTCCCCCAGCTTGGACGACAACTCCATGGTTTCTTTGAGAAGGTCGGCAGTGACTTCAGTCTCGCTCATTGTTGGTCTCCATCAGTTGCTTCAGTCTCGCTTTGTTGTCGTCGTCCAGATAGTAGCCCACGCCCCGCCACGTCTTGATCTCGATGCCATACGGCTTCAGCTTCTGTCGCAGTTTCCACACGGCGACTTTCGTGCGCAAAGTTTGGTGCATTGCGCCTTCGTACCGATTGTATTTGCCGTGGTCTTCGGTGACGTGATCGAGATAGGAATAGGGGGCGAGGGGTCTTTTGTTGATCGCCATGAGAAGGGCGAGTTGCTGGCGGCTGAGGACGCCGGTGAAGATGGAGTCGATGTCGGTGGAATCTTCATGAAACTGCCTGATTTCTTCTTCCAGCGCCTCGATGCGCGCCCTCAAGCTTCGGATGGTGTCAGCATCCGACACGATCTACTTTCCCACCTTCAACAAAGCATCGTTGGCGATCCACCCGCAGGCCTCTTCTTCGGCTGGATCAAGATTGCGTATTTTGTAGAGCGCGTCGCACAACACGTCGAACTTGTATTCCAGCTCGTCATACTGAACCGCCCAGCTCTTTGCTTTAGCCATCTCGCTTTCCAGCTCGATGACCAGTTTCTCGATTACATCCATCTTTGCCCCCTCAAATATTTGAGGGGGAAGCAATGGCTTGCTCAAGCGACGCCATGTCGGGCGCACGCTCAATGCTGTTCGATCCCAGCGTCCCGTATCCAGCAAGGTCGTCCCAATGATCAGGAAATTGCGGGTCGCCGTTCAGCAGTCGCGCCAGCTTCACCGCGATCATCTCCAGCGCCTCCTTCTGGCCGTCGTTCATATGATGCCAATTCGGACTGCCGCGAAACATGTCCTTGATCGACTGGCTCCAAGCCGCCGTGTTCTTGTAAAGGCCGTGGGTCGTTGCACGCTCGTTGATGATGTCCATTTTAGTCCCCTTCAGTTGGATTGGTATTTCACGTAATGATGGAGCAACCGCATTCAGAATTTCCATCAGTGTTTTTGATTCGTCGTTCATTTGTCCACCCCATAGAACTGTACGTAAGACGTTACCCCTTTGTCAAACAAATACCACGCACAGTTGTCTTTTCCTGTGTGAGGTGAATCCTCGATCCATTTGACCCTTCCTATCGCCCGGATTTCCACGCAGAACGCCAAGTAAGGTCTGGCTTGCTTCGTGTGAGCCCAGTCTGCGTCAAACAACAACCAAGTTGGCCGCAGCTCGATGCAATGCAGGATGAGGGGGTGCAACACGTCGCGTGACCACGGCGGGTTGGTGATGATCATATCCGCGCCCAAACAATGCACTTCGTTCAGGTCCAAGACATCGAGCACACGGATGTCGTTGCGGCGCGGCTCCAGATCGGAGGCATAGGTGCAGGTGTGGCCCAGCATATCGAGCATGTCGGCAAGCCGACCATCACCTGCACAGGGTTCGACGAAGGTCGTGTTTTTATTTAATCTTGGCGCCAAAGCGGAAACTGCTGGCGCCGGAGTCGGGTAGAAATCCATTGGATTCCTTTCGAAGCTCGACCTCTTCCCCATCACGCTTAACTCCCGTTTTGGGGACGAAGACACGCTTGCGATGATCCGGACACCACGATCCCTTTTCCGTGGGGTCGCCGCAGAACAGAGTTCTGTCGCCGCTCCCGCTGACCGGAAAGCGGCACATGAAGTTCTTCAACCCCATGAGATAGGTCTGGTTCCCCTCCAGCGGCTCTTCTTTGGCGGGTGCAGGCAGTGGCGTCACAGGCGAAAGGCCCAGACGGTTCATCTTCCCCGTCACAGGCGAAAGGCCCAGACGGTTCATCTTCCCGATGACGGCATTTCGTGTAATGCCGCCAAGAGCTTTGGCTATGTCACGGGAGGTCAATCCCTGCGCCACCAATGCGCGCAGTTGACTGGTGGCTTCGTCCGACCAGACAACCACAGGCATCAGTCAAACAACCCCAGAGCCTGCACGTAGACGCCCAGCACCGCACGGTCTTCCATCTTCATCTTGCGGATGGCGTAGGCCTTTTTCAGTTCCTTCGTGAAGCCTTTGGACTTGGCTTCCGCCCAGACGGCTTTCATGTCAGCGGCGATCTCCGCCTTTTCGCCTTCCAGCTTTTCGATCCGGTCGAGAATGCGCATCATGTCGGTTGTGTTTACATTGTCAGTCATGGTGTCCTCCTAGAGTGGTGGCGCGGGTCGCCCCGCGCCGATTGAATTAAGCCCCGAACAAGCCGCCAGCGCCAGCGCCCGTGCGCGTGGCTTCAGGCGCCTCGCCTTCGTCCGGCACCGACTCCATCCACTTGCCTGCGTCCACGCCGCCAGAGCCGCCCAGACGCTCGCCATCGCTGATCTTCTGGAAGAACTGGATGCCGAACGACACGCCGTCGCCGTTCTGCGCGTTGGTCCACGCAAAGGCGTTCAGCACGGCCTTGCCGTAGCAGCCGGAGTAAATCTCCTCTTCGGTGGCGGGCAGGTGCTCGGACTTGTAACGCAACACCGGCTGGCGCACCGACTGCACGCGCAGGAAGAACACGTCGGGACCGAAACCGGGATGCAGCTCGCCGGTCTTCTTGTTGCGGGCTTCCTTGCCCGCGCCGTCGAGGAACGGCGACTTGATCAAGCCCGCCTTGGCGCGGTCAATTCCCTTATCGCCCCATTGGGCGATCAGCACACTCTTGACGGCGGCGTCGAGCGCGCTGCGGTCGCAAGTCTTGGGGAAGATCAGCGTGCAGCCATACTTCTCCACACCACCCTCTTGCTGGGCGCGTGGCTTGAACAACGACCCGGCAAACGAGACGCGGCAGAGATCAGTCTTAAAGTCAGATGAGCGTTCCATGTTCAGTCCTTCACAGTTTCAAAGAAAGATTCAAGTTTAGCCTTGGTGGCCGGGCGGGTAGACTTCTTCTCCGACACCAAGTTCGTCCCGGTGACGGGCTTATGGTACATGTTGGCAATCTCCTCCTTGCGTTTGGCGCCAAGCACCTTTTCAATTCCGGCGGGAGACAACAGCTTTTTTGAAAAAATCTGGTCTTCCGTCAGTTTGATCACCGCCTTGAGATCGGCGACAACCTTCTCTTCGTCGGCGGCCCACTTCCGGTTGCCAATCTTCTCGACCAGCTTGTATCCGGGAATGGTTGTTCCACCTTCCGCCAGTGCGTGCGCCGTGGCGCGCACCGCCTTCGCCCAATCCTCCAGCATGTCAATGCCATCGAGGATGTGGGATAGCTCTTCCGGCGACAGTGCCGGAACCGTGTTTGAAATCATGGGTGGCGTCTCCAGTGTAACGTCTTCAAACCACGTCCTTGCGACCTCCGGCGTGATCGTTAACGCCTTCGAACGCAACGCCGGGCAGATGCCCTGCGCCGGACAGAAAGCGCAGTTGCCGGGCGTCAGGGCGGCTTGCGCCCATTCGTCAAACAGGGTGCGGCTTCCGTTGATCATGCTGAAAGCGTCCAAGGCTTTTTTGGACCGCTCCATGGCTTTCATCAACTCTGCCGTCCATTCGATCAGCTCCGCGATGTGGAACGTCTCGCTGCGGATGCGCCCGTCCTTATGCGCTGCGCGCGGCTGGACGATGGTCACCTTGATCATATCGATCTCGTTGACCAGTTTCTTCGGAGCATTCAGCAAGGCGAGAAGCGCGTAGGTGCGCGTCTGCTTGTTGCCGTTCACCTCGACGATGCCCTTGCCGTTCTTGAGGTCGATCACTTCGATCACCCGCAAGAGCGGCTTGATGATGGTGGCGTCGCATGTGCCACCAGCATCGAAGGGCGGGTCGAGCTGGGCGAGAGAATGGCGCTCTTCCAGAAGAAGCACGTCACCCGCTTCGGGATCATACTGCGCAACGACATAATCGACGTACTTCTGTGCGGAGGCGGCAATCTCTTCCGTGATCTCCACATCAAACCCGTCGATGGTGTAAACATCGCCCAAGAATTTCGAGCAATCCTTTTCGCCACGCAGCGCCTTTTCTGCTGTCTCATGCGCTGCGGTGCCTTCCGCAGCGTAGATGCTTTTCTTGTCGTCCGGGGAGATGGAGACCATCGCCATCCGGCCAGCGCACGTCCAGTTGGAGGCAGTGGAACTGGCCGACCAGACTGCGTGATAACGGTCGGAATGCGCGGTCATAGCACCACCTTTCGGTTGTACCAGTTGTTGTCGGTGGCGTCGTTGATCGCGTCGTAAGCCTTGCGCAACGAAGCCTGATCCTTGGGGACGAGACGCAGCGCCGAGACCGTAGGACCGAAGGTCTTCTTGAGAATGTCCGGGCCATCGACCAAGGTGTTCGCCATCTTGTCGTCCATGTCGTACTTGGCGGCATAGGCCATCAGCGCGTTGCGCACGTCCTCTTCAGTGATGACCTTCTCAGGCTTCGGTGCAGTTTCGTCGAACAGCGTAAAGGCGTTGTTGATCTCTTGTCTCGTTTCAACCAAATCAGTCACGGTAACGGTAATCGTCTGCGCCATTGCTTGTTGAATTTTTGCGATGGCCGCCTTGAGCGCAGGATGGTCATCAGGGATTTCGGCGATAGGACCACCCAGCAAAACAGGAATGTTCTTCTGCGCCGCCACAATGCCAAACTTCTTCGTGTATTCGCCGACCGCTGCGCGCACGTCGTCGTGGGTCAGCGTATCGCTGGCGGCTTCCGCCGCTTCATCGGCCATGTCCTGCTCGTCGATCACCGGCATGACCACTGGCGCCACTTCCGCCTTCGCGACAGCTGCGGTTTCTTTGGTCTTGCGGGTGCGCTTCTTGGGCTCTGTCGGCTCCGTCTCGACCGGGCTATCGGGCGTGACGCGCGTGACAGGCTCTTCGTCGTCTTCGGGCAACTTCACGCTTTCAAGAATGAACCACGAAACGTGCTCCATCAATTGCTCGAACAGGTTGCCTTTGGGGTCTAGCGTAAACTTGATCTCGATCATTTCAGCACTCCGTTGATAGCTGTCCACAATCTCAACAGCGAGGCTTGAAGCGCCTCGTCGATTGAGCCCTCTATGCAACAGACGCGAACGAAGGTGTTGCGCGTCTGATTGACATTCGTGATCCGCATGGCGGCCTGCGCTTGATCTTTGGGTGAGAACGATGTCTCGACGAACCACAGCTCGTTGGCGCTGGAAAAATCCACTGCTTCTCCCGCCGCTTGAATTTGGCCTAACATCACGCGGTTCTCTGAATTGCCGCGAAAGGCAAGCTCGTATTGCTCGCGCTCCTTGGTCGGGGTGGCGCCGTCGATGCGCAGCGGCTTGAACTTCTCTAGCCCGGCCATAAGCACGTCGCCGACTTCCCGATGCCAGTACATCAGCACGATTTTGTGGAGGCCGTTGTCGAACTCTTCCTTCACCGCCTCAACCACTGCCTGCGCCTTGATGTTGCCGGTTAAGCGCCGCAGCGGCCCCAGCTCCATCTCCAACGCCTTGGTGTTGCCAGTCTCCGCAGCGTGCAAAATTGCAGTTTTGTCCAAATCGCCATCAATCTGCTTGCGCACGGTGTTCGACACCAACATAGGGTAAAGCTCGAAGACAGACGGGCGAATACCGATGTCCTTCTGGGTGCGGCGCAGCATGAAGTCGCCCATGCGGTCACGCAGCTCGCCCTCGTTGCGCCCGCCGATGACGACAGGAATGGTGTTGAACCGGCTCAATTGCTTCATGCGGACGATGCAGTAGCGGTGCCGGAAATCTTCGAAGCGCGTTACGTCCGGCCAGCCACGTTGATCGTTAGCGTAAAGCCGTTCCGGGCATGACGAGCGCATGGTCGTCCATATATCTGAAGGGTCGTGCGGCAACGGGGTGCCGGTGAGGAACCACGCGCGCGTCGCGTCCTGCACCAGTGCGCCATTCGTGACGAGGCTCCTGCCACCGGCCAGAGGCTTGCCCAAAATAGCTTGAGTGCGCTTGGCGTCGGGGTTTTTGCAATTGTGCGATTCATCGAGGATCACCAGATCGGTCTTGCGCTGCGACGTGAACTTGGTCGCGCCGTTGTAAGAGAGGATGCGGATGTCGCAGGTCTCGGCGTTCTTATCGACGCCGACGATCCCGATGGAGCGCCCCAGCTTGCTCCACGTATGAAAGCCCCGCCGCCAGACAGCGCGCCCGGATGCGGTGGTGACGACATCTATGGTCTTGGCAAGGATCATGTCGGCGGCGATGATGGCGGCGCCGGTCTTGCCGACGCGCGGTTCGTCCGCCAGAAGAGCGCGATGGCGAGCCGCCAAAAACTTCGCGCCAGATAATTGGGTCGGCATGGGAATCATGGCTACGTACCCTCTGTTTCGACTGTGTGTAAGACATAAGTCCCGAAGGACAATCTGTCAAGCGCGCTTCTTGATATAAATCTCGATCCGTGGCCTGTCCGAATACAGTTTGAACGCGGTCAGACACACGATCTGCGTGTCGTCCACATAAACCACCTTGTTGAGTGAATCGGCAACCCCTTTTACGATATTGTCGATGTCGGGTTTTTTGGTGGGGCGGATCTTCCCCTTCACGGCGTCCAGCTTCCACTTGGCGGGCTTGCTGACAGGCACGGAAAAGTATGCGTGGATGCACATGTCGAGCGCGCCGTCAAAGAGAGGCGCGCGGTTCATGACGCTCTGGGCCGCCCACGCCAACCGTTCCTCAAAGCGCGCTGTTTTCTCTGGCGTGTACGTGTGACCAGTCTGACGCGAGAAGCGCGGACGGCCCTTTCCGATGGGTTCGCCATCAAGAATCAGCTCAAAGTCCCACGCGAAATCTTCGGGACTCATGCGGTTTCTTTCATATACCCAACCAGACTGATCGGCTTTCCCGAGTCAATTTCGAGCAGAGCGAGCAGGATGGCGAAACCTTCCGCTGGAATGGTTCCTCGCAGGAACCACTTGTACAGGGTCGGGCGCTGATAGTCGCGGCCATAGGTCTTCAGGAAGCTGTGCAGATTGTCTGCATTGCCCCAGTGGCTGGTCAGGAAGTCGGCGAAATCGAACATGGGTTGGGTATATAGGACAAGCTGTACTTTGACAACCTGTCCTTATCGGCATCCCCACCGGCGCCGCGCAGCCTTGCCGCGCGCGCTGCTCCACTTCTTTGATCGGGCGCAGAAAGACTTGTGGCGTGGGCTGCTGCGATCTTTGGTCGGGGCCTTCAGGCTGCTGCCGGTGGCGCTGTTGTACTTCTTGCGCCCCTTGGCGGTCAGACCGCCGCCGCGCTTGACGGACAGTTTCTCGCCGCGCCCGACCGAAAGGCTTGGCCCTTTCTTTCGTTCAGCCATCACTTCCTCCCGCGCCGCTTGGCCGTCCGCTTGGACTTCCGAAAAGCATCCGCCGTTGGTGCGCCGGAAGCGCCCGGCGAGCGCATTTTCTCGCCAGAACCCTTGCTGATTCGTTTGCGCTTGGCGTTGATGTTGTCGTAAAGCCCGGCCATGCTGCCTCCTATGCGACCATGTGGAATGCTCGATCTTCGACCGTGGCGACGCGATCTTTCCAGCCCCGCCCGAACGTAGGCCATGTGGAAAGCCCCTGAAGAAACTCCAACCGCGCTTCACACACTTGCGATGCAACATCGCGCGCGTTGGCGGCGTCCAGCAACGCCAGCGTGTTCGGGCCGATCTGCCCGTCCGGGTTGGCGCCCAGCACTTTCTGAAGCGCCTTGATGGCGCGGCTCGTGCCGCTGTTGATGGCGAAATCAAAGACGGCATAATCCACGCCGTCAGGGAGATCATCGCCCCGCACCGCATCCCAATACTTCTTGCGGTACAGCGGCATCACGTCGTTGGGCGTCAGGTTCTTGATGTCCGTCTTGGTGACCTCGTGGCCGACGAAAGCTTCCCACACCACTTTGGTGCAACCCAGATTGGTTGCGCCGCCGGGGTCCGCCGGGTTGTCCACGTAACCGCCTTCCGACTGGAGGACGTAGGCGAAGCACTGCTCGAAATTATCGGCGCTCATCACTTATTCCCGCAGAACTGTTTCCACTTTTCGTCGTGCGCAAGAATCTCGCCCGCCGTCTTGTCCGTCAACTTGTCCGCCTTGCTGATGAAGATTGGCTTCACCCACGAACACGAGCTATCGACGATTTGAATTTCCGGCCTACCCGCGCACGCGGTCAGAAAGAGGAACGGAAGAATGACAAGGCGCTTCATTTGCTCCACTCCTTCTGCAACGTGTCCTGCGGGGTCGGGTCTTTGGCGACGTCCTGATCGATCGCGGTAGCCTTCGACGTAATTTCTTGCTCGTGCTGAATGGCGATAGCCTGTTCACGCACCCGTTCAGCCTCTGCGCCAACAGCACGCATGTGCGACGCCCAAACGCCGTAAGTCAGCAACACGGCAAGCACCGCGCCAAGGACCAGCAGCACTTTACGAATGGTTGGGTTAAGCAGCAGGGTCAACATTTTTCGGCTCCGTGTGCGCTTTCAAAGAAAGTGCGCCGCCACCACCCGCCAGAATGGCGCTGGCGCCAATCGCCCAGTTTTGCGGATCGAAGGTTCCATGCACCACCGCATGATAGCCGCTGATTGCGCAATAGACGACCGAGATTTTGGCCCAAAGAATGCGTCCGATGTCCCATGTGGCGTTGTCCACGCCGGTAAACATATGTTTTAACGCTTGCAACATTATGCCGATCCTCCGCCAACCGTGTTTCCTGAACCACTATTAATCACGGTGTTGTTGCAACCAACGTAGTCATTGGATTGTACGTTGACGTTTGAACATCCGGATTGCAACCAGACACCTGTGGTGAGATACAGAAACGCATTACCCGTTATGGTCGAAGGAGAACCGTTGTTGTTTATGATGATGCCATTTTGTCCGGTATTTTGCGAGCCTGCGTTGAGAAAGTTATTTCCAACAACAATTACTCCAGCAGCGTATGGCGCATACAAACCCGTGTTACCTTGCCATACGTACATTAAATTGTTGACCAAAGAAACTTGCGCTATCGCGCTTTGCAACTCTATATCGTTGCCGAAAGTGTTGAACTGACTGTTCGCCACTGACAATTGAGCCAGATCGGTTCCCCCACTTGGGCAATAAATCCCTGTGATACCGTTGGTAAAATTGCACAGATTGACTTGCACACCTTGAATCCGAGTACCATAATAAATCCCAATACCCAGAAAGAAGAACCCACACTGATTAAAATTATAAACAATTCCGTCACCAGCAGATGTGCTTTGCAAAAGAACGCCGATGCCGTTTCCGTCATGCTCAGAGGCGTGATAACCGTGGAACAAGCACCCATCAAAATTGACGTTGGGGGTTACATAGCACTGAACACAAGTACCCCACCATTCATTGGACCCTCCGTATGTATCCCCACGGAACGTGCATCGCACAATATCATTCTGCGCAAAAACCCCCAATGGATTAGAACTCTGAAAAGTTAACCCTGTATGTCCTCCAGAAGCCGTTGTGCTGAATGTTAGCGCCTCAGCATGTAAAGAACCTTGAGGATTTGAAGCGATAAGTGTGAGGCCGTCACTGGCGCCCCATTGCAAAATGGAACTGTCTGCGCCGGCGCCTAGCACTCTGACACCCCACGGAATTGCGGAAGACGGTGTGGTGTAATATACGGCGGCGCTGAAATAATATTTTCCGGGTGGAAAATAGATTGTTCCGCCCGCCGGATACGAGGACAATGCGGAAAAAGCGTCGTTCAACGCCGTCACATTGTCCGCCGACCCGTTACCATTACCCCCGTAAGAAAGAATGTTCAAATAGATCGGTGTGGCGGAGGCGCCAGCTGAAGTGGTTTGCACTGTGCCGTCAGGGAATTTGAACCCACCTGACGTACTGTAAACCGTGCCCGCGACCTGAAGCTTTTGGCTTGGAGACGTTGTTCCAATACCAACATTACCGCTGGAGTCGATACGCATACGTTCGGAGCTGTTAGTGCCAAACTGCAATGAATTTGTAGTCATATCATAATTAGTATACCCAAGATTGTTTGTGGCAGATGAACTAAATTTTAATTTGGCCGTACCGGTACTTCCAGAAACAATATTAATGGCATTTGTATACCCGGACCCGCCAGTCGAACTGACAATTAGCCCATCTTCCGCAATAAAACTTGGGTTGGATGTCCCGCTCACTTGAACTTGCAACTTTCCACTCGGCGCAGTTGTTCCAATCCCGACATTTCCATCAGTATCGATCAGCATTCTCGTCGCAGATGCGGTCATATCTTGAACATAGAAGGCGTTGCTATACCCACCAACTGAAAGTTGAAACTGTTTAACAGACCCCGTTCTGCTGTCCGACAAATAGATACCGGGCGCATAGGTTGCAGCCGCACCGGCTTCAACA
>Ga0214167_1001110_pt1 | contig 11476 bp, 6 predicted proteins | sample TroBogypolimnion_45_FD_153006 | JGI IMG/M metagenome (GOLD analysis project Ga0214167, IMG submission 153006) | Freshwater microbial communities from Trout Bog Lake, WI - Practice 18AUG2009 hypolimnion v3 | ecosystem: Environmental > Aquatic > Freshwater > Lake > Hypolimnion/Profundal zone ... | reverse complement strand
CGCCAATAACTAATTGGGTTAGTGGTTTGACGTAATTAAAACCTGCCCCATAGTTGCGTTGTGGCGACGTAGCTATGGGGTTTTTCTCTTTCCATGTTTTCAACATTATCACCGACAGACATTGCGAACTTAGCCTTATCCAAGATAGGAGCTCAGGCTATTCAGTCATTAACTGATTTGAGCAATGCTTCGGCTATTGCTTGTAACAATAATTATCAGCTTGCATTTGAGACGGTAGCTCGTGCAACACGCTGGAATTGCTTAGTTAGAACGGCCGTATTAACGGAAGTGCCACAAGAACCTCTACCGCAGCAAGGAGGCACACCTGTATCTATTCCTTGGGCTCCTTATACATCATACGCAGCAAACGTATACCTATCGTATGGTAACGCTATTTATACCACTGAGTACGCATACACATCCACGGGTAATTTTACTAATGACCTCACTACGGGTACTCTTGTACAAGCGGACTACCCAGATTACAACGCGTTCGGAGGCTACCCAAGTTCCGCCACTTATCCTTCTGGTTGGCCTTATGCTTTCGCTTTGCCTACTGACTTTATATTACTTGATTCAATAAATGCCAATACTGACGAAGATTATGGATATGGTAATATGGGCTCAGATGAGTATGAGATCATGGGTCAGTTTATTTATACGAACACTCAACAGACATCTATTAAGTACGTATCAAACGATCAGGATACGACTAGATGGGATCCTTTATTTGCAGACTGTGTTACATACAAGCTAGCATCAATGATTGCTACGCCTTTACGTCAAGATGGCGGACAAACAGAAGCTTCTATGCTTGCTATTTACAAACAAGCGTTGGGACAAGCTATCACTAAGAACGCTGGCGAAAAGATGCCAAATCGTTTCCAACCAATCAATTCATCACGCTTTGTAGCATCACGTTGGTATTTTACAAATGGCTAAAACAATTGACAGCCAAGTTAGCTTCACTGGCGGTGAGTTTAGTCCTAGACTAGACGCACGTATAGATCAGGAGAAGTATCGTTCAGCGAGCCGTCATATACAGAATATGATCCCTTTAAAACAGGGGCCATTAACACGTAGACCTGGCACGCAGTACATTGATGCTTGTAAAACGGGCAATACACCAACGCAAGAATACGGCGTTAGGCTTATTAAGTTTATCTATAGCCCTAGCACTACTTTTATACTTGAGGTAGGGCATCAGTACATTCGTTTCTATTCTAACGGACAACAGGTCAATATAACGTCAGCTCCTACGTATGCTACATTTACTAACTATCCAGCAGGACAGTTTGTTACTTATAGCGGACTATTTTATTATAACACAGTTGTAGGTAATTCAGGCTCTGGTAATCCTGCATCAGATTATCCACGTTGGATACAACAAAGCATATTAGAAGTACCTACGCCTTATAACGCGGAATACGCAGCAGGTGGTAATAACTGGTCTACAGACATATGGCAGTTACAAGTATGTCAGATTAATGACGTGATGTATTTCACGCATCCCAATTACCCTGTTTATAAGCTTACACGCATAACAGATACTAATTGGACATTCCAACAGGTACAGTTCTTAACTCCTGCGTTATTAGATCAAAATGCGACTAATACTACGCTTACATGTAGCAGTAATACAGGATCAATAAATATAACGGCTAATGCGCCAGCTTGGGTAACGGGCAATTATTATACGGCAGGCAATAGCGTTTTAGATACGGGTGTTATCTATAACTGCGTGGTAAGCCATGTATCCAGCGTATTTGCTTCAGATTTGGCTTTAGGTTATTGGGTAGCAGTAAACATATTTAATTCACAACACGTAAACAGTTATTGGCAAATAGCGTCTTTACGTTCCTCAGCAACAGTTGAAGTAGATGCTCCGTCTACGTCATTAGCTTTTGCTACAGGACCTTCTAACCCTATACAGTCTTTAGGTAATTGGGAAGTACACACGTATGGCGTATGGAGTGCTACCTTTGCTATAGAAAGATCTTTAGATGGCGGTGTTACTTGGGACGCAGTACGTACCATAACAGGGAAGCAAGATAGGAACGTAGATATTACAGGTACGGCTGAAGTTACAGGACTTTACCGCATTAATGTATTACAATCTGATAATCCTACAACTCCTGGTGCTTCTGTACCACGTATCGTATTTGAATGCGTAGATGCGTATTTGTACGGATTAGTACAGATTACGGCGGTAACAGATGGTTACCATGCTACAGCACAAGTAATACAAGAGCTTTACGATAATGCTCCTTTAGCTCCAACGTGGAGTGTAAGCACAAGCTATTCGGCTGGAAACGTAGTATCTTATGGCACGACTAATTATACCTGCACGCTCTCAATCACGGGTGGGGATACTCCGCCCAACAACACAGGCAACTGGACTCCTAATGGCCCGACAACCGAGTTCTGGTCGGAAGGGGCTTGGTCAGACTATCGTGGATACCCACAAGCCATCACCTCTTATCAACAGAGGATTGTATACGCAGCAACAGCCTATGAGCCTCAGCGTATATGGGGTACAGTCACCAACGACATCGAAAACTTCTCTTTAGGAGATCAGACGTTAGCTACGGATGCTTTTGCGTTTGATCTTAATGCCCCTAGCCGTGGATCTATAGTATGGCTATGTGCCCAGAATAACTTGTTTGCAGGCTTCTCTGGAGCTGAATGGGTTATATCGGGTAGTGGTGCTACAACAGGCGGTAGCATAGGTGGTACAATAACTCCTACGTCTATACAAGCGGTAGAGCATTCCACGTATGGTTCTATATATGGGGTTAATCCTTTAGTAGTAGGCGATGCTATCCTCTTTACTCAACGTCAGGCTAATCAGATAAGGCAAATGCTATTCTCGGTATATACGGAGAAATACATGAGCCAGAGCCTAACGACGTATAGTGGCCATTTATTTAACTCAGGAATAGCTCAATTAGACTACCAGCAGCAATGGCATGGTCAGCCAGAATTATGGGCTATAACGCAACAAGGACAGCTATGCGGAATGACGTACGAAATGGATCAGAACGTATTTGGCTGGCATAGGCACATTACAGGACAAAACATTAATAACCCTGATAGTGCTCACCCTGACATAGGATTTGAGTCTGTAGCCACCTTATTTGGCTCAGGCGCGGAAGATGACGAAGTATGGGTAGTAGCTAATAGGTATGCCTCATTCCCAGCATGGAATGCTAATACACGTTATTATAGCCAAAGGACAGTATATGCGTTTAACACAACAGTAAGCTATAATGGCAATCATTACTTGTGTATATCCCCTAGTCCTAATTACTCCGTGTTAAGCTCTACAACCCCTAATGTAGATACAACCAACTGGCAAGCTGTAGATCCTTATGCCTACGGACAACGATTTATCGAACGAATCAACCCAACCAACTGGGAACAAACCTACTATCCTGCACCAACTGGCCCTCAAGCTATTGTCGCTGATGCCTTTTACGTGGATTCAGGAATCACCGTCACATCTCCAGGTTCATCCACTATTACAGGCTTGGATCATCTTGCTGGTAGGTATGTGGTGGGTCTTGCAGACGGGTACGCTTTTGGGCCTCTTCAAGTGGGGTTAGGAGTTTCTGGAGACGCAGGGTATGGCAATATAGTTATACCTAATGCCCCATCTAGCGGTCCATCTATAGTACAGGTAGGACTACCTATAACTTACGAAGCACAGGCTATGCGTTATGACGCAGACCAAAGACAGGGCAATACCCAAGGGCTTATAAAGCAAGTGAGCGACGTATGGATAAGGGTGTATAATAGCTTAGGTGGTATGATAGCTAATAGTTATACGGGCGTAGGACTGCCACAAGCTGTTCCTATTCCTTATAATACAACCAATAACCCCTTTGCTACCCCTCAACAGAATCTTATAATAACCCCGACAGATATACGTATTACCCCTCAACTTAATCTGACCCCTGATACGGATCCGACTATTATAGTAACGGGTAGTGACGCATTACCGTTGACCGTTATTGCCCTAATTATTAAGTACGATGTGATAGCAACTCCATGACCATCAGAGCTTACAACAACGAATTAGACTATCCCATGCTTAAATCATGGTTAGAAGGACATAACTCCCCAGTTGTGCCTCCTGAGGTTTTCTTACCATCTACGGGCTTAGTGGCCGAAGTAGACAACCTACCTATAGCCATTAGCTTCCTTTACTGCTGTATTGGCGGTATAAGCGTTATAGAGTTCACAACGACCAATCCTATTGCCAAGCTAAATAAAGCCCTTGTAGAGGCCGTAAAAGGGCTGTACGAGGCATTAGAGAAGCTAGCGTGGGATAATGGAAGTCCATGTGTTCTATCATTTGTTAAACCTAATAGTGGGGAAGCCAGAATCATGGCCAAGAAAGGCTATCAGGATTTGCAAGGAGTACCCCATTTAACCTACGGAAAGAGCCGTCCATAATATGCCAGCCCCAGCACTACTACCAGCCATCTTTGCAGGAGCTTCAGCCGTAGCTACGGGCGTAGGAGCATATGAACAATATAAAGGCAGTAAGCAAGCTGCTGCCGTAGATACAGCTACAGCCAATTATAACGCTAGTGTAGACAGGGCACAAGCTCAGCAATTAGACGCTAATACGTTAGAAAACATACGTACAGAACGTGAAGCTAACGAACAATATCTTTCAAGAGAAGCAGCATCTTACGCTAGCGCAGGAGTCCTATCTACATCAGGATCTGCCTTACACGCACAAGTTGTTAACGCTGGATTATTAGAACAGCGCATACAACAGCAATACGTAGACAGCTTACAGAAACAACAGCAATACTATGCTAGTGCAGCTATAGGTGTAGCTGAAGGACAAGCTCAAGCTGAGTCAGATACATTAGCAGGTAATTTAGCCTTGATTAACGGAGGTGCAAAAATAGCTAGCACTTTATACGGTGCATCACAATCTGGTGCTTTTTCTGGCTTATTTGGTAAAACAACCAAAGGAGGACCTTAATTATGCCAATGGAAATAGTCCCAGGTACAGAAGTACAAACACAAGTAGGAGCAGTTAAAATGGATCCTGGCGCATTCCGCAGGGCTGCACTTGCTCGTGGTGATGTAGGCGGTACGATAGGCCAAGACGTAGGATCTATATTTAATCAAGTATCAGATCGTATGCAACAGTTACGTAATAGTACGTACATTGTAGATGCCGACAATAAGGTAAAAGAATTTAATCAAGCACAACAAGCTGCATTAGCTAAGAATCCAGATCCAACTACTTGGACTTCTACTTACAATGAAAACTTTAAACAGTTTAAAAATGAGTTGATGGCCAACCCTAAATACGGTCCTGAAGTACGCAATCACATTAGTAATATGCTTACTCAGTCTCAGGCTAATATGAACGTGCATTTCAACACGGCTTCTAACTTAGCTGAGATACAAGAGAATAAACGTGTGTTAATGAGAAACTCAGAACTGGCTATTAACAATTTTCAGAAAGATGAGGCCATAAAAGCTTATAATGTAGGTTTAAGTAACGGCGCACTTAATAAATATGAATATGCTGATTTGATGGCACAGTTACCTAAGCGATTAGATATGGCTGAAGTTAACAGTGGATTAGTTAATGATCCTATTCAGTTGCGCGAAAAGTTTAACGAAAAAGATAAAGACGGAAACTATTCCAATTTTAAAACTATCTTAGGCAAAGATAGAACGACTTTAAGTCGTCAAATAGAAGCTAGATTTAACTACAAACAAAACGAAAACGCTAAACAATTAAGTTTAGATTTAGCTAATGCTACCAATCTTACCACTTCTGAAAAAGTGGACATGATACAAAACCTAGCTAAGAATAAACAAGTAAACGAATTAGCAGCTCAAAACTTTACTCGTGCAGTTAACAAGCAAGACGAAGCATTTCAATTAGATATAGCTAACACTATTACTTCTTATGCGGATATGCTTATAACTCCTGGTGCTGCTAACAAAGATGATTATAAACAAGCGTTAACTGATTTTACGTTCTTATTAGAAGACCCTAAAGTACAAGATAAAGTTCTTAAGAGTTTAGATAATACTTACAATAAAGCTGTTAAACCAGAGACTGATGCTAAGAAGAAACTTATACAGTCTAATTTAACATACGGCATTAATAAAATTAAAGATCAAGCTGCTAAGTTTGGTTCAATGTTACCGATGCAAATAACGGCTACTGAAAAACCAAGAAGCGGTTGGGGATTAATAACCAATTTCTTTAAAGGTGAGATAGACCCAAAGTTTACAGGCACAAGATTTCAAGGTAATTTTAAAGACTTACAGAATCTTTATAAACGTGATCCTGTTACATTTGCTAGTGAATTTGGACAAGATGCTACTCCTGAAATGATATACAATGCGTATACCGAACACTTAAAAGATTCAGTAGATAATTTAACTAATTGGGCTAATAATCCACAAAACGAAAATGATGCTCAAGATCGTAAAAAGGTAGATGAACATATAAGTGCTATTATACGTCCATATATGCTCAACGTCACAAAGAAAGCTTTAGGCTTAGGTAATCCTGTGGTTTATCCATTATTAGGAGATACAACCAGTGATATAGCTGGTGCAATGTACGGACCTTCTTTTGATAAGAAAAGCCAACCTCCAGTAAATATATCTAGTAAAGAAGAATTTGATGCCTTACCTAAAGGCACTTCGTTTATATTTAATGGAAGATCTGGCGTTAAGAATTAACTATAATGCCATTTGATCCATTCCAATCTGGTTTAGCTACACCTGTAGAACAGAAACCTACTACGCCTCCTGCTAGTGGATTTGATCCATTTGCAACAGGTCAAGCAGTAGAACAGCCTGCTAACAAAGCACCTGCCAATCCTGCTGATAGAGTAGACTGGGTATCTAAGTTTAGTGGTACAGGAGTACAGCCAGGTGATCCTTCTTTAAATAAGGAAGCTATAGTTAATTCATATATACAAACTCAGCTTAAGGGCGTACCTACAGATTTTGTAGATAAAAATGCAGAATTGGCTCGTAATACGTATGCTAAAAATTACTTGCATTTACCTGGAGATAACTTTTCGGTAGATCAATTATATGATTCTATAGGTAAGAACATAGGCGTTAATGAAGTAACTAAACGCAATAACAATTTACCAGCTTGGTATGTAGGATTTACACATAACAATAATGGCGCACCTCTTTACGGGTCTTATCACAAAGATATGCCACCTATAAAGATTGATGAGTTTATGCCATTGTTTTGGCAATCAATCAAAAAGCCAATGTTGGTATTACCTGATGCTAAGAATGTGCCAGATTTACCAGAGTTAGGTATACAAAATCCAGCAGTGTGGGCAGGTGTATACAATGGAGTTAAGTCTGTGATGGAAGACTTTACATCGGTTACAGCAATAGGAACTCTTGGTGCTGGTGGAGAATTAGCTTTAGCTTCTAAAACAAGCGCAGTGGCAGGTACTGTTCTTAAGAGTATGCAAGGCGTATTTGCTGCTGCTGCTTTTATAACGGCAGCTAACGAAAACGAAGAACGTAAAAAGATATTTGCCAATCCTAATTCAACCACTGCTGACAAGGTTGCAATCACTACTAAACAAACTGCAAGCGTACTTACTGGTGTATTATTAAGTTTAGATTCATTACCACAGGCTAAACCTGGGCAATTAGAAACATTACCTTTATCTCCAGAATTACCTAGCGGCGCAAGACCTACACCTCCTAAACCTACAGGTCCATTTCCTTATGGCGAAGAGTTACAGCTTTTACCCCAAGCTCCGTTGTTAACTGTTGACCAATTACGAGGCTTAAGCGTTAAGGATTCTATTGCTGCATTAGATTGGGCTGCTAACAATGCACCTAGTGCTGCTGACATGATAGCTTATCAAAACGCTCATCAAGCGTTATTGCCATTAGCTGTTGATTTACCAGGTGATCCCGAGCCTAACAAAGAGCCTACAAAGTTAGAACCTGCAAAAGCAGAAGAAGATAAAAACTTAGGTGAAGTTAAACAAGAAGCAGGCGACTTAATTGCAGCACCTAAAGACGAGATAGAAGTTTCGCGTAATCAAATACGTGAGATACAAGATGCTTTAGAGGCTTCTGTTAATCCTAAGCCTATGGAGCTTATAAGGACTGCTAGTGATGAGCCTACTGCTTTAACAGATGACGATAAAGCTGAAGTTGACACTCTTAACAAACTAAACGAACAAGAGAAATTAAGCGTTACTGATCCAATGGAAACGCAAGCTCAAATACAAGAGCTTGTAGACGATACAGCAGAAAAGACTCAGAACGTATTTGAAGCGTTAAACGAAGCTTTATACTTAGCAGGTTCTTTTGAAGACGATACGTTATCTAGAACAAGATCCAAGTACACGCCTTTAGAAAAAGCTAAATTACAAACAAAGGAAACTAAGTTAAAATTAAAAGAAACTGTAGCTAAACTACGTTCCGTATTAGGCGATAAGATAGCCAACATAGAATTAAATATGGATTGGCAATTAGCTAAGCAAAAATACTTCTTGAAGAAAGCTGCACAAGAAAAGATTGCTGAATTAGAAAACGAACACGTTAATAAGATTAATGAGCTTAAAGCTAAGTATCAGGATCAGTTAACTAATTTGCGTTATAACAAGAATGCAAAATTAGATGAGCTTAGAGCGCAAAAGGATGCACGGTTTGCTGAGTATCAATCCCGTACTAAAGAAAACTTAAAAAACTTAACAGCCATAGATAAACAAGGTAACATTAATTATGATGTGTTACGTAGGAATCTAATGGATGTAGCTAACCGTTTACCTGCCAAAAGCCGTGGTAAGTTTGTAGAAGCTATTACTGATGCTCTCAAACGTCCATCATTGGGCAAGAGTTCTGAAGGTATGTATGCCAAAACATATGATGTTACATGGCGTATGTTGCTTGAGTTAGATAAGGTGCAAAAGCAAAACCTCGTAGATCAAATCAACAACACTATTAAAAAGTCTTTAGATAGCCCTAGCGTAGACGTTATGGCTAAACGTAAGATTAGAGAATCGTTGAATCGTGTAATTAGTAATAATCCTCAAGCAACGATTGATAGCTTTGGCGGACAACCATTAGCTGAAACTAATGCTGTAGACTTAGCCAATTTCAATGTAGAAATGATTAGTCAAACAAAGGCTAAAGATCTTCCTATATCAGTATTACAAAGCCTATCTGATAGAATAGAAATGTTACAGAAAGCTGGCAGAAGATTGGTTAAAATGCGTAAGTTCCAATTTCAAGCCTTACAAGATGAGCTTAAATCCAAAATATTATCTGGTCCGTCTGATCCTATTAACAAGGTTAAAGAAAAGATGGTATATGGCATAGAAGCCAGCGATGAAGAGAAACTAAAGATTAAGACTCAAAACGCTATTGCTAGATCAATAGCTATGGCAAAAGACTTTAATAGACAGTTCTTAACTACCGACATTATAGGCAATATGTTAGAGGGCTTGCCTAAAGATAATTACGGACAATTAAGTCGTTATTTAAAAGGCACGTTAGATTTAGCGTATAACTCAGAGCTTAATCTTTATAGTCAATTTAGCAGTCCTATTAAACAAGTGTTACAAAAGTATCCAAGTTTTACAGAGGATGAAGCCTATCGCATAGGCATATATGGTATTTTGCAACAAGAAGGCGGATTACAGAGACTTATTGATAGTGGGCTTACTGCAAAGCAAGCAACCGATATATCTCTTACTAATAAAGAAGCTGAGATGTATATAGCTATACGTAACGCTTTTGATTCGGCTTTACCAGTAATTCAAAAAACTCATTACGTTTTAAACAATCAAGAGTTGACGGCGGTTAAGAACTATTGGCCTTTAATTAGAGACTTTGCAAAGACTCCTGTTAGCCCAACTAAGAATTTAGCTAAAGCTAAAGAAGGAGCTGAAATTGAATATGCTGACCTTATTAAGAATAACGATTCTATGGTTCAGTTAATAGAGGACGTAACAGGCTTTAGACGAACTAAGACTGAAAAAGGATTTACTGTAGAACGTATACAAGATGCAACGGGTGCAGTTAAACTTAATGGTATTGAGGTAGCTTTATCTCATTTAAAACAAGCTGCACACTTTGTAGCACAACAACCAGATTTAACAATGCTGGCTAATATTGTAGCTAGTAAAGAGTTTGCTGCCAAGTATGGCGATCTTGGGCAAAAGTATTATTTAGATTTGTTGGATAGTGTCGCTAGAGATGCAGATCCATCGTTATCTACAAGATCACGTTTCATAGATCATTTAGTACGTAACATCAATCAAGGTGAAATTAGCTTTAGGTTTATAGGCCAATTAAAGCACTTACCTAATGTTGTATTTACGGCTAAGAATGTTAACCCAGATATAATGTTCTATGCAGTAGAGCGTTTAAATGATCCTAAGGTAAACGACTTCTTAATAAAGAACTTTGCTGAAGTAGCTACAAGGCGTACAGCAGAAGTATCCGTTGAAGAAATTATGCAAAAGGACTTCCTCAAGAAAGCTAGCACTAATGCTTTCTATGTAGAATCCAAGATTGACCAATTACATGGTAACGTAGCTGCGATAGGTTCAGTAATGCAACAGTATCGTGACATGGGATTAGATTGGAAAAACTTTACTGATTTACCATTACCTGAAGACGTTCAAAAGAAAGCTTTAAGAATAGCTAGAGAATCTGTTAACAGCATTTTACGTAAAGACTTACCTTTTGCTATATCACGCGGTACTATTACAGGTGGCCATATGTCTTACGCAAGGGCGTTTACGGCATTCCAAGGTATCATGTATAAGAACTATTCCATGATGCAAAGAGACCTATTGCTCAAGGGTGTAAGCAAAAAAGATATGGGTCAAGTAATGGGGCAAGTTCTTTTATATTCTTTATATGTAATAGGCGTTTCTGCTGTAGGCTATATTAGCAAAGAAGTTTATCATACGCTGTTTGGTTCAAAAGAACCAGAAGGACTAGTTTCTGAAGCTACAAATGAAGCTTTACGATTAATGCCAGCTAGTAATGTGTTGTTAGCTGCTAAGCATAATGAAACTGGAATACCAGCATTAGATTTACCTATTCGTACATATAAAAATATTAACGATTTGATAAGTCAAACGAATGCTAGTGGTAAGCCATTAAGTCCTAAACAAAAGGACAGGTTAGTATTGCAAGGTATAACCAACTTAGGAGTTGTTGGAGGAGTACCTGCATCTGGTGAAATAGGTAGAGCACTTACTCCAGAAACTGGAAAGAAGCCAGGTACAAGGTCGGTTAACCCTAGAGATATTAACCAGCGTTTTAGGTATATTAATCCTAACGCATCAGATTTACCATGAGCAGCCCATTCCCAGATGAAGTAGAATATGACATGAACATGGCTGAGACTGGCCGTTGTGGTTGCCTTATTCCCCAAATTGATGATGACTCATCAGGAGATCCCGACTACGATGAC
>Ga0214167_1001094_pt1 | contig 11543 bp, 24 predicted proteins | sample TroBogypolimnion_45_FD_153006 | JGI IMG/M metagenome (GOLD analysis project Ga0214167, IMG submission 153006) | Freshwater microbial communities from Trout Bog Lake, WI - Practice 18AUG2009 hypolimnion v3 | ecosystem: Environmental > Aquatic > Freshwater > Lake > Hypolimnion/Profundal zone ... | reverse complement strand
GGTAAAGACGTGTCCGACATTGTGGGTGACATTGGTAAGAACTTAGGTGCGTTCTTTACCCACCAGGAATCGTTTAAAGAGGCCGAGAAGGAGGCAAAGAAGAAGCCTCTAAGCAAAGGTATGTCTATCAACGAGGAGGCCATGAACCGCATTCTACGCCAGCAACAGCTGGAGCAGATGGAGACCGATCTTAGAGAGATGATCATCTATCAAATAGGTATGCCTGGTCTCTGGAGTAAGTTTGTAGAGATGCGGGAGATTGTCCGCAAAGAGAGAGAGAAAGTAGAGCGTGAACAAAAAAAGCCCTTGAGGAGGCTGCCAGAAAGAGACGGCAGTTTATCGACAAATGGCAAGTTCGTGGAGCGTTATTGGCTGGCTGCTTTGTCCTCTTGACCGTCTTCTCTGCCCTCATGTATGCTATTCATGTTGACTACGAAAACAGTAAGAATGGAGTTCACAGATGAGTTGGATTGAAAGTATTGCACCCACGATTGCATCTGCACTAGGAGGTCCACTTGCTGGCCTGGCAGTTGAGGCGGTCTCTAAGGCTATTGGTGTTGACCCTAATCAGGTACAGGACACCATCAACTCTGGCAAACTGACTGCTGATCAGATAGCCCAGATTCAGGCTGCAGAGGTACAGCTCAAGTTAAAAGCTCAAGAGATGGGCTTGAACTTTGAAGAACTGGCGGTACAAGACCGTAAATCAGCCCGTGAGATGCAAACAACCACACGGTCATGGATACCCCCACTCTTGGCAATTATCATCACTGTGGGCTTTTTTGGCATCTTGGTGGGCATGATGTCGGGTAAGGTCACCAGCAGTGATGCACTCATGTTGTTGCTGGGTAGTTTAGGTACTGCCTGGACTGGAGTGATTAGTTTCTATTTTGGCTCATCTGCATCTAGCCAGAACAAAGATGCATTACTTCATCAGAGTACACCCGCAAAATGACATTACTCACAGAACACTTCACGCTAGAAGAGCTGACTTATACTGACCACAGAGAGCTGGATAACACCCCTAGTGAGTATGAGAAAGCCAATCTTATGCGTCTTGCAGAATTCTTAGAACAAGTTAAATACGTACTCTATGACAAGCCTATCATGGTCAACAGCGCGTTTCGGTCAAAAGCCGTGAATGATGCGGTGGGCAGTAAAGACACTAGCCAACACAGACTAGGATGTGCAGCAGATATAAGAGTTCCTGGTATGACACCAGACCAGGTTGTTCAAGCCATTATCAACAGTGAGCTACAGTATGACCAAATTATTCGTGAGTTTGACCGTTGGACTCATATATCTGTGCCTAATAGTCCTAATGACAAACCTAGACTACAAAAGTTAATTATCGACAAACAAGGTACAAGATTGTATGCCTGATAACTCAGAAGTCTTACAAGCCATGTCGGATACACCACCAATACTGGATACGATTGCCCAGCAACAAGGTGCGGGTATATTTGAGACTGCACAGAAACAATTTCCTTACCTGGCAGACAAAGACATTGCCTACCGCTTTGCGCCCCAGGCTGCAGCAGACCCTAGCTATCAGTCAGAAACCTACAGAGCAGAAGACATACCAGACTGGGCAAAAGGTAGACAAGCAGCCATTGAAGTCTACAACCCTAAGGTTAGCCCAGCTGATTTGTTGGCTGAATATGTGAGTCATGTTGCCAGGTTTGATGACCCCCGTATTGCACCTTTGTATCAACAGTTTGCACAAACCTTTCAAACTCCTGAGATGCAAACCAGATTGCGCCAGGACTATCAAGAAGAACAACCTACAGAAGATGGCAAACCAACGCCATTTGAGACATATGTAGAAATGAACCGCATACCCGCTTATATGCGTGGATATGCGTTTCAACAATGGCCTCAAGACTTTGCTACAAGAGTGCTCAGTCCTCAACAACAAGACTATCTCAATCAGATACGTTCAATAGTGGGGTACAAACCAAAATGACTAGGAAACAAGGTCCATCACTATCAGTAGGACGAGGAGAGAAACTCCCAGTGTCCAAAGGGGGAGGCTTGACAGCCAAAGGACGAGCAAAGTACAACAAAGCAACAGGCTCAAAGCTAAAAGCACCCCAAAAGTCAGGACCAAGACATAAATCATTTTGTGCTCGCAGTTCTAGTTGGACAGGAGAAAGAGGGCGTGCTGCCCGTAGGAGGTGGGGATGCAGATGAAAACACCAAAAGCAAAACGTGGTTTGTACTACAACATCAATAAGAGACGCAAAGCGGGGTTACCAGCCAAGAAACCAGGACAGGCTGGCTACCCTACTAGGGCAGCCTTTAAAGCGGCTGCTAGAACCGCTAAAAAGCATTAAGGAGCGGGTAATAGGCCACCCTCAAAGAGGTATGTGCCAAAGTGCCCCAGCTGCGCCCACGGTGCTGCCCATACCTTCAGACCAGCCTCTCTAGCCTTCCAGCAGAAGAAATAGTCCTCGGACAGCAGTCTCTCTGTGCCTGGTTCAATAGCACAGGCAAAGTATTCTGTGATCCACTCTTGCTGTTCTACGCCTTGGCCTATAAAGCCTACGTCATTCTTGTACTTGTTGACCACTTTCTTCATGCGTTCAAAAGTCCTTCTCTTGATCAACATGAACCCAGTACCGCCATTAAAGATTTCCACAGGCTTATCCACAGGCACAGTCACTGACCCTTGATAGTCTTTGAGGTTGATCACTAGAGACCCTGTACGGTTCTTCCACTGGTCTACGGGTACGCCTTCTGCAGCTGCTTGTGCGACCCCAGCCCAGTTAATCTCCTTCTTAGGGTAAATGCCACAGATGATGTCCTTGTCAGACTTGATCATCTTCACAATGTCACCTGGGTGAAACTTGATGTCTGCGTCTATAAACATCAAGTGTGTGTACTGCTTGTTGGTCATGAAAGTATGCGCTAGAGCGTTCCTACCACGCTGTATGAGGCTTTCGTTAAACATGGCAGAGAACCCCATGCTAATACCGTTCTGCTGCAGTGCGTGGCCTAGAGTAATTAGGGACTGGGTGAAGTAACCTGTACACATACCACCGTACATGGGGGTGGCTACGAACACGTTGATCTTCTTCTCTTTCTTCTCTGCTTTCACTTCTGTCACTTCTTTTTTCTTACGAGTTGCCATGATTTTTCTCCTTTAGTTTAGATTCAATGTCTCTAGCAAAGTCATCCATCCACGCTCCATACACAATTCGCCATTCATCACATATTGGTTTTAAATCTTCTTCTGTCAGTCCTACCCATGTGTGTTGTGTTGTGGGTGGGGTGTGCTTTTCAGCAGAAAGGTAATTAAACCCCTCCCACGCGCTCGTTATGTAATCAGGCATGAAACCCTTGCGCTCGGCGTAATCAAGTGCCTCAACAAGTGCGTCAAAACCAACGACTGTTCTTCGCTCCCATCCCTCCGGAATTTCAGGGTCGGATGTCTGCGGGCCAACATACATGGGAATCGTATGAATTTCATCGTCTGGTCGTTTTGTCGTCCAAGTGATGTGACCGTATTCCACATCAAGAAAGGCCCAACCCACAGGCTCTGGTTGTGCCAGTGCTTCTTCGCAGGCTTGAATTGCCGCATTTGTTTTTGAAAGTTGACAATCTTCCATAGCATCCAGCGCCAAGCGTAGGGCTTCGTCTTTAGTCATGTGTTCTTCTCCTTCAGTTTGGCTTCAATGGCTCGGGCATAGCTTCGCCGCGCATCCCAAACTTGTGTTTCGTGTGTCTTGTCGATCTCCTCATCCGTCAGACCTACCCATGTGCGTTGTGGTGCAACATAATTTGGCCCCGCCATGTGTTCGTGGAATTGCTCCCACGCCACAGGCGCATCTTTTGTTTCTAGTGCTTCTTTAATAATTTCAATAGCCTTGATGCGTTTGTCGTAGTCAAAATCAGTCAACGCATTTAATGCAATTTGTAATGCTTCTTTAGTCATGTTTAACCTTTCTTAGTTAGGAAAAGGCATACTGTGGATTACGGGGGTATGCCAGCTCCCGTCCTAACTCCCAGGATTGCCCTGGAGTTCGCATCCACTGCTGTGTTGGTGGGACGTGCGGGGATCGAACCCACGACAAACGGATTAAAAGTCCGCTGCTCTACCATCTGAGCTAACGTCCCTCTTTTTGTCCGTCTTTGAACCCTTCTGAGTAGGCTAGTGTCCACAGTTCTTGCAGACTCATGTTGATGAACCTCACGAGATGTCTTCTATTCTCAGCACATATTTGCCCGTCTTCAAAGACTTTCTCCACCCGTGGACGTGTATCTTGATGTTGGCTTTCCTCACCCATGAGATGGTCTCACTTTCTTGTATCTTCTTGATTCTTGTGGACACTGCACTGGCAGTCACTTGCACCGCCAGTACCTCATTCTCTTTAATGGCTAACAGATCGCACCACCCCCAGAGGTCCTGTCTAATGCGTGCAAATGGATTCCAGTGTTCAACAATGCTGACTAGGTAACCCTCTTCCCGCAAGTAGGCCAATGACCTCTGAGTTGGTGAAATCTTCTTAGTTGCCATCAGATTTTGTTTTCATCAAGCCTATGGTCACCGCACCAATCGGTTATAAAGACAACTGGATAGCCTCCCATTGTTGGAGAATGTCTTCTACAACGCCCAACTTCTTTTTGGTCAGTTGAGACGGAATAGGCAACTTTTCTAACAAACCAAATACAAGTTTTGCATTTCATAGATTCTGAACGGTGAATCCAGGGGTCTTTGTTTAATGTTTCTTTTTCCATAATTTACTCCTAGAATGGCACGTCATCATCAGCTGCTGCAGCCTTTTTAGCGTAACCAGGAGTCACCTCACGGTCTTGCATCTTCACGCCTTGTTCTTGCAGACGTTTCTTTTTCAACCAGTTGTCTTCTTTAATGCTGAGTAGTGTGTTACCTCTGGAGGTATCTTTCTTCCATGCACCCAAATAGAGTTTCTCCCCACGTTTATAGTCCATCTCTAGGAGGACGTAACCAGAGTAGTCTGGTGACATTTCGTGTTTACGGTCAGAGACTTCATTCCAGTACATGACACCTTTGCCATGTTGTTCTGGATAACCTCCTACGTTTATTTTCTTATCGTATGGCATTGTCTTCTCCTTAAATATCTATAGTTTCTGCGTTTGTGGGAATGTGAGTTGCTGGGTCTACACCAGCCTGGGAGATAGCACTTCTGAGTAGGATGCGTTGGTGGCTGCTGAACTTGTCTACCACCATCTGATTCACTACATGAAGAGACATGATCTTGTCAGTCTTTTCCTGTACCTTCAGTTTGGCACTGCTGTTAATACGCTCTACAAGGCCTTTATAAGCCTCTATCCACTCTTCTGGTGTGTGCCAGGCACTGTGTGCTTCTTCTAAGTTCGGGACGAATAGAGGCCATTCTGCGTCTTGCTGTTCTTGTACCACTTCTTTAATGACCTCAACTGGAGTCGGTGGTACAGCAGACTGCTCTTGTCTGGAAGGTGTGAAATCCTGTACTTCTTCAGGCGTGTAGACACCGACAACGCAGCCTGGATAGACCGATCTGATACCCTCAGAGACGCACCTAGCACGCAACATTGCCCTGGGATAATTGCGCCAGTTATCCTTGTTTGCAATACCAATGAGTTTGGCCTTTGCGAGTGTCCAGGTGACTTCAAGGCTGCCTCCCGCTGGATGGCTAAATACTCCCGTGACTTGCTCATCCTCGTATACCTTCCAATTAACTGCACCACCCGCCTGTTGAAAGCGGGCCAACATTGCGTCTGCTTTCAAGGCTGGACGGCCTTGGATGACGTGGTAGTCCCGCATGGCGATGGCGGGGTGTAAGTCTTCTGCCTGGCACAGTAGCATGATTGCCATTGCCTCTTGTGGGTTTTTGAACCCAAACATCTTTGACCCAGCTGCTACTTCAGCCATCGTCTGGATGTCATTCAGGGGTATTAAGTTGTTGCTCATTAGGTTTGCTTTCGTTAAAAGTTAGGAGTGCGTCTGCGAGTGCAAACGAGGAGGCTGCAATTTCTTCTACAGTTGCAAATTTAGAGTAGGCATAGGAGACCATACCAGAGGCTATGTGTGTTGCCACCCAGAGACGGGTTTCTATCCCGTCATGCTGGGTCACCAGGCCACTTGTGGGATTGCGGTGTAGAAAGGGGTAGACTTTATTCATGATAGTCCCTGTGAACCCAGACGGTCATCTTGTCACGAGTTGTACCAGCGTCCACAATGAGACCCTTCTTCACCAGCTCTGCACGCCTGGAGCGATATGTACTCTTGTGTGTGTTGAAATAGATGTTTAACTGTTCGTCATTAAAGCCTAAGTAACCACGATCTTGAGCGTAATTGAGGACCTTCTGCTGGATGTCTGTGATCTTGTCTAACAAGCCTTCTGCAGCCTGTCTGGAGGTGACTGGGTCTGTTCTTCTGTATTTGGTAAACAGATCATGTTGGTAAGGGTTAAAGTCCATCATGATGCTTTCTCCATCAAGTGACTGTAATGATGTTTGAAAGAGTTGTAGTGATAACCACAAAACCACAGCTCATGTTCACCGTTGGGTGTTTCTTCAATAAAAGACTGTAAAGCCTCTTTATTGCATTGTTGATCTGGTCTTGTGGACATATATGCCTGGCATCTCTTTTCTTCAGACAAACCAGTGCCGTGACAATGAGGACAATTTGCCTCTGTAATCGTGTAGGTGTATTTAGTCTTTTTCATTTGACTAAAAACCTTCTGCTACCAGGCACAGGACGGATGAACTGCTCATAGATGTCAGGCATGGATTGCTGGAACAACTTAGAGTCGAACTTCATGCTGGCCTTTGCGTTCTTCCAAGTGGCTAACACTTTGTTGTCTATGCTTACAAGTGTGCCCTTGTCTTCCATATAACCTTGAATCATGGTCTGCAGCTGTGCCTCCTGTGCCTCCAGAACCTTGATTTGATCCTTAATGTTGGCTAGGGTACTACAGGCCATTTCTACGCTCTGTGAGGCCGTTTTAAGGCTTTCTGTAGACGTTGGGAACATCACTTTAGTTTGTTCCAAATCTTCTGGGGGGTATGGGCTATTTGTCTGTACTCGTGCCCAGACTTCAGCCAGTTGCCACAGGAGTTCTGTTTTCATCTGTTCTGTGACGTGCACGGGAAACAGCTGCAGCTCCTGTCCACCAAAAAGGACAGCCAGATAAACCTTCTCGCAACCGTACACCAGTGCCTCGTGGATGCACTGTGCCATATCTGCGGGTGGGATCAAGCCTGGTTCAAACTTGTTGCGGACTGCTGCGTTGTAGTTCTTGCATTCGACCAGGATGGTCTCACCGTCTTGTTTGCCCACAAAGTCAAAATGTGACTTTAGCCAAGGTTCTGTAGGATGCGTGAGTGCATCTTCTATTTTCTCCAAATTAACCTGGAGGCGTTCAGATGCAAGTCTACCTATGACAGGTTCAAAGACATGGCCCATCTGGACTGCCTCAATGTCAGAGAGATCAGGAATAGGCATTTGGCCTGTTTTGGTCAAGATGACCTCGTTGGCCTTGCCTTGTGCGATGCGCCTGGAGTCTCCAGACCACATGGCTGAGTTGCGTGTTGCGGGAGAGAAATCACTCATGTTTGTGCCTTTTAAGGAAAGTTAGGAATATGTGGACTAGCCACAAAGTGGATTATACATATAGATGATTAGTCTGCAAGTAAATCTTTAACCTCCTTTTTGTTCGTGTTGATCGTGGGCGCAACTGTGGGCAATGTGTCCACTTGCTTATGTGTGCGTTTGTATCTCTTGATCAAGAGATCAACCTCATTTATCCTGGTGTACAACACCCCAGTGGCCTGTTGTTTGTACAACTTAGCCAGCTGTACACGTCTCTTTTGTAGAAGTTCAATCATGTGTGTGCCTTTTAAAGGTTACATGGGGGTCTAAGAGGGGGAAAACTAATAAACTTAAAAACACACCAGAGGCTGGGTGCTTGTTTCCAATAGGAAAACCACCAGAGAAAAGTACCCTGTGGATAACTTTTTTTCTAGTCAACAACCTCTCGGTTGGACACTCTCGTTTATCTAAGTTACTAAACATCTTGTTTAGCCCCCGTTGTCGCTACCCCGAGGTTGCCCAGGAGGTACAAGCAGAGTTCACTACGTTTATCAGAGTCGGTCGTGTCTACCTTCTCTAGGGTCTGGTGGTCTAACCCCGTTAAACGAAATATATCAGATGTTGTCCTGTCCCCAATTTTTTTTAACCTGTCCCCAATTAAATATTTTTGAGGACATTCAGGACAGCTAATTGAATGACAAACCCCTAAGCGTTCACAGGCCGTCATGGTAGGTATACGAACAAGGCCAGAGCAATAATGCCTATCGCAACCAGGATCAATGTGAACACCAGCTCCTCGTCTTCTTTCTGTTTAACCTCATAAAGGTTGTAGTCTAGGTGACCTGGAAAAGCCTCTGGAAGTGTCCTGGCGAACCGTTGTGTAGTGTGGTTACCGTCTTGCCATGTTTTAAACTTGATCATGTATTTCTCCTGAAGTTGATTAGGTGATTATGTGACGAGTCACTTTGTTGTGTCAAGCAAAGTTGTATGTATAATACATAGTAATAGGGAGACGTACATCTAGTTGAAGATCAAGGTGTGTGGCTATATAGTTAACAGGGTATCTGATAGGGTAGGGAGAACAGGAGAAGGGTGGATACCACTACTCGTTCTCTGTTGTAAATCTTCCCCCAAAAGGCGGTCTCGATGCCTCTTCCCTCACTCAGCTGGGGGTCTCGATGCTGGTGGTCGTACGCATCAGAATAACTTAACATAACGCCTGTTGTATCAAATTGAACTGGATTTTGGGTAAGTTGGTAAGTGCTTACTCACATTTTTGTATGTTAGTGAGCGGTCACTTCATGGGGACGGAGGGGGTGGAAAGTGTGACCCCCACTTCTCGCCCACCCCAAAAAAATTATGTGTTTCTGTGGCTTTGCAGTTGCCACTTTGAGGCTATGTGAGCGTGTGCTTGCATGGCCTCTTTTTTTATGTATACTCAGGGTTATCTGACGAGGTGTAGAGTATGCAAAGAATAGAGATAGTAAAAGGTGTAGAGATGCCTAGTCCAAAAGTAATCTTTGATTACCCCTATGAGGAGATGGACGTGGGGGACTCGTTTGCTGTTCCGGTGGAGTATCGGGACAAGGTTTATAACGCCAACTACAGGGCGGGGAAGAGGCTGGGGTACAAGTTCACTTGTAAGAGTAACGGGAACACATTGCACGTTTGGAGGGTAGCATGATGGGTGGAAAGGTAAAGGCGTTGGCTCACGAGGAGTTCACCCTGGTGGGCAGCCACAAGATCACGGCTACAGACTTGCTGGACCAGTACATGATCTGGAGACTCAAGGACACCATGAGTGACTGCGAGGCTTACATGGAGCTGGAAGACATCAAGCTGGCCTGTAGGGTGCTGCTGAGGTTTATGGGGGAAGACGTTGGGTAATCTGCTCTGGGAAGAAGAAGACGAACTGAGGGCACGGTGTCGTGTCTTGTGGGAGAGTCTTGTCCAGGTGCAGAGAGAGAAGAATAAATTGGTAGCAGAGGCATATGGGTATGGATTTGCAGAAGGATATGCAACAGCAGTTGTACGCATCTCGTGTGAAACTCAGGAAGGAGATGCAACGTGCCCTCGCTTGCATTAGTAAACCGAGTAAGAGGAAGTTGGCTGCAGAGTGGAAAAAGACGTACAGCGAGTTGTTTTACAAAGAGTTGATCAGCTGTGCCAAGAACAAAGAAGTGCGACTAGAGATTGCCAGGTGGGATGACGAAAGAATGGGGAAACCTGAATGAACAAAATAGCAGTGATCACGCCTTATTACAAAGAGAGTTTAGAGACGTTGAGTAAGTGCATGACGAGTGTGGGTCACCAGACGCACAATCATGTGTATCACTTCATGGTGGCAGACGGATATCCTAATGAGGTGGTGGAGAAGTTGTCCTGGATCAAGCACATCACATTACCCAACAGTGCTGATTTTGGAGACACACCCAGAGGGGTGGGGGCTGCGGTAGCGTCTGCACAGGGGTACGACTACATTGCCTTTTTGGATGCAGACTGTTGGTATGAACCCAATCACCTAGAGACAATGTTGGGGGTCATGAAGGAGGCCAACGTGGACGTGGTGACCTGTCCTAGAAACCTTTACAGAGAAGATGGCTCGTGGATGTGCGTGGACGAGGAGTCAGACGGGTATGACTTTAATGATACCAACTGCTATTTGTTTGGGCCTACAGCGCACCACCTGGCACGCAACTGGATGTTCAAGAGTAGAGCTGACTGTGCGGTAGGAGACCGTCATATGTGGGCAAATGTCAAGGCTCATAATGTCAGGGTAGCCAGATCATTAAAGCCTACTGTGAATTACTCGACTAGGGTAGTGCAGCACTACAAGGCGGTAGGAGAAGTGCCACCCGTTGATTCACAAATGATCATGATGACAGACAAGACAGTAGAGATTTATAAACTAGCCAGGATGATTTACAAATGATGCAACCCCAGATTCACTGCTTACACTGGCCTAATGTAGACCGCAAGATTGTGGCTGCACACAAAGAAACCTGTGAGCATTTAGGCTTGACGGTGAACTACACAGAACAAGAGATACCCCACGGGATTTGGATGGACAACATCATGATGTCTAGCATGGCAGAGGTGAAGTTGTTTCTGGACATTGATTGTGTGCCACTCAACAAAGAGATTGTGGACAAGGCTATCTCGTTTGCCCTGAACAACAAGAGCATGGTGGGGATTGCTCAGGTGAGCAACCACATAGCACCCTATTCACATATCTATGCAGCCCCCGCCTTCTTTGCCATTCACAGAGACATCTGGGATGATATGGGCAGACCCTCATTCTGCGAGAATGAGACGTGTGATGTGGGCGAGAACGTCAGCTATGCTGCAGAGATTTACAAGGTCAAGTACAAGACTCTTTATCCAACCCACTACTTCAAGACCCCAGAAGAGGGGGCGTGGGACTTGCATACCTACGGGAAGTACGGGATAGGCACTCACTTTGAAGGCGGGGTGTTTCACTTGTACCAGGGCAGAATGCCCAACAATGCAACTTTGTTTCACAACATCTGTAAGGGCATCAGGAACAACACGTTTGACTACAACAATATGTTGCCCTGTAGAACACCCCTATGAACTTCAACCTCCAGCAGTTCTACAAGTTCTGTAGTGAACTCAAGATTGAGACCAAGGAAGAGGGTCTCAAGAAGATGGGCAAACTTCTGGGGACTCAATCGTATGTGATGGGTGAGATCGACAAAGGGTTAAAAGAAGATGTCCACTTTTTCGTCATACTCAAGGGAAGGCAGCTGGGGATCACCACAGTGTCGTTGGCATTGGATTTGTATTGGCAGTTCACACATCCTGGGTGGCAAGGAACACTCGTTGCAGATACAGAAGAGAACAGGGATATGTTCCGCTCAACACTGGGAATGTACATTGAGGGTCTACCCAAAGAGTACAAGATTCCGCTGGTGGCCCACAATCGCAACCAAATGGTCCTCAAGAACAGAAGTCGTATTTTCTA
>Ga0214167_1001074_pt1 | contig 11706 bp, 11 predicted proteins | sample TroBogypolimnion_45_FD_153006 | JGI IMG/M metagenome (GOLD analysis project Ga0214167, IMG submission 153006) | Freshwater microbial communities from Trout Bog Lake, WI - Practice 18AUG2009 hypolimnion v3 | ecosystem: Environmental > Aquatic > Freshwater > Lake > Hypolimnion/Profundal zone ... | reverse complement strand
CTTATTTGCATTTTAGACTATCTTTGTGGGTGTTTTTTATTGTTTTGGAAATAGTAACCTGAAAGTCTATAATCGGACGTAATTAATTAAGGGGATAGAAATGATTGAAACACTAACATTAACCGTTACTGACATGAAATGTGGTGGATGTGAAGCTAATATTACAGAAAAGCTTAAAGCTATTTCAGGCATTATTTCAGTTACCGCATCGGCTAAAAACAATGAAATTAGCCTTGAATATAATAATGAACTCACTGACATCGACACGATAAAAGCAACTATTATAGCCGCCGGTTTTGGGGTATAAGTCCCACCCATTTAACACACCACAAAGGTAAAGGTCATGAGTACAGAAAATATTACTAATGAGATACGCCTATCGATTTTAGGAATGCGTTGTGCCGGCTGTGTTAGCGCTATTGAAGGGGCTTTATCGGCAGTCGAAGGGGTAACCGCTGTCAGCGTCAATTTTGCTGATCACACAGCAACCGTTAAAGGCCAAGCAAACCCTAATGCCTTAAAACAAGCAGCTAAAGAGGCCGGGTTCGATGCTGCAGTTATGGAAGGTATTGAAGACCCCTCTGAACAAGAAGCTCAAGAAATACAGCGCTATCGATCCTTAATGAAAAAAGCCTCTATCGCCGGTGCTTTTGGTGCTTTTTTAATGGCCGCTGAACATTTTAGTTGGCTGCCTGAAATCGGATCAGCGACTGGACTATGGCTTTGGCCAGAAATCGCCTTACTCACCTTAGCGGTATTAATTTATTCTGGCTGGCATTTTTATAGTGGTGCTATTAAATCGCTTAGCCTAAGACAAGCCAACATGGATACTTTGATTGCGCTAGGAACAGGTTCAGCATGGCTATACTCTTGCATAGTGATTGATTATGCAGATACCTTACCTACGTTAGCTAAGCATGCCTATTTTGAAGCCGCTGTTGTCATATTAGCTTTTATTAATCTAGGCACAGCTTTAGAAACCTTAGCTAGAGGCAAAACATCGAGTGCTATTCGGCAATTGATCGGTTTACAACCTCGCACTGCACGCGTTATCAGAAATGCAGAGGAAATCGACATCCCCATCGAACAAGTGGGTTTAGGTGATATTTTACGTGTCAGACCCGGTGACAAAATTGCAATCGATGGTATTTTATTGGAAGGTCATTCCACTATTAATGAAGCTATGTTGACCGGTGAGCCGATACCTGTAGAAAAAATAGTTGGATCTGAAGTCATAGCCGGCACTATCAATCAAACTGGTAGTTTTCTATTTAAAGCAACGCGTATAGGTCGAGATACCGCCTTAGCGCAAATTGTTATGAGCGTTAGACAAGCTCAAAATAGTAAACCTAAAATAGCTCGCTTGGCTGATAAAATCTCAAGCATTTTTGTACCAGCTGTGCTCATTATTTCAGCCCTAACTTTCTTCATGTGGCTTACATTTGGGCCGAAACCTTCACTAGGCTATGCTTTTGTCACCTCTATGACAGTCTTAGTGATTGCTTGCCCCTGTGCATTAGGCTTAGCAACCCCAATTTCTGTGATGGTAGCCATCGGCAGAGCCGCCCAATCGGGCATATTAATTCGTAAAGGTGATGCGCTACAAACTGCAGGAAAACTAAGTTGCTTAATTCTCGATAAAACCGGCACAGTGACTGAAGGAAAGCCTATCGTTTCAAGCATAGTAGCCATCGATGATTATTCTGAAGATCAAATCTTACAATGGGCTGCAAGCCTAGAATCTGGTTCTGAACATCCTTTGGCTGCAGCTATATTAGCCGCAGCCGCCAATAGACAGCTTACGCTAGATAAAACTCAAGGATTTTTAGCAATACCCGGCTTTGGTGTAACGGCGACCATCAATGAACAACAAGTGTTATTCGGCAATAAGGCCTTGATGGATAGTAAAGGCATCAAATTTACTCGTTACAACAATAAATTAGAAAAATTGTCTGCTCTAGGTCAAACACCGATGTTGTTAGCAGTAAATGATAAAGTCGTCGGTATTATTGCTGTCTCTGATCCTATAAAGAAAGATTCAGCTCTTGCAGTACAGCACCTTAAAGAGCTAGGGCTGCGTATTATTATGGTGACTGGCGATAATCAAATAACGGCCCATGCTGTTGCTAAACAGGCTGGTATTTCTGAAGTGCGAGCCCAGGTATTACCTCAAGACAAAGCAGCTGTAGTTCTGGAATTACAGCAACAAGGTGAAATCGTAGGAATGGTCGGCGATGGTATCAATGATGCACCAGCATTAGCTCAAGCTAATGTAGGTATGGCTATAGGTACTGGCACCGACATTGCCATTGAGAGTGCTGATATCGTAATACTGCAAGGCTCGTTGTTAAAAATTCCTGAGGTGATTGCCTTGTCAAAAGCAACGGTTATTAATATAAAACAAAACCTAATCGGGGCTTTTTTTTATAACACCATCAGTATTCCTGTCGCAGCTGGTTTGCTATATCCCTTTTTTGGTATTTTATTAAATCCTATGATTGCAGGTGCTGCGATGGCATTATCTTCTGTGACGGTAGTCACTAACGCCAACCGCTTACGCTGGATATGAGACATAAAGTTTATGATTAAATCCTGATAGATTACAATACACCTAGCTCCATCACCGAACAGTTCACCGCTGATAACGTTATTGTTATAAGACTCTCTTCGGCTTAAGTTAAATTGAATGTCATTAAAGCAAATGAAGAAATTAAAATGTGCTGTTATTGGTACCGGCTATTTAGGTAAATTTCATGCAGAAAAATATGCCTCATTACTCGATTGTGAGTTAGTTGCAGTTGTCGATATCAATGAAGAAGCCGCTAAAGCTGTTGCTGATAAGCATAATGCACGTGCATTAACTGATTATCAATCATTGCTGGGGAACGTTGATGCTGTCAGCATTGTGGTTCCAACTACCCTGCATCATCAAGTATCTAAAGATTTTTTAAATGCCGGCGCCCATGTGTTGGTTGAAAAACCGATTACCGTTACCGTTGCCGAGGCCGATGAATTAATTGCCATCGCCAAAACTAAAAATCTTATTTTGCAAGTGGGTCATTTAGAGCGTTTTAATTCAGCCGTATTAGGCTTAGATAAAGATGAAAAACCGCTGTTTATTGAGTCTCATCGTCTATCGCCCTTTAATCCTAGGGCTAATGATGTCAGTGTGGTTTTAGATTTAATGATCCATGACATTGATATTATTTTAGCGTTAGTTGATTCTGAAATAGAGCGTATTGATGCAAGTGGTACAGCCGTTTTAACTCAGGGCACTGATATTGCCAATGCCAGAATACTATTCAAAAATGGCTGCGTAGCAAATGTTACCGCTAGCCGAATTAGTATGAAGTTAGAGCGTAAAATGCGCTTATTTAGACCTAGTTCCTATATTTCTGTCGATTTTCAAAATCGAGTATTAAGCAAATACCGAACAGGTAGCAAAGAAATGTTTCCAGGTATCCCTGAAATAGAAACAGAAGAATCTGTTTTTGAAGGGGGCGATGCTCTGCTTGAAGAAATTAAACACTTTATCAATTGTATTCAAACCGGGCATCCACCTTTAGTCTCTGGTGAGGCGGGCAGACGCGCCTTAGCAACTGCGATACAAATTACGCAGTTGCTAGGTGATAAATAGATAACTTAAGCCAATAACGACTTCCGTTACCAATAGTTAAACACATTCATTCGTAGAGACACGTCTACTCATAAATATAAGGCAATAAAACATGATCCCCATGGTAAATCTGAAAGCTCAATATGTTGAAATTAAAGATGAAGTTGAGCGCGGCTTGGCTAAAACAATAGAAAACTGTGCTTTTATATTAGGCCCCAACGTACAAGCTTTCGAAAAAGAAGCTGCCGCATATCTCGGTGTTAAACATGCCATTGGCGTTGCCTCTGGCACCGACGCGTTACATTTAGCCTTAATTGCCGAAGGTATAGGTGCGGGTGATGAGGTCATTACCAGCGCATTTACGTTTATAGCCACAGCAGAAGCTATTAAATACGTGGGCGCTATTCCTGTTTTTGTTGATATTGATCCTAGAACTTTCAATATATCTCCAGAAGCCATAGAGCTTGCCATTACTCCTAAAACTAAAGCTATTATGCCCGTGCATCTGTTTGGTCAGCCAGCAGATATGACCGAGATTTTGCAGCTTTGTGAACAACACCAATTAAAATTAATTGAAGATTGTTGTCAATCGTTTGGTGCCCGCATTAATGGCAAACAATCTGGTGCGATAGGCCATGCAAGCGGATACAGCTTTTTCCCCAGCAAAAATTTAGGTGCGTTTGGTGATGGCGGCTTAGTCGTTACTAACTCAGATGAAACAGCGGCTAAAATAAAACAGCTCCGTAACCACGGTTCAGATGTACGTTATTACCATGATGTGATTGGTTATAACAGTCGTCTCGATGAAATGCAGGCAGTCATCTTACGCGCCAAATTAAAACGCATCGACCAATACAATCAAGCGCGTCGTCATGTCGCACATTTGTATTCAGAACTCATGGCAGATTTACCTCTAATTACACCTTATGAAGATGGTTTAGGCGAGCATGTTTATCATCAATACACATTATTGTCTGATCGCCGTGACGAAATCATGCAAGCCTTGCAAGCTCAAGAAATTGCCTGTGCCGTTTATTATCCCGTACCACTGCACCAGCAAAATGTCTTTAAAGCTGAATGTGCGGATTTAAGTTTACCGGTTACCGAACACGTATCAGCGACTTGTTTTTCTCTGCCGATTTGTCCTTTTCTAAGTGATGATGATATTCACAAGATTGTTGACATTATCCGAGGTGTTTTGAAGGCCTAGTCAACTACGATTCTGTCTTTCAATTAAAATGAACGCTCATATCCCACGCAAAAATGCGCCAACACTACTCTTCAGTGCAGGAGAAGCCTCCGGCGACCAACACGCTGCCAATATGTTTTTGGAGCTGAGAGCACAGCAGCCCACTATTAAAGGCATAGGTATGGGCGGGACAAAAATGGCACAGGCGGGTATTGATATACACTATGACTCAGCAGGTATCGGTGTTATCGGTGTGGTTGAAGTCATTAAGCACTATGGTGAAATTCGTAGAGCCTTAAAGCTCATGCAACAACTCGTGCTAAGCGAACGCCCAGACTTGCTCGTATGTGTGGATTATAAAGAATTCAATCTTAAATTGGCGCGTTTCGCCAAGCAGCAGGGTATCAAAGTATTGTTTTATGTCAGCCCACAAGTTTGGGCTTGGCGGCCTGGTCGGGTAAAGACTTATGGCAAGGCTATCGACATGATGGCAGTGATCTTCCCATTTGAAAGCGCTTACTATGATGCCGAGCAGGTACCCGTGCGTTATGTCGGCCATCCTTCGGTTGATAAAGTCCATGCTAACTATAGTCGAGCTGAAAACTGTCTTCGCTTTGGTTTAGATGAACATAAAGCTATCATTGGTTTACTACCGGGCAGTCGCGCCAATGAAATAAAGCGCTTATTGCCAGTGATGTTAATGGCCGCTGAGCAACTACAGACTGAGCTCGCTGATGTGCAATTTATATTACCTCAAGCCGACTCTATAACTGATCATTTATTAAACGAATATTTAAGTGCCTCAGCCTGTCGTATTATCGTGATAAAAAATCAGCCTTATGATGTCATGCAATGCTGTGATGTCATCATGACCACCTCAGGAACGGCAACCTTAGAAGTCGCTTTAATGACCATACCGATGGTCATTACTTATAAATTAGCCACGATAACTTATTGGCTAGGTCGATGCTTGGTTAATACGCCTTTTATAGGGTTGCCCAATATTGTTTTAGGCAAACTTGCTATTAAAGAACTAATTCAACAAACCGCAACACCTAAAAACATCGTTGCAGAAGTAAAACGAATTTTGCAAGACAAGCCCTACGCTGATGCAATGCGCGCAAATTTACTTTTAGTTAAAGAACAGCTAGGACAAGGCGGCGGATCCAAAAACATGGCTAATTTAGCTCTGGAAATGCTGGAACTAGGTAATAAATTAACAGACTCAATCTAGCCATTCGGCTTTAATACTTCGTCGATTTTTCACGTTCAAAGCATTAAAAATATCCACCTATCCACCTGAATTTATGGCGATTTTCATAATATAATTACTAGTAATAAATAACAGGTATACACTATTGACTTTAATTGAAGTCATAACAAAATCAATACCGATAGTCCATTTTTTATCGCACTACCATTATCTATCACCAGCAACTCTATCATGGAGATTATTATGAAAAAAATCACTGCGTTATGTTTAGCTATTACACTCGTCGGATCAATAAGTATAAATCCGGCATGGGGTGACCGCGGTCACGGTGGCGGAGGTCATTATGGCGGCGGATACGGTGGTCATCATTATGATGGCTATCGTGGCGGCCATCATAACGGCTTTGGCTACGGTGCACTCGCATTAGGATTGGGCTTAGGCATAGGTTATGGGGTTGGTAATTATTATGGTGGCTATAATAACTATGGTTATGGATACCCGCCTGCTGTAGTAGCCGTTCCAACAGCGCCACCAATCTATATTCAGCAAACCCCAGCACCTGTAGTACAACAAATACAAAATAATTACTGGTATTACTGCCAAAACCCAAAAGGCTATTATCCTTATGTTAGGGAATGTGCTAATGGCTGGCAGCAAGTTGAACCCACACCACCGCCGCCTCGCTAATTAAAGAGCACATCAATGTCACGTTTAATGTTGATTCTTACTCAAATCGTTTTACTAGTGACACTAGGCTGCGCGATTATACCCACAGGGCCAAGTATCATGGTGCTACCTGGTACCGGCCTATCATTGGAACAATTTAGTAAAGACAATGTTACCTGCCAACAATTTGCCACGTTTCAAGTGAGCGGCACTCAAAACCAAGCTGACATCAATAATGCCAGCGCTAACACAAACACATCAAATACCTTATATGAAGCTCAGTTACGCTACGATATGGCGTATATACAATGCATGTATGTTAAAGGTCATCAGGTGCCAGTATTTGGCCAGTTCACAGGCCTTACGCCTGCTCAAGTAACCTCACCTTATCCACCTATGCCCTCGCTCATACCTAATTTAATACCTAGCGCAAAGCCAACACAGCCCAATCATAATGGCTTAACGCCTACGCCACCAAAAGAATAACTACATCAAACACATTAACTAAGCTGAATCAGCTTTAATATTGGCAGTCTCTTTCAATATAGCCCTAGCATCATCTCATGAACAAAATTTCCTCTTACTTTTCTGTACTTATTTATAGTTTTCTTATCACTGGCTTGATGACTGGTTGTTTTATGGGACCAACGCCCTTAACACCTGAACAGCAATCTGCAAAAATAAATGAATCTATCGCTAAGGGCGGCTACTCTGCGGTACTCAACTATGATTTAGAGTCCGTCACCGAAACCTGGCAGCATGACGACCAAGGCGTGCAGATTACTATGCTCGCCCCTTCAGTTCCGGGCAATTATCCTCTGATTGTTTATTTGCCTGGCTTAGGTGAATCTGCCGATGCAGGTAAACTTTGGAGAGTTGCGTGGGCAAAAGCGGGGTATTCAGTATTCAGCGTGCAACCTGTAACGCTTGGTGAAGCACTTAAAGGCACACCCAAAGTTGCACCGGCTAAAAGTAGCTCATGGTTTAGTAAAGAGTACGACAACTCGGCTGCTTTAAAAGACGTTAGAAACAGCGATCTTCGTTATGTAGGGCATCAATACTTCTCACAAGAACAACTTAGCAAACGCATTAACCATGTGCTCTGGGCTTATGCACAACTCAAACAGCGCACTCAAAGCAGACTAGGTTTATTTGCAAGAGCTGATTTAGCTCGAGTCATTATTGTCGGTTATGATATAGGCGCACAAACGGCAGCGGCTATGATAGGTGAAACTTATGATATTGCCCTACCCTCAACAGCAGAATTTCGACCACTAGCCGCTATTTTATTAAGTCCTACCGTGGATATGGCATTGGGTGACATCACCACGCGCTACCAAAATATTTCCATACCCATACTTGCGGTAACAGGCGTAGAAGACGATGACCCATCAGCTATCAGCACGCCTTTTGCACGCACAGCTATCTGGGAATATGCTCCACCGGGAAACAAATGTTTATTAGTTTTAAAAAAAGGTAATCACCAGCTATTGTCTGGCGATAATTTGATTCAAAATCAAGACCAAAAACCTACGCAAGAATCCTCAGAAGAAACTGAGTCCACGCATAGCAGATCACGCTTTAGTAACGCATATAGTAGCGGTGGTGGTGGCAGAAGTGGTACTCATGGAGGTAATACTGTAAATGAAATATCATCAAAGTCGAGAGACGGATCTAAACTAAATGGCAACCAAAATTATACTCAAGTGGCCGTTGTCTATAGTGTTTCCATTGCTTTTTTAGACCATATTTGTAAAAACGACAACGTTGCTCGTGCATGGTTATCCGATAAAGCCAATCAATGGTTAAACAAATCAGCCACCTTAAAAATAAAATGAATAATTACCGTTATAGGCAATTTAATTCATTTAACATGTCTACCGAGCTATCAGCAAAACTCATTAGAAAATAAGCATGTAAAAATACCCCGGAGTTTTATTAAAATAGCGATCACCACAACACAATAAGTGACATACAGCGTTGTGTTACATACTGAGCCTATTGTTTCCAAATAGAATACAATCCATACATAAATACTAGCATTGTTATCAAAAAACAAGTCAGATACAATTTGCCCATAGTTAATTTTAAACGGGCTCAAATATGAAAACTTTACCTAAAGATAGCGGCACAGCGGCACTGATTATATTCTCAATCGTACTATTTATTTCCGGCGAATATACCGTATCAACAGCATTGTTTGCCATCGCAATCATTGCCTACAATATTAAAAATCATGGCAATCGCTTTAAAGCTGACCAATTTTCATGGTATTAAATCTCTATTTTTTATTAAGCTGAGGTATTGATATGTTAGAAGTTATTGTATTTGTCTTAGCGGTATTAGTTATTGCATTAATAGGAATGCGCTCTGAAGTAGATCAAGATCACTCAGAAATTAAAGTTTCTGAGCAAGTAACCCCAGAAAACACATTTCTCTCACAGTTACAACAAAAAGTAGAAATCACTCTACTTCCAAGGCCTAGCGATGCCACATTAAACCGCCATTACGAAGCTCTCATTAGAGCAGAATTAGATGCTCATCTGTCTACAATGCCCAATTCATAAGCTTATTAAACGATATGGCGGTTTTTGGTTAAGAAATCCGCCTTAAGTCAGATGATTGCCTCTCACCTCGCCTGCAGCATAAACAGACTAAATCTGCCATAGTCATGCCATCATTAAATAGAACGATTGATACTATAAAAACTTGAGCATTGTCGCCTTAATAGTCTCCAAGAGCACCTAACACCTTTTGACAAGCTAACCATTAGTCGGTAAGTTACGTACTAAGGTACGTTTGTTTTTGTTATATCTTCAATGCACCTAAAAGATTAAAACAACTTAATTATCTTCCTCTATCAACCCTGACTTGCGGTTAATCGAGTGACTTGGCGATTATCATAGGCAAAGCAAATGAATGGCATAGCATTTAAAAGCATAAAACTACTACTTGAAGTTAATTTCTACATTTCAGTTCTAGTACTCATAGCAGGCTGCCTATTATCGGTATCAGACCGTTACTCACTCTTTGAATTTAACGAAGATCTTTATGGCGCTCTAGATAATAATTTGCGCATGATCATGATCTATCTCGCCATGACTGAAACCATGATCTTAATCTATAGTTATTTCAGACATAACTTTCAGGTCATGATACCAATGGGCTTTTTCCTAGTAATGATGATAGCTTCAATGAAGTTTTACGGTGAAATTAATGCCGTAGCGATTGATGAAAACTTCTCGCCATTTTTTCTTTATACTGGCTTGTCACACATTTTATATGGCGTCATGGTACGTATTGAAAGAAATAAGTCCATCATTTAGGCATGATTGTTTCAATACCACCATATTTCCATGCTTCAATTTCTTAGGCCTAATTATTACTTGATGAGTACTAGGAAAGACTTGCTGAGTGCTCAGCCAACTTAGCCTAGTGCTGCTCGCATCGTTAGCTCAAAGGAGCTGATCTTATTAAGCCCTCCTCAGACCTAGCAGAGTGCTCTGGCAACCTTGCTGAGTGCTCAGCCAACGTAGCCTAGTGCTACTCGCATCTTTAGCTCAAAGAAGCTGACCTTATTAAGCCCTCCTTAGACCTAGCAGAGTGCTCTGGCAACCTTGCTGAGTGCTCTGTTAGTCTTGCAGAGGCTTAACGTTCCCTGTTGAGTACCCAGCAAGACCGGAGCAAGTATTCAGCGAAGCTTGCCTAGCGCTAGGCAATGCCTGAGAAAACCTCTCAGTACTTCAGGAGCACTAGGTAGTGTCTGATGAGCACTTAACAAGATTGCACGAACACTCAATCAGATCGGCGTAAGGGTCAGCAAGATTCGCTGATAGCTCAAACACAAGGCAGGAACGGTCATGAAGATTCGGCTAGCACTCAGCAATGTTTGAAGAGTGCTCATTGGGCCTATTGTAATGCTCAATAATCAGCGAAAGAGCCTATTACTATGTTCGTTTAATGTAACAAAAACAGCAAATTGACCATACTCCAGGCGACTAAGCCTGCAGCCGGAATCGTTAATACCCATGCCCAAACAATGCGCTCGATAACCGAAAGCTTTAATGCGTGAGGGTTTTTGGCAAAACCAACGCCCATAATGGCTGTTGAAATGCTATGTGTAGTAGAAACCGGCATACCGAAATGCGCAGCTACCACCAGAATGGTCGCTGAACTAGTTTCCGCTGCGAAACCATGTATTGGGTGTAACTTGACCATTTTATGACCTAACGTCCTGATAATACGCCAGCCGCCTACCGAAGTACCCAGTGCCATAATCAAGGCGCAAGAAAAAACGATCCAATTATCGATATCTTTTTCTCCGCCATCAGGTTTTAAAAATTCAGCCCAAGCGGGTAAATGATCAAGAGTACCCGCACCATTTGCAGCAAACACTGCCAAGGCGATAATGCCCATGGTTTTTTGCGCATCATTACTGCCATGAGCAAAGCCCATATAACCGGCTGATAAAAGTTGAGCTTTACCGAACACAGCATTAACCCATTTTGGACGTGCCATACTCTCGAGGGCCCCGCCAGCTGAATTCATACCGCTAATGATAGCCATCAAGCTGCCCATAATAGCAATTCCTAAGGTAAAGCCAACGAGGGGCGAACTGATCATCGGGATCAATACTTTCCAGAGTATGCCTTTATTTTCTGTCCAGACGGCTGCTGTTTTTGACCATATCAACACATCAATATTATTGCCACCCGCTGCGAAGGCTGCGCCGCATAATCCGCCAATTAAGGCATGGCTAGAAGAAGACGGCAATCCCAAAGCCCAAGTAAAAAGGTTCCAAATAATTGCGCCAGTCAGTGCACAGATCAAGATTTCGGAGCTCATATTGACCATGCCCGTATCGACTAATCCCGACGAAATAGTTTTAGCGACTGCGGTACCTGAAAAGGCACCGACTAAATTAGTGATCGCGGCGAGCATTACCGCTTGCGTGGGTGTTAAAACTTTTGTTGCAACAACGGTGGCAATCGAATTTGCAGTATCGTGAAATCCGTTAATAAA
>Ga0214167_1001072_pt1 | contig 11715 bp, 9 predicted proteins | sample TroBogypolimnion_45_FD_153006 | JGI IMG/M metagenome (GOLD analysis project Ga0214167, IMG submission 153006) | Freshwater microbial communities from Trout Bog Lake, WI - Practice 18AUG2009 hypolimnion v3 | ecosystem: Environmental > Aquatic > Freshwater > Lake > Hypolimnion/Profundal zone ... | reverse complement strand
GTATGGCTGTTCGCCATTTAAAGTGGTACGTGAGCTGGGTTTAAAACGTCGTGAGACAGTTTGGTCCCTATCTGCCGTGGGCGTTGGAAATTTGAAGGGACCTGCTCCTAGTACGAGAGGACCGGAGTGGACGTATCTCTGGTGGACCGGTTGTCATGCCAATGGCATAGCCGGGTAGCTAAATACGGAAGAGATAAACGCTGAAAGCATCTAAGCGTGAAACTCGCCTTGAGATGAGATTTCCCTGGGGGTTTAACCCCCCTGAAGAGTCGTTCGAGACCAGGACGTTGATAGGACGGATGTGGAAGCGCAGTAATGCGTTAAGCTGACCGTTACTAATTGCTCGTGAGGCTTGATCCTATAACCTTAAAACTTGAACCTGATGGTGATGAAAGTCATTATTGAGTTGAGTGGCAGGTGTTACTGGAGTAACTTTTAAAAAGGTTAGTTAGACAATGTAATCGATGAACGCCATTAACTTTACTTCTTCTGTTTGTTAAAAACTGCATGATTGCTTAGTGATAAGTGATGATGAAGTTTAAGACGCTATTCTTATGAAAATAGGAATGAGCGCACAGCATTTCTGCTTGTGATAGGCAATTGAGTGAGAGCTCAACAGCGCACAAGAGTAACCAGTTATGCTTGGCGGCCATAGCGGTTTGGACCCACCCCTTCCCATCTCGAACAGGGCCGTGAAACGAACCAGCGCCAATGATAGTATGCTTTTTGCATGCGAAAGTAGGTCACTGCCAAGCTATTTAACCCGTCCTCCAACCGGAGGCAGCAACAGCCCCTCTATGCAAATAGTGGGGCTTTTTGCTTTTTAATTTACAGCTGAGAATCAATGATTCGGTTGTTTGAATCTGCAGTGCTAATGATGGAATTTTTTATCAACACTTAGATTGCTGACAACTACTCTTTATTTATTAAAAAACAATTGTACTCAGTCATTCCAATTCATTGAATTGATTGGTATAATGCGGCAAGAATTTGTTGATGGGCTTTGTGCCCATTTTTTGTTTCTGCAACTTATGTAGCATTCAAAGACGTTGTTGCAGAATTAAGGGGTTTTATCATGCAAGATTTACATACATTGATAGAGAATTCGGTTACCCAATTAGGCTATGCCTTGGTTGACCTTGAGATTTCAAATCGCGGAAAAGTGCTACGTGTATTTATTGATAAGCAAAATCCAGTGGATGTTAAAGATAGCGTTAATATTGATGATTGTGTTTTGGTTAGTAACCAGTTGGGTAATTTTCTCGCAGTTGAGCATGAAATTGAATATGATCGTATGGAAGTGTCGTCACCAGGTATGGATCGAGTAATAAAAAAAGAATCTGATTTCATACGCTTTAAAGGTGAGCGCGCTACCGTAAAATTACATGTGCCTATTATAGAAATAGGTATAAGTGCCAAAGCTGGCGGCAAAGAAGAGCAAGTTACTAAAAAGAATTTTGTAGGATTTATTCGTGGTGTTGAGGATGGCAATTTGCATCTTGAGTGTGATGGTAAGACATATAAAATCGCGCTGACAAACATAGATAAGTCGCGTTTAAACCCAGTATTTTAAATTGATGCGTTTTAGATATTGTTATTTAAAACCAAGCATTGTGTAATTATTAGTCGGAGATAGAAAATGAGTCGTGAAATTTTATTATTGGTAGATGCCTTAGCGCATGAAAAAAATGTAAGTAAAGAGGTCATCTTTACGGCGCTTGAGCTAGCTTTAGCATCAGCCACCAAGAAAAAACACCATGATGATGCTGATATCCGTGTATCTATTGATCGTGAATCTGGCGAGTATTCAACTTTTAGGCGTTGGCAGTATGTGGAATACGACTTATTGGAAAACTCAGCCTTTCAATTAGATGAGGAAGATGACAGGTCAAAAGGCTTAACTATTGGTGAGTATTATGAAGAGCCACTAGAAAGCATAGAATTTGGTCGTATTGGCGCACAAGCCGCTAAACAAGTTATTTTGCAAAAAGTGCGTGAAGCAGAACGTGAACAAATCTTAGAAGATTTCCTGGCGCGTGATGAAAAGTTAGTAACTGGTGTTATAAAGCGCATGGAAAAAGGTAACGCGATTATTGAGGTTGGTCGTATTGAATCTTTATTGCCACGTGAACAGATGATCCCTAAAGAAAATCTACGTGTAGGCGATCGTGTACGCGCTTTTTTATCACGTATTGAGCGTGGTGGCCGTGGACCGCAACTAATTTTATCTAGAATTACTCCTGATTTCTTGGTTCGCTTATTTGAACTAGAAGTGCCAGAAATCGAAGACGGATTGTTAGAAATTCGTGCTGCTGCTCGTGATCCAGGTTTACGTTCTAAAATTGCAGTTAAAAGTAACGATCAACGTATAGATCCAGTTGGTACATGTGTAGGTATGCGTGGATCGCGTGTTCAAGCTGTCACGGCGGAGTTAGCTGGTGAGCGTGTAGATATTGTTCTTTGGAGTATAGAGCCTGCTCAGTTTGTTATTAATGCCATGTCGCCAGCTGAAGTATCAAGTATTGTCGTGGATGAAGATGCACACAGTATGGATGTAGTTGTAGATGAAGAACAATTAGCGCTGGCGATTGGTCGAAATGGTCAAAATGTACGTTTGGCTTCTGAACTTACTGGCTGGACATTAAATATCTTAACTGTAGATCAAGCTGCGCAAAAAAATCAGGCTGAATTTGCCGGAGTTAGTCAGTTGTTTATGGATAAATTAGATGTTGACGCTGAGGTTGCTGAAATTCTAGTGCAAGAGGGATTCAGTACCTTAGAGGAAATTGCCTATGTCCCATTGGCAGAAATGAATCAAATTGAAGCTTTTGATGAAGCAACTATTGAAGAGCTGCGTAAGCGTGCACGTGCAGCACTATTGACCGAAGCTATTGCTAAGGAAGAAAAAGTTGAAGAGGCGGCAGAAGATTTGTTGACTATGGATGGCATGGATGATGCAACTGCACATCTCTTAGCTTCTAAGGGCGTGCCAACTATGGATGATTTAGCTGAGCTAGCTGTTGATGAATTAGTAGAGCTAACTAATATGGATCCTGAGCGTGCAAAAACCTTAATTATGACTGCACGTGCACCTTGGTTTAAATAACGAAAACATTGAATAAGTGCGGCAGATAAAAAACCCCTGCATTATTCAATGTACTAAAAGTAATACAGCAGTAATGCTAGGCAATAAAGCTTAGAAAAAGAACACTGGAGCAACAAGATGGCACAAACAACCGTAGAACAATTTGCTGGCGAATTAAAGCTACCAACAGCATTGTTATTAGAGCAGCTTAAAAGTGCTGGCGTGCATAAATCAAACGCGGAAGATAAATTAAGTGAAACGGATAAAACTGCTTTGCTTGATCACTTGCGTAAAGAGCACGGCACCCTTGCGCCTAAGAGTCAAATTACGTTGACGCGCAAATCTAGCACAGAAATTAAAAAAACCGACAACACTGGTAAGGCGCGGACTATCCAAGTTGAAGTTCGTAAAAAACGTGTAATTGAACAACGAGAGTCAGTTGATGTCATTGAGCCAGTCGAAACATTAGCAGTGCCAAGCGAAGATGTCATAGAAACTCCTGAAGTGCAAATTGAGATAGTGCCAGAAGTCTTGGTTGTAGCCCCTGAAGTTGTAGCTGAGCCAGTTGCTGTTGAACCTGAAGTCGTCGCACCTGCGATTGAAGTCGTGGCTGAAAAAATAGAAACGGTTATTGAAGCGCCAGTCGCCGAGCCTGTTGTAAAAACAACATTGAGCCGCAAAGATTTATTGGGCGCAGATGAAATCGCATTGCGTGCAAATGAGGCTAAGCGCCATGCGACTTTAGCGGCAATGCAAGCTGATGATTTAAGAAAAAAACAAGATATGGCGCAACGTCGCGCTGATGATGAGGCTAAGAAATTAGTTGAAGCAGAAGAAGCAAAAGCGAAGGCGGCCAAACTTTCTGAAGGGACATTGCACAAACCTGTCGCCAAAGAAGGTGTTGCAAAACCAGCAGTTAAAGAAGCGAAAAAAGGCAAAGGCAACAATAAAGAGTGGACTGATGCTGAGAATAAGAAGCGTGGCTTAAAAACTCGTGGTGATACAACCGCTGGTAAGCCAGGCTGGCGTGCACCTAAAGGTAAGCACAGACATCAATCAGATGATGATGCACAGCATGCTTTTAATGCGCCTACAGAAGCAATTGTCTATGAAGTATTAGTGCCAGAAACCATTACCGTGGCTGAATTGGCTCACAAGATGTCAGTTAAATCTGGTGAAGTCATCAAAACGCTAATGGGTATGGGCATGATGGTTACAATTAACCAAGTGCTGGATCAAGATACTGCGATTATTATTGTGGAAGAAATGGGCCATAAAGCTTCAGCAGCTGCGCCTAATGACCCAGATACTTTTATTGAAGAAGCAGAACATGCGGCTGCAATTATTGAAGCGCGCCCACCAGTTGTAACCGTAATGGGTCACGTAGACCATGGTAAAACATCATTGTTGGATTATATTCGTCGTAGCCGTGTGGCTTCCGGTGAGGCTGGCGGAATTACGCAGCACATTGGTGCTTACCATGTTGAAACGCCACGTGGTATGGTGACATTTTTAGATACTCCGGGCCATGAGGCGTTTACCGCAATGCGTGCGCGTGGAGCTAAAGCTACCGACGTAGTTATTTTAGTGGTTTCAGCCGATGACGGTGTAATGCCACAAACAATAGAAGCAATTCATCACGCCAAAGCGGCAGGCGTACCCTTGGTTGTTGCAATTAACAAGGTTGATAAGCCAGGTGCAGAGCCTGAGCGCGTTAAACTTGAGTTAGTCGCACAAGAGGTTGTGCCAGAGGACTTCGGTGGTGATGTTATGTTTAGAGAAGTATCAGCTAAAACTGGACAAGGTATTGATGAACTTCTAGAAGCGGTGCTGTTACAAGCGGAGTTGCTAGAACTTAAGGCCCCTAAAAATACACCAGCCAAAGGCTTGGTAATTGAAGGCCGTTTAGATAAAGGCCGTGGTCCGGTAGCTACAATTTTAGTGCAATCTGGCACACTTAAACGTGGTGATATGATTTTAGCGGGCTCAACTTTTGGTAAAGTACGCGCCATGTTAGATGAGTCTGGCAACGACATCAAAGAAGCTGGACCATCTATGCCGGTTGAAATTCAAGGCTTATCAGATGTGCCAAGTGCTGGCGAAGATATGATCGTTTTAAATGACGAGCGTAAAGCGCGCGAAATTGCTAACTTCCGTCAAGGTAAATTCCGTGAAGTTAAATTAGCAAAACAACAAGCCTCTAAACTTGAAAATATGTTTGAGCAAATGGGTGAAGGCGTAGTGCAAACACTAGGTCTCATCATTAAGTCAGATGTGCAAGGGTCATACGAAGCCTTAGCGACTAGCTTACAAAAGCTTTCAACCAGCGAAGTAAAAGTAAACATTATTCATACTGGCGTTGGTGCTATTAGTGAGTCTGATGTGAACTTAGCAGCTGCTTCTAAAGGCGTTATTATTGGTTTCAATGTGCGTGCAGATTCAGGAGCACGTAAGCTAATAGAAACCTTGGGTGTGGATGCTCGTTACTACAATATTATTTACGAAGCTGTTGACGAGATTAAAGCGGCGCTAGGTGGCATGTTACCGCCAGAGCAAAAAGAAAGCATGATTGGTACCGTTGAAGTGCGTGAAGTCTTCCGTATTTCTAAAATTGGTGCAATTGCTGGTTGTTATGTGCAAGATGGTATGATCAAACGTAACTCTAAAGTACGCGTGTTGCGCAATAACGTGATTATCCATACCGGCGAGTTAGATTCACTGAAACGCTTCAAAGATGATGTAAAAGAAGTAAAAAATAACTTTGAATGTGGCTTGTCACTTAAAAACTTCAATGATATTGAAGTGGGTGATATTTTAGAAATCTACGAAATTGTTGAAGTAGCACGTACGCTATAAAGAACACTCGTCTGTGCTTAGGTGCAGATGAGTGCTATCAACAATAAGTTTCGATTGGATATAAACTAAATGGCTAAAGAGTTCTCAAGAAGCCACCGCGTTGCCGAGCAAATGCAGCGTGAGTTGGCAGATTTACTGCAATTTGAAGTAAAAGACCCGCGCGTCGGTATGGTGACGATTACGGCTGTTGAAGTAACTGGTGATATGGCGCACGCGAAGATTTTTTACAGCGCAAGTAAAGCCAGTGACAGCATGCAGCAAGGGCTAGAAAAATCTGCAGGTTTTCTACGTACGCAGTTGGCTAAACGTATGCTACTTCGCACAGTGCCACAGTTACATTTTGTCTATGACGCCTCAATCGACAACGGTATGAAGATGTCCAAGCTGATTGACGAAGCCTTAGCTTCAAACCCAGAAAAACACTAACTCAAATAATTCCCACCTTGCAGTATAGACGACCCAAAAGAAACGTAAGTGGCGTGCTTTTGTTGGACAAGCCATTAGGCTTTTCCAGCAATCAGGCGTTGCAAAAAGTTAAGTGGTTATTCCAAGCCGCTAAAGCCGGCCACACAGGCACGCTAGATCCGCTTGCTACTGGATTGCTACCTTTATGTTTCGGTGAAGCAACAAAGTTTGCGCATTATTTAACCGATGCAGATAAAACTTATATTGCCACGATTAAGTTAGGGATAACAACTAACACCGGCGATGCTGAAGGTGAAGTCCTTGCCACTCACAGCGTCAATGTAAGCCCAGCCCAATTTGCACAAGCCTGCGCGCAGTTTGTTGGTGAAATCTCCCAAATTCCACCTATGTATTCTGCTCTAAAACACGAAGGCAAAGCGCTTTACGAATATGCACGCGCAGGGGTAGAAATTGAGCGCGCATCTCGCCTCATTACCATACATAGCATTCAAGTTAATTCTTTTGAGTATGATGTCGCAAACATTAGCGTGTCATGCAGCAAAGGGACCTACATTCGTACGCTAGCTGAAGATATTGGCGCGGTTCTAGGATGCGGCGCTCATTTAATTGGCTTGCGCAGAACGAAAACAGCCAATTACAGCATTGATCAGGCAGTAACATTGACGCAGTTTGAAGCGATGACTTTAGAGCAGCGCCAAGCAGCGTTAATGCCGATGGATAGCGCGGTACTACATTTACCAGCAATCATATTAGATGCTGATAGCACACACTACTTGCGTCAAGGTCAAGCTGTTTGGCAAAGCGGTATAAGCGCAAAAGGCCTGTTGCGACTTTATAATGAGCAGCAGGAATTTTTGGGTTTGGGCGAGCAAGATAGTGATGGCAAAATCGCACCTAAGCGCTTGATTATAAATAATGATAATGTAGGTTGATTAGTCAAGATTAAGGCTATATAATGCACGCCTCGTGCAAAATGAATGCTTTAGCGGGTTATCTGCTTTTGCATTGACGCAAAACATCTAAATATTAGGATTAAGTTATGGCAACTACTGCAGCTGAACGCGCCACCATCGTGGCAGAATTTCAACAAGCTAAGAATGATACAGGTAGTCCTGAAGTGCAAGTTGCGCTTTTGACTAGCCGCATTAGCTATTTGACAGATCATTTCAAATCTAACAAAAAAGATCACCATTCACGCCGTGGGTTATTGGCCATGGTTAGTCAACGTCGTAAATTGTTAGATTATCTTAAACGTAACAGTGTTGAGCGTTATCAAGCGCTAATTGCACGTTTAGGTCTACGTAAGTAATTCAGTCGCAATTATCAACGCACAAACCGGTCCGGTTTTTGACGATTAATTTTTGTGATTAAAATTAAAAGCCGACAGCACTCCAAAAATGGTGCTGTCGGTTTTTTTGTTTTAAAGACTTATCGAAACGGCCAGTAATTGCTTTGGGCTAACAAGCCTTTTTGCAACAATGGAAGTCAGGCGAGTCTATATTGTGTGTTCGTTATTGGGTTGTGAATAACGAATTTTGAAAAAGAGAAAAGGATAAATTATGTTTAATAAAGTTAAAAAAAGTATTCAATACGGTGCGCATGAGCTCACCATTGAAACTGGTGAAATTGCCCGTCAAGCTGATGGCGCTGTATTAGTAAGTTATGGTGATACTGTTGTTTTAGTAACGGTTGTAGGTAAAACAGAAGTTAAAGCGGGTCAAGATTTCTTCCCTTTAACAGTTGATTACATGGAAAAAACATATGCAGCTGGTAAGATCCCAGGTGGTTTTTTCAAGCGCGAAGGCCGTCCTTCAGAAAAAGAAACGCTAACGTCACGTTTAATTGATCGCCCATTACGCCCTCTGTTCCCAGAAGCGTTTTACAACGAAGTGCAAGTTGTTGCGACGGTTATGTCATCAGATCCAGAAATTGATTCTGATATTCCAGCTATTATTGGCGCATCTGCGGCGATGGCACTTTCAGGCATTCCATTCTATGGTCCGCTAGGTGCAGCTCGTGTGGGTTATATTAACGAAGAGTACGTTATCAACCCAACTAAAACACAATTAGTTGATACTGAGTTAGATCTTATCGTAGCTGCTACAGAAACAGCGGTAATGATGGTTGAGTCAGAAGCTAAAGAATTATCAGAAGAAATTATGTTGGGCGCGGTAGTGTTCGGACACCAAGCTATGCAAGCTGTGATTTCTATGATTAATGAAATCGTTGCTGAAGTAGGTAAAGACGCTTGGGATTGGTCAGCACCAGAGCCAGATACAGCTTTAATAGAAAAAATGAATGCATTGGCTGGCGCTGATGTGAATGCAGCTTTTCAAATTAAAGCTAAAGGTGCACGCTCAGCTAAATTAGATGAAATTAAAAATCGTGTATTAAGCGAGTTAATTACTGAATCAACTTCAACTGACGAAGCTAATAAAATCAAAACAGAGTTCTTCAATTTGGAAGCTAAAACTGTACGTAGCCAAATCTTAAACGGTGAGCCACGTATTGATGGTCGTGATACGCGCACTGTGCGCCCTATCACTGTGCGTACGGGCGTATTGCCACGTACCCATGGATCTGCGTTATTTACGCGTGGTGAGACGCAAGCCTTAGTTGTAGCAACATTAGGTACTGGTCGTGATGAGCAAGTGATTGATGCGCTACAAGGTGAGTTTAAAGATCGCTTTATGTTGCATTACAACATGCCTCCGTATGCAACTGGTGAAACTGGTCGTGTTGGTACACCAAAACGTCGTGAAATTGGTCATGGCCGATTAGCTAAACGTGCGCTATTAGCTGCTTTACCTAGTGCAGATGAATTTGGTTATACAGTCCGTATCGTATCTGAAATTACTGAGTCAAATGGATCTAGTTCTATGGCATCTGTTTGTGGCGGCAGTTTGGCTATGATGGACGCAGGTGTACCATTAAAAAATCACGTAGCAGGTATCGCTATGGGCTTAATTAAAGAAGGCAACCGCGTTGCAGTATTGACAGACATTCTGGGTGATGAAGATCACTTAGGTGATATGGACTTTAAAGTAGCGGGTACAGACGAGGGCATTACTGCCCTTCAGATGGACATTAAAATTACGGGCATTACAGCAGAAATTATGCAAGTAGCTTTAGCGCAAGCTAAAGAAGGTCGTGCACATATTTTAGGTATTATGAAAGCGGCAATGACGACAGCAAATACTGAAATGTCAGCATTTGCACCTCGTATCATTACCATGAAAATTAATCCTGAAAAAATCAGAGATGTAATTGGTAAGGGCGGTGCAGTAATCCGTGCTCTAACTGAGGAAACTGGCACCACGATTGATATCGAAGAAGACGGTACAGTAAAAATTGCATGTACAAGTTCTGAAGCGGGTGCCGAAGCGCAACGTCGTATTGCAGAAATCACTGCTGAAGTTGAAATTGGCAATGTCTACGAAGGTACTGTGCTTAAATTACTTGATTTTGGAGCGATCGTGTCGCTAATTCCAGGTAAAGATGGGTTATTGCATATTTCACAAATTGCACATCAGCGCGTAAATGCGGTTTCTGACTTCTTAAAAGAAGGTGATGTAGTGAAAGTTAAAGTTGTAGAAGCTGATGAAAAAGGCCGTGTACGTTTAAGTATGAAAGCCTTAATCGAAGCTCCTGCTTCTGAAGCAAAAGCAGAAACAGAAGCTAACGAGTAATCGTTAGAATAAGAAAAAGCCCGCGTAAGCGGGCTTTTTTATGGGTGAAACTTTACGAGAAGATTAGTTGCTAATCTTACTTGGCGACTTGTTTCTCGCGCATTTCATCCAAGGTCTTGCAATCAATACAAAGTGTAGCGGTAGGACGCGCTTCTAGGCGTTTAAGACCGATTTCAATGCCACAGCCATTGCAGTAACCATATTCTTTATCGTCAATATTACGCAAAGTATCATCAATTTTTTTGATGAGTTTACGTTCGCGGTCACGGTTACGTAACTCTAAAGTGATATCTGACTCTTGGCTGGCTCTGTCATTAGGATCTGCAAACGTAGTAACTTCGTCCTGCATCGTGTGAACGGTGCGATCAAGCTCCTGACTTAACTCTGCTTTCCAGTCATTCAAAATCTTACGAAAATGATTGAGCTGGGTTTTGTTCATGTACTCTTCATCAGGCTTAGCCTGATAGGGTGTAAATTGTTTGTTTGCGACTTCTGCCATATTGGGTACCCAGATACTTAAAAAAGGAGCGCTAAAACCAGCTGGTTATAATTAGCGCTCGTGAGTGTACACGGATTAAAGATTATGTGCAAAAACTTGGTAATCGGTTGGAAATTTAGTACAAGGCTTATGTAAGCTGCTCACTTAACTCTAGGGCTAATAAGGTATTTTCCATCAAGGTAGCTACGGTCATCGGACCAACCCCACCGGGTACGGGGCTAATCCAGCCCGCACGCTCTTTGGCGGCTTTAAAGTCTACATCACCTGCAATGCTACCATCAGCAAGACGATTAATGCCGATATCAATCACAATAGCCCCGGGCTTAATCCAAGCGCCCTGAATGAGCCCTGGTTTTCCTGCCGCGGCTACTACTAAGTCTGCATTCGCCACGGCCTTACTCAGGTCTTTTGTATGGCGATGGCAGCTAGTTACTGTGCACCCAGCTAGCAAAAGCTCAAGCGCCATGGGGCGGCCTACATGATTGGATACGCCGACTACTACAGCATCTAAGCCCATTAAATCAATATTGCTAGCCTGTAGCATCTTAATGACACCAAACGGAGTGCAAGAACGCAATGTAGGCTGGCGTACAGCCAGTCGGCCTATATTGTAAGGATGAAAGCCATCCACATCTTTGTTTGGGTTAATGCACTCAATAATATGTTCGTCTTTGATTTGTGAAGGCAAAGGCGACTGCACTAAAATTCCATCTATCTTATCGTCTTCGTTCAGTTGTTTAATGAGCGCTATTAACTCTGCCTCAGTCGTTGTCGCAGGTAGATCGTAGGCAGTAGAAACTATGCCAACCTTTTCGCAAGCTAAACGTTTGTTCCGTACATAAATTGCAGATGCTGGATCAGCGCCAATGAGCACAACAGCAAGTCCAGGTGCGCGCTTGTTAACTTGCAAGCGCGCATTGATGCGCATTTTTATCGAATTTAATAGGGTTTCGGCAATAGCTTTGCCGTCAATTATTTGTGCAGTCATTGCAAGTAATTTAGACTTCGTTAAAAATAAAGTGCTATTTTAACATATTAGAATTGACTGCAAGCTTGGTTTACGCTATATTTCTGCCCTTCGGCGTGTAGCGTAGCCTGGTAGCGCGCCTGCTTTGGGAGCAGGATGTCGGGAGTTCGAATCTCTCCACGCCGACCACATT
>Ga0214167_1001068_pt1 | contig 11736 bp, 23 predicted proteins | sample TroBogypolimnion_45_FD_153006 | JGI IMG/M metagenome (GOLD analysis project Ga0214167, IMG submission 153006) | Freshwater microbial communities from Trout Bog Lake, WI - Practice 18AUG2009 hypolimnion v3 | ecosystem: Environmental > Aquatic > Freshwater > Lake > Hypolimnion/Profundal zone ... | reverse complement strand
ACGCGCTTCTTCACGTTGTTTCGTTAGCTCTGAAAATCTCTTTTCAAGCTTGGGGTTTTGTTTCTTTTCTTCTGTTGCTTTTGTTTCTTTTGTTTCTTCAGGTTGCGGTTCACTCTGATCGTTCGCTTCCTCTGCTGGCTCTGTAGGAGTTTCTTCAACTACAGCCTCAACAGGTGCTTCTTCAGCTAAACCCAATCTATTTGCATAAAACGCTTCTGAATTTTCAGAAGTTAATACATTTGCTACTTGTTTTTCTTGCTCTGACATGGATAACTCCAAGATTTTTACCCAATGTAATCCATTGGTAGATATTTTGCCTTTATACTACAAAATTACTTAATAATCAATTTATACTTAAATAGCGCGTTCTGTGGTTTCTGCACTAGCTAATCTAGCTTGTTCATGATCCATTCTTGCTAATAGGATCGCTACTTGAGCTTTTAATTGTTCAATTTCAATCTGTGTATCTGTTTTTAGTTCAACATCATGTCTGCGTTCAGCGTCACGCATTTCAACATCATGTGCTTTAGCAGTTTGACGCATAAGTTCACGCTTGGTTTCTGCGTCTTGTTTAACGCCTTCAATGTCTGAACGTTGTTTAATAAACATTTGTAAGCTTTGAATTTGTTGTTGCATTTGTTGCATTTGCGCTTGTGATTTTTGTAATTCCATTTGAACTCTTGGTGGAACTTTAGACTTATCGTCAATTTTAGCTAATGGGTTATTTACAGCTAATCGGTCTGCAATAGTTTCAGCGCCTGGGAAATCCATGTTTCTAATCAATAAGTCGCCTGCTTGTTGGATTAAGCTTGGATCAACAGAGAATAATTGAAGCATAGTTTCTGCTGCTTCTTGACGTTTAGAGTTATAGCCTGGGCCTGTATCCATAACAACATCATATTCGCCTACTGTGACATCATTAAGAATCTTTGTAATGCCTTCTTCGTCTTGACCATATTCGTTAATAGTTAAGATTTCAGGTTTGCCATCATCACCAATGATACGCATAACTCGTTGTCTATCGTAAATATGTGGGATTAAGTCTAGGATAACTCGGCCTGTTTGGCGAATAGAACGAGTTAAGTTGTCATAATAATGGAAATTAGTTAAATCTACTTGTTGTTGCTGACCTTGTAGAGCTTTTCCTGAAATATTGCCTGTAGGAAGTTGTGCTGGGTCAAATATACCTACAACTTGCATTAAGTCTGTAGTCATTGATTGAGCAGCCGCCATAATACCTGCTGGTGGTGGTTCAGGTTGTAATCTTTGTGGAGCAGGTGCAGGTTTACCATCAATATCTGTTTGTTTGTAGCGTAAAACAGGCATAGATTTGATATTAGCCATAGCCCATTCGTTCTCATGGCCTTCATCTTGACCTTCAGCGAGTAACCATTTAGCTTTAGGTGCTAATGCAACTGACTCGGTTAGTGAAGTTTGCCAAAAGTTATACATTCTTTGTGGGTCTTTGGCCATTCTTACAATACCAAATTTCTTTTTCTTATTCTCAACTACGGTTTCTTGGCCATAAACAGGAATAATAGGAATGTATTTACCAGCCCATTCGCCTTCTTCTAATACTTCCATAGATGTTAATTTGCACCATCTAATCTTTTTCTCGTATGAGTCCCTTGTTTCAACGATTGTAATGCCTGCAATATCTAAAACATCTTGTGGTGGTAATTCTGATGACTTAACTGTTGTGCCATCTGATAATAAATGAATCTTAATAGGATTGCGTTCAGTATAGAAGTATTCAGCTAGTCTAATATCCTCTTTCATAACCCATTCAGGATTAGTGTCACCTGTGCCACGCATTGTGAATCCTTGATCCACTTCGGCATTAGGATACATTTTCTTGAAGTTTTCTTTACTGATAACTGTAGTGATTAATACTTTCTCTGCGTCTGATCCGTCAGGCATAACTGAATTAGGATCAAAGTAAACGGTAAAAGGATTATCAATAGCTCTAATGTAAATTTCTTGATCGAATGAATCGTCACGAACATAATCTGTAGTTACACGCCAATATCCCCAACCCATTCTTACTGCAAAGTCACCAGCTTTATCATAGGCTTGGTCTGCATCTGATTGAACTTCAATGTGACGGAAAATACCTGTAATGATCTCGGCCATCTTTGCGTCTGTTTCATTATTCATGCCATGCGCTTTCATGCGAGGGCGTTGTTGACGCATTTGGTTAGTGAGTTGACGGCAATACGCATCAACTTTATTGACTGTTAAACATGGTCTTGCTTCTAAAACTCTTGAATTTTGTATTTCTACAGGCCATTGGTCACCTGCTGCAAACTTTAAATCCTCTAACGCTTCACTTCTATTCATTTGGTCTGCTTCATTAGCAAACTTTAAGAATTGAATCGCATCTTGGATTCTTGGATCGTTGTCAACAACTTGAGTTTTTTTCATTCTTGCCATGTTTTATCCCATCCAGCTTACGCCAGGAGTATATGTTTGTTTACGGACTTTCTGTTCTTTCTTATCTTGAATCATTAATCCAATATATCTAAATGCGTCAGCTCCATGTGAATAAACATCATGGAGTGGCGTTCTGCTAAATTGACCTGAATCAGGGTCAACTTCATATCGGTAATGACGCAAGCATTGTAACCCATCTGCGCAATTTTCTCTATCAAAATAGCAAGTATTGAATATAGTTCTTGCAGCATTTATAGAATCAACCACAGGAACTCTAGGCAATATATTAGTTTTATAACCTGCTGCTCTTACTATGTCATCTATTGACCTACCATTAGACGCAATATTTTTGCTTTCTGCATCATGTGGTAAGTGTAATGTTTCGTATATATACCCAAACTTTTGCATTTCTGACAAGTAATGACTGATAGTTTTTTGCGTATCTTGCAAATATCTAATCAATCTTGTTTCCATGCCTATAAATTGCACAAACCATATAGCTGTATGATCTGCCCATCCTAAATCAAAGATTGCGTGAACAGGTTTGGTGGCATCGTAAGGCACTGTTGTAATTCTGCCTTGTAACTCTGCCATATTCATTTCATTAGCAAAAATAGCGCCATCAACGGTAAGTCTGCATAAGCCTTCCCATACATTATTGTATGCAGCAGGGTCACGATTCTTTAACGCATCTTTTTCTAATCGTAATGTTTCAGGAAACCAAGGGTTATCGTTCCAATTAATACGTTGAACAACAGCGTGTTCAGGTGGATTAACTACAAAACGTTGGTAAGTTTCGTCTTGTTCTAATTCAGGGTTAAATGTTATCCATATTTCTGATAACTCTTTACGGATAGTTGGTATTAATACATTCCAACTAGTCTTTGATACGGTTTGGGCTTCTTCTACCCATGCTATGTCAATACCTTCAAACGACTTTACATTAGCAATATTGTTCTTTAATCCTACAAAAGCAAACTCTGTGCCATTTACTCCACGAATAGAGTTTTGAGTTATTTCATAGAACCCATCTAAACCCATATCAATGATTTGATCTGATAGTAATTTATGCACCGAGTCTTTAATAGATGTCATAAACTCTCTAGCGCACAATACACGAGTAGGTTTTTTAGCGCCTTTAATCAATAAAGCTCTTGCGACACCCCAAGACTTTGCACCGCCTCTGCCACCATATAATATTCGGTAACGTGATTCTTTAGGTTCAAATAGACAATTAAGCTTATAAGGAAACTGAACCCTGGCTATAGCATCTTTAAGTTGTTGTTGATCCATCTGACTTTACAAAGGTAACTTGTATGCCTTCTAATGGCGTTCCGTCAATATTGCCAAATTTAGTCGTATTGGTTTCACCCCAACCCATTTGAGCTTTAGTCCACCATATTGCAGCAGTCGTGTCACCTGATAGGGCTTTATTGTATAAAGATTTAGCCACGTTAGCAGACGCAGTTGCTTTTCCCACAGCTAATTCTTTCTCGTAATGCTTACGCAAGGTGACATCAGATATGCCTAACAATGCAGCTATTTGCAGTTGAGGCAATCCTAACCCTGAAGCGCTTAATACTTGCTCTTTTGTCTTATCAGTAGGAACGTGTTCTAGCATCTTTTTATTGGCGTAAAGTGTTTAAAATAATGTCTTTTTAATCAAGATGTTACTATCTTTGTTATTGTAAACTCTAATTGAGCCACATCTAGCTTATTTTTATTGCTTAATGTATCCAATTTAGCCTGTGCTTTAGCTTTATGTGTAAATATACACTCATCTAATGGCGATTGATCGTGCTTAAATACAATAAACCATCTTTTATAGCTCATTTTGTATTAACTCCGCTTTTTTGCCAGTAAAGTCTTCCCAACGTTTAACTATTACATCACAGTATTTAGGGTCTAATTCCATTAAATAGGCTTTACGGCCATGCTTTTCTGCTGCCAATAGGGTTGTGCCGCTTCCGCCAAAGGAGTCTAGTATAATATCACTGCCTTTAGTATTGTTAAGCATTTGGTATTCAAACAAAGCAACAGGCTTCATAGTTGGGTGTTCACCATTCCTAGATGGTTTATCAAACTCTAATATAGTTGTTTGCTTTCTGTCCGTTGCCCATAAATGTCCTGCGCCTTCTTTCCATCCATATAAACATGGTTCATGCTTCCAATGATAATCTTGTCTTCCCATAACCATTGTAGATTTTTTCCATATTAGACATTGACGTATTTTCCATCCAGCGTCATGTGCTGCGCCTCTAAAGTTATATCCTTCTGAATCAGCGTGCCATATATAAAATACAGCTCCAGGTTTCATAACAGTATCAGCAGTTACATAAGAATCACGTAAAAACTGCCTAAATTGGTCGTTGCCCATAGAATCGTTTTGAATAGTAAGGGCATCTTTAGTTTTGCCTTCGTATGCCACGTTATATGGTGGGTCTGTTAGCCACATATCTACCAACTGTCCGTCACATAGTGATTCCATATCCGTAATGCTTGTGCTATCGCCACACATTAACCTATGATTGCCAAGCTTGTATATGTCGCCAAGTTTAGAAATAGGCTCTTCAGGCGTATCAGGAACGGCATCCTCGTCGGTTAATCCAGCCACTTGTTCAGGAAGTAATAGGTTAGCAAGCTCATCCGCATTAAAACCTGTAAGGTTTAGGTCAAAGCCTAAATCTTGTAAATCTTTTAGCTCAATAGCTAATAGGTTTGTATCCCAATCCGAGTTTAGTGCTAGTTTATTGTCTGCAATGATTAATGCCTTACGTTGCTCTTTGGATAGATGTGCTAATTCAATAACAGGAACTTCAGTCATGCCTAGCTTTTTAGCCGCCATAATACGACCATGACCTGCAATAATTCCGTTATCACCATCAACTAATATAGGATTAGTCCATCCAAACTCTTTAATCGAAGCCGCTATTTGAGTAACTTGATCGTCTGAATGTTTCCTAGAGTTGTTGATATACGGAATTAAGTCCGATAGCAACCTCTTTTCGATTTGCATTATACCTGTGGTTCTTCAGGCAATGGTTCTGCTGGAGTAACTTCTACAGGAGTAGATTGTTCTTGCACTTGTGGTAATGCTTGACCTTTGATTTTAGCTACTAAAGGTTCTGCAATTTCCATAGGAAGTTTATAAACACCTGCTAATACTAATTCTGCTTCTTTGATTTCAAGTTCCAACTTAATGGCCATGATTTGCTCCTTGGTTAAAATGTGTAATATATATCACTTTTTTTGATTTAATTATTTAAATAACTATTACTTTTTCTTACTTTTAGATGCTTCACGCTTCTCGCTGTAGGCGATTGCAACTGCCTGCTTAATAGGTTTTCCTGCTTTTACTTCAGCCTTAATGTTTTCTTTAAACGCTTTAGGGCTTGTTGATTTTTTTAGTGGCATAATTTTATTCCTTTTCCTCTATAAACGCTACATCTTGCCATGACATAATGAGATATTTCTCACCATTATCCATGACAGGTTGAAATTTAAGATATTCGTCTTTACCCATAGTGCCAAATCTAATTCGGTCACCTACAGATACAGGCATAATATCATATTTATTTTCTTTAATCTTTTTACCAGGGCCAACTGCAACCACAACGCCTGTATTGTATTCTTCAGCGTAAACAAAGCCAGGGATTGCTGATTTATCTTCACGCTCTAATGGTTTTACTAAAATCTTGTCTGCAAAGGGTCTAATCATTTCTTTTTGCCTTTCGCTTTTGATTCTTGATCTGATTTCATATCAAGTTTGATCTCATGTTTAACAAATTCAATACTAATGCGTGATTGATCTTCGATGTATTCACCGCACCAATCGTTTTTATGTTTATTGTAAGTTTGAGGATAGCGATGACATGATCCTAATACATCGCCAAAAGAAAAGAATTTACAAGACTTGCAAATTTCTTTAGAATTTAATACAGCCACTTATTACCTCCATTAATATTTGGTTAGAAACTCCCAATCAGGCTAGGGCTGGTTGGGATTTCGTTTTATTACATACCGTCTTGTTCGTGTTCTATGCGTTTGTGATCGTAAGCAACGTGTTCTCTAGCGCCACCTTTTAATTCACCTAAACGACCATCGTATTTACCAGCGTGTGAAGCTTCGCGTAAGCCAAGTCCATCAGCCTTACCCATACCAACACCGCCTTTTACTGCAACTTTCTTTTCACCTGAAGTGTCAGAAGCAAGAACGCCTTTAGGCATTTTCTCACCTGATACACCTGGTGTATATTTTTCTGCGTCTTTCATACCCATTTTGAGTTCCTTTTAATCTAAATTTAGCTAAATTTTCACGATTTATTCGCTTCGTGAGCTTTTATTTTAGCAGAAAATTGAGCTTTGAGTATCTTTATTTCGTCTATTGACCACTTTACTGTCGCATTATCAGATTCGAGTGTTTCAACAAACTGTATTCCAATTTTTCTAATAAGTCCGAGTCTGTATTGGATGAGGTTACCAGATAAATGGGTGTTACAGGCTGCGCATTGTCTGTGGCAGTTATGCTCGTTAAATCGAAGGTGTCCTGCACTTCCAATGCTTCGGTAATGGCCTGCATGATATGATGAGGCACTTGTTGACCCACAACTAATACAACCGTCATTCTGATCCCTTAATCTTATATATTTATTAAATACTACTTGAGTTTCTTTTAACCAATCGGATCGGCTTTTTAATTTTTGCTTTGCTTCTTTAACTTCTTTTTTGACGGTTTTGATTCTTTTGTCTTTAGCTAACTCCAATGCACATTCAAATCCACAAACTTGTTGCAAGGGTTTTGTTGGTGGAAATTCTACTCGACAAACCTTACACTTCTTGTTGCGAATCGGTTTCACTAAATCTTACTCCTAAATCTGCACCATAAGCATATATTTGTTCCATGTAATTACTAAAACCTAATTTAGTAAGCTTGGAAGTTGATCCAACTAATACACGTCTGCCGTCAGGAGTTTCTTCGTATTTTCTATATCCTTCTTTAACTAATTTAGAATCAGGAAAGTCAGGTAAGAATTTTTCTTTAAAGTATTCGTGCCATATTAAAGCTGAATATTGTTTGCCATGCACCCAAGCTTGTTGAGCAATGTCATTTAATGGGCCTGCCCACATTAAAGCATTAGCGTTTAATGATCTTGATTTTTGTTCTTCACGAATAACAACTTCTAATGGTTTATCTAAATCAATCGGTGCATTTTGTATTGCGTTTACTGCTGTGTCTATTTGAAGTTTTCCTACAAGACGAATAGTTTTAGCTAGGTATTCTGTTCTCATTTTGTCCTTTTCTCATAATCATCACGACAATCTAAATTACAAAATCTTTTTTTAGATTTAGCTCCACAATTTAGACAAACGCCAACGTGCTTGTAATTCATGTCATTATCTCTAACGTGCTTTATTGCAGCATTACGATACTGTTCCTCTAGCTCGCTGGCTCTGTCAAACTCATCCATGTTAAAAAGGAATATCTGATTCCATGTCATCAAAGTTTGTTTTAGGTGCAAGTGCAGATTCTTTGCCTCTAGGTTCAAACAATGAAACAATAATTGTGCTTCTGTTATCAGGATTAGGTAAACCTGCTGGGTTAAATGTTCTATTTAGTAAAATATACTTACGGCCATCTGATTCCATAACTGCGCCAATATTTTCATAAGTGCCTTTTACTGCACCTTCTTTGTTTGTATATTCACCTGTCTTTACTGCTAAATCCATTAATTTTTTACTAGCCATTTTTATTTTCCTTTGTGGTTAAATTAAATAATACATATTTATTGCCTAATTGTCTTTTAAGAAATTGAACTGTAATGTTGCGTCTTTCTATGAATTCAATATCTTTTGTGGTAATAGGCAATTTCACTCCATAAAAGTTATTTAGTAACACGAATAACCTCCCCTGTAGATTTATCCAACTCGTATTCATACATATCAGCTTCAGATAATTTTTGATTTTTAATGCGTTGACCAAAAATTTTATCAAAGTTTTCGTCAAACTTTTTTTTATCAACTGATCTATACAAATCACCTTTTCCTGCTTCATGCGCCATATTTCCTCCTAAAATAATGGTTCAGCTTTAATTAAATCAAATACATTTTCTTTAGGCTGTTTGGGTAATCGTTTAATGATGTGATTAGGTTTATTTAAAATATAAAACAAAGCTTCATGCTTTGTTCTAAATTTTCTTATCGCTTCATTAAAGTCATCAATCACTACATAATTAAACATTAGTCCTCGCAATTTCCGCCAATACATCTAGCGTTAGCTAACGCAGCTTCTTCAATATCGGCTATTGCATCTTTGCCAATAAAGTCATCTGCTGCAATTCTTAATCTATTGTATAGACTTTTTTCTACTTCGGTTACAGAAGTTTTCATAAGAAATCCTCTATCCCTGGCATGATCTGTTATAACAGAGTTGACATAATCAGAAGGCTCTACACCCCATGATTCAACTTCGATATATTTTTTGTCATCCAATTCAACTTCAATGATTACACTAAATCGTTTCATGTTTTACCTTTCTAATTAACTCTAACATCTCTGCTCGACCATGTTTCTTTTCGTATCGTTCAAGCATTGATCTTGCGTGTGGTTTATAAGCACGTCGTAGCCAGCGCACCCAACAACACTCATTATTAAAATTAAAACGACCACGATTTTCATTACAATATTCACAATCCGTTAACATAATTAATTCTTTGACCAATCCATTTCATTACAGGAACTGCCATTGAATTGCCTAAAGCTTTATATCTTGTGGTATCGCTTGATGTAGGTGTATTAGTATAATTATCAGGAAAGCCTTGAAGCCTTTCGCATTCCATAGGAGTTAATCTACGAACACGCATATTGTTAACAATGGCAGGTTCATGTCCATGAGTTTGTGCTCTTAATGTTCCAACAGTACCATCTGTATTAACATTCATAATGCTACCGCCTTGGTCCATAAGAACAATTGGATGAATAACTTTTGGCCCACTATGTGTTGGACTAGCCATATCAGCAGTCATTGTAGCCGTTACATCGCCTTGAATAGTTCCGTTGTATGTATCAACCGTATAAGTTCCTACACCATTGCCAGTTAAAGTATTTGATGTATCAGTTTCATTTACATACAATCCACCATTAGGTCTGTCTTTTCTTGTACCATTGGCATCACAAAAAGTAATGTTATATGCTTGAGTTAAAAATGTTTCACTACCGCCACCTAAAACTCCTCCACTTGCTTTTGTAGTTCCTGCAATTCTATCTTCACGGTATTGTCCAAAGCTACTTTCAACATATGCGGTAATTTCTTTCCTCTCTTCTCTGCTCGGTGTAATATCCCCCTGCAAGCTTTCGGACTCAAATAATACTTTGGCAGCACTTCTCCAATCTCCAAGACATCCGACAACGAACACACGTCTGCGTCTTTGTGGCACTCCGAAATGCTGAGCGTCAAGAACTCTGTAGGCGAACCCATACCCGAGTTCAGCCATCCCTTGAAGGAAGCAGGCAAAGTCTTTTCCTCCGTTACTAGAGAGAACGCCGGGAACATTTTCCCATAAAATCCATTTTGCTTTAAAGTGATCTGCAATTCCAAGATAGGTGAGCATGAGATTTCCTCTTGGGTCTTCAAGACCTTTTCGTAAGCCTGCAACACTAAAAGATTGACAGGGTGTTCCTCCGACCAAAAGTCCGATTGTGTCATTTAATTTCCACTCCTTAAATTTTGTCATGTCACCATAATTAGTAACATGTGGATAATGATGTTGTAATAATTCACTTGGGAATTTTTCTATTTCTGAAAATCCAATAGGATTCCATCCCATGTCATGCCATGCGACTGTTGCTGCTTCTATTCCACTACAAACTGATAAATAATTCATTTTACTCTCAAAGCCTCTTTAGCAAATTTGATACCAATTTCATTTTTATATCTGCCTTTTTCTGAATCATTTAATATTCGTCTAGCCCATGCTTTAGGATCGGCAGTTGGCCTACTTGCTATTTCACTTGCAACTCGTTTCATTTTGTCATGGTTATTGCGTATCTCTTGTTCAGTAAAATGCCTAGGCAATGCTTTTACAAATTCTTTAGGTTCTTGCATCCTACAAATATCCAATATGTCAGATATGGTTGGCATAAACTTATTATTGTTTACATAACGATCAAAGGCTTTGGATACTATCATAAATTCATATCGTTCTAGTTTGCTCCACCAAATACGCAAAGTTTCACGATCCAAGTCAGGCCTTGAATAAATTGTAGTGACAGAGTGCATCATGTCTTTAAAGCCAATCTTTTCGTTTTCTATCAAAATATTTGATCCTCTATTTGTTCATCTTCCCATCTATGTTGATTAATCCAAGTGGAAGGGTTAGGAATATATTGCCCATTGTTTTTAAACCATTCAGGCTTATCAGTAAAGTAACCAAATTTGCCATATACTTGTGGTAGATTATTAACTGGTGTTACTAAAGGGTTATCGAAAGGTCTGTTAATACCAAACTGTCTAGCAGTAAAGTCAATGGCATTATTATCAATTACAGGCATAATGTGAGTATTACCTTCCCCGGTACTGCCCTTATACTGCGGATGTTTTTCTAGAAACTCACCACTTGGAGGTGCTAATAAAATTACCTGCACTGGTATCTTATTTTGTTGTGCCCAGTTTACAAATGCTCTTGTCACCGTCTTACAATCATAGTCTTTATATTTTTGTCCCTCTTTGCTAACAAAAGACTTTATAATTGATTGTAAATTATCTTGCTCAGTCTTATTGTGCACTTCATTATAAGCCTCTGCTAGTAATCTATCCTCTCTTGTCTGTTTCATTGTTATTATTTATAAATAAGATAATGACGTTCAGGCAGTACTTTCTAAAAGAGATAGCTCTCAATATGCTCACGCCTGAGGAGGAGCAATGGGCTAGGATCTATGCTCGTATGGTATATGAGATACTTCAGTTAAAGAAAGAGTATGAAAAGTCTAAAGATGAGAGTTATAAGAGAATGATTGAAGATAAGAACCATAAGGCAATGGAATTGTATCAGTACGTACTATCTACTGGCACTGATAAGAAGCTATTCTTTAATACTTGCAATCGTTATTTAGAACAATTAAAGAAGCATTAATTGCTAACGTATTGCTTCCAAGCAATCATTCTATTGTGCCATTCATTGTATTGCTTAATAGCTTCTTTACTATCATCAGTTATATGATCAATTGATTGCTCTAATTGCTCTACAGCTTTACTAATGCTACCATTACAGTAATTATCTGCAAAGTACTTTATATGATTGAATGCTTC